>WNGJ01002134.1_pt1 | contig 19882 bp, 27 predicted proteins | sample 5400611 | NCBI WGS metagenome assembly WNGJ01 (sample SAMN13153375, study PRJNA577476) | soil metagenome | isolation source: 40 cm soil or saprolite under Garry oak tree replicate 1 | place: USA:California | collected 2016-06-15
CTTGCCGCCGCCCGGCTCGTCGAGGTAGGTGACGAACGGGATCGGGTTGGCGTCGCTGCGGAACGGCGTGCCGGTCAGCCCGAGCCTGCGCCGCGCCGGGTCGAACGCGTCGGTGACCGCGTCTCCCCAGGACAGCGCGTCGCCCGCGTGGTGGATCTCGTCGAAGATGACCAGCGTGCGCCGGTTCTCTGTGCGCTGCCTGTGCAGCGCCGGGTGCGCGGCGACCTGGGCGTAGGTGACGGCGACCCCGGCGAAGTCGGCGCCCGCCCGGCCCTGGGCGTTCCGGTAGGCCGGGTCGATCGCGATGCCGAACCCGGCGGCCGCCTGCGCCCACTGGTGCTTGAGGTGCTCGGTGGGCGTGACGATGGTGATGGACACGACCTCGCGCCGGGCGAGCAGTTCGGCCGCCACCGTCAGCGCGTAGGCGGTCTTGCCCGCTCCCGGCGTGGCGACCAGGAGGAAATCGCGCCGCGGCAGCCTGAAGTACTCGTGATAGGCATCCTTCTGCCAGCCGCGAAGACCAGGAAGGAGATCATCCCGAACGGTCTGGGTGTCAGCCGCGTCAGATCGAGGGGTGGTCACGAGGCCGAAATGCTACCGGGACGCACCGACATCCGCTCGCAAAGGCACGCTGTATCTTCCCGCTCGCCTCCGCGGCGCCGCGCCCTTTGGCTCGCGGGGGGTCAGTCGCCGCCGTCGCCCGCCGGGAGATGCTCGTAGATCTCCTTGCAAGTGGGACAGACCGGGTAGCGCTTCGGGTCCCGGCTGGGCACCCACACCTTGCCGCAGAGCGCGGTGACCGGCGTGCCCGTCACCATGCTGTCGACGATCTTGCTCTTATCGACGTAGTGAGCGAACCGCTCGTGGTCGCCGTCGCCGTGCGACGTCTTCGGCCGCGCGTCCTCGTGGACGCGCGTCTTCTGCTCGGGAAGAACCTCTGTACCACTCACGCTTGGCGAGTCTAGTTCAGGCCGGGGTCGTCGGGATACGTAGCCAGGTAAGCGCGCCCGCCGCCAGGCGGCCCACATGGTTCAATGGGGCCCGTGAGTGCCAGCAAAGCGCGGCTCTCTGAATCTGAGCGTGACAACGCACCAGGCACAACAGGATCCACGAGGCTCGGTACACTGCGACTGCGCCCGTGGGCGGTGGGGCCGGGTATCCCGGCTTTACCCAGGAGCGGGCTGTGCTGGCGACGTTCGGCAAGCCTGAACGAAGCTACCACGTCGGTTCCTACACGGTCCTGGTCTGGAACAGCAACCTGCTCAGCGACCACCGCTAACAGGAACCTCCTCGACAGCGTCCCGCGTTAAGGGAGAGAGCGCTAGGTAAGTAGCGGGCAAAGGAGCGCGAGACGGTCGTTTCTGTTGTAAAGACAGGGACCGGTCGCGCGTCGGCGAGCATGAGCCGGCTCCGTCCACGGTGGCTGGTGGCGACCGCGTCGGCGGCGGCGCTGGTCATGCTGCTGTGCGTGCGTAACCGGTTCCTGTTCACTACGCGGCTGTATGAGGACGCGGACATGGGCGCGAACTCTATCCTGGTCGAGCAGGCACGACACTTCACGCTGCTAGTCGGAAATTACTCCCGGGACCACTTCCACCATCCCGGGCCGGCGTACATGTACGTCAAGGCGGCCGGCGAATCCCTGTTCTGGGCGTGGCTGCACGTGGTTCCGACCGCGTGGAATGGCCAGTTGCTCGCGGTATACGCGCTGAACAGCATGTTCATGGCGCTCGTCGTCGGGGTGGGTTACGGCTGGACGGCGTCGCTGCGCGGTGCGGCGGCCTGCCTCGCGGCGGTGGTCATCTTCGCGTCCCTGCACCCGGCCGTGCTCAGTTCAGACTGGATGCCGTACTTGTACGTGCCGGTGTACATCGCATTCCTCGTCGCCGCGGCGTCGGTGGCGGCGGGGGCGGCGCGGGACGCGTGGATGCTGGCGCTGACCGGCTGGTTCCTGATTCACGGGCACGCGTGCTTCCTTTTGTTCGTGCCGGTGATCGGCTGCGCCGCGCTTGCGGCGGTGCTGTGGCCGCGGCGCCACAGCCTCGGCGGCTCGGTGCGGTCCTTCTTCGCCACGCAGCGGCGGGTGTGGGTTCCTGTGACGGTCATCAGCGCCGTTTTCGCTTTCCCGATCGTCGCGAACCTGGTGCTGCACTGGCCGGGCGTATTCGGTGACTACCTGACGTACGCGTCCTCCAGGCGGGCGGGCGGGCACAGCGTGGCGCAGGTGGTGCAGGATGCGCTTTGGTACTGGTGGCCGTATCGGGATGCGTGGGTCGCCGGGACGGTCACGATAGCGGGATACGCGGTCGCCGCGGCGGTCACCAGGTGGCTTGCCCCGGTTCGGCTGCGCCGGTTCCTGATCGCGTTGCTCGCTGTCAACGCGGTGTCGTCGCTAGCGTTCCTCTACTATGCCGCGACCGGGATCGATGTCCTTTCCCGGCAATACGTCGGATATTTCTACTGGTCGGCACCGGTCATCACGCTGCTGGTCATCGCGGTGGGCGTGGTCGAGGCGATGCCATTGCAGCTGGGTGCCGTCACGGCCGTCGGCGCGGCGGTGCTCGCGCTCGCTGCCCTCGCGGTGGCACCGGACGTGCGCACCAGCACGAACAGCAGCGATCCGGCCGTGCTCAGTAGCGGCCCGGACACGGACCCGGCGTTGCCCCGTGCCGTCGCCACGCTCGCCGCGGGCGCGGGTGGCCGGACGATCGTCTTGCGGTTCGACTTCGATTCCTGGCCCGACGTCACCGGCTTCCTCGTACAGGCGGAGCGGACACGAGTACGGGCGTGCGTGGCGAACCCGGCGTGGACCGTCGTGATGACCAGCCAGTTCATCTGCACGCGCGCGGATATCGCAAACGGCCGGGTTTACTGGTTCCACACCGCCGCCCCGCGCGGCGGCACAGTCATCGTCCGGCTCAGGCAGGCTGCGGTGACCGTCGGCCAAAGACCCCGCTAGTTGTCGCTAGTTCAGGCCGGGGTCGTCGGGATACGTAGCCACGTAAGCGAGCTCGCCGCCCTGGCGGCGCAGCACGGCCGGCCATAGCCGCTCTGGCTCGGCGCAGAACGCGTCGGATGGGTCGGCGGGCACCACGTACCAGGCGCCCTCCTCGATCTCCGCCTCGAGTTGCCCGGCGCTCCAGCCGGCGTAGCCCGCGTAGATCCGCAGCGAGACGATCGCCGCGGCCAGCAGGCCGGGCGGGGCGTCCAGGTCGACCAGGCCGAGCCGGGCCGTGGCGGGCGCGCCGTCCAGCGGGTGCCAGCCCACCGGCTCGTCGGTGCCCGGCACGTGGGCGAGGGCGAGCGCGCTGTTCGGCGCGACCGGGCCGCCGTTGAACACCACGGACGGGCTGGTGGCCAGCTCCGTCCACGGCTCGAGCACCTGGCCCACCGGGACCTTGGTCGGCCGGTTCAGCACCACGCCGAGGGTGCCCTGCTCGGACTCGTGCTCGACGATCAGGACGACGGTGCGGCGGAAGTTGGGATCGCCGAGCACCGGGGTGGCGACGAGCAGACGACCCGCCAGGGCTTCCGATGCCATTTCGTCCATACTTCTATCATCGGTCAAGATGGTCAGGGCTCCGGGTCGCAGCGTCCCTGACCGCGACCGCGACCGACGAGGCGACGTCCGGGTGGAACACCGAGGGGATGATGTAGTGCGGCCCGATCTCGTCCGGTGACACCACGTCCGCGAGCGCCTGCGCGGCGGCGATCAGCATCTCGTCGGTGACGTGCCGGCTCTGCGCGTCGAGCAGGCCGCGGAACACGCCGGGGAAGGCGAGCACGTTGTTGATCTGGTTGGGGTAGTCGCTGCGGCCGGTGGCCACCACGGCGGCGTGCTCCATGGCCGCCTCCGGGTCTACCTCGGGATCGGGGTTGGCCAGCGCGAACACGATGGCGTTGCCGGCCATGGCCGCGACGTCGCGGCCGGACAGGATGCCCGGCGCGGACAGCCCGATGAACACGTCGGCGTCCCGCACCGCCCCGGCCAGGTCGCCCGCGTAGCCGTCGCGGTTGGTGTTCTCCGCGATCCAGCGCAGGCTGTCGTCCAGGCCTGCCCGGCCCAGGTGCACAGATCCCCTGTCGTCGCAGACCACGACGTCGGCGGCATTGGCGCCCGCGCCAAGCAGCAGCTTGAGCACCGCGGTGCCCGCGGCGCCCGCCCCGGCCATGGCGATGCGCACCTCGGGCAGCTTCTTGCCCACCACCCGCAGCGCGTTGGTCAGCGCCGCCATCACCACGATCGCGGTGCCGTGCTGGTCGTCGTGGAACACCGGGATGTCGAGCAGCCCGCGCAGCCGGCGCTCCACCTCGAAGCAGCGCGGCGCGCTGATGTCCTCCAGGTTGATGCCGCCGAACCCGGGCGCGATGAGCTGCACCGCGCGGACGATCTCGTCGGTGTCCTGGCTGTCCAGGCAGATCGGCCAGGCGTCGATGCCGGCGAACCGCTTGAACAGGGCGGCCTTGCCCTCCATGACGGGCAGCGCGGCGTACGGCCCGATGTTGCCCAGGCCGAGCACGGCGGAGCCGTCGGTGACCACGGCCACCGAGTTCCGCTTGATGGTCAGGCGGCGGGCGTCCTCGCGGTTCGCGGCGATGGCCAGCGCGACCCGGCCCACGCCGGGGGTGTAGGCCATGGACAGGTCGTCCCGGTTCCGCAGCGGCACCTTGGAGCGCATCTCGATCTTGCCGCCGAGGTGCAGCAGGAACGTGCGGTCGCTGACCTTGTGCACGGTCACGCCGTCGATGCCGCCCAGCGCGGTCACGAGGGCTTCGGCATGGTCGGTGTCCCGCGCGGCGCAGGTGACGTCGACCCGCAGCCGGTCGTTCCGCCCGGCGGTCACGTCCAGCGCGGTCACCACGCCGCCGGAATGCTCCACCGCCCGGGTGATCTCGCTGACCGCGCGCCCGCGGCTGGCCACCTCGAGCCGCACGGTGATGGAGTAGGAGACGCTCGGCGCCATCGCCACGTTGGTTCCCGCCTTTCCGCCGGACTCCAGGGTACGGCGCGCACCGCGTAGGCTGGGAAGGTGAGCACGGAATCGGTCGTTACCGCCGCCCCTGCTGAGGTGGGCGATCCGGGACCGGCGCCCGGCGCGGGTCCCGGGGACGGGCCGGCGGTCGACGTCACCCGGCTGCGGGTCGCGCTGGCCCGGCTGGCTCGTCGGCTGCGCAAGCACGAGCTGGCCGGGCTGACGCCCACCCAGCTCGCGGCGCTGGCCACCGTCGAGCGGTCCGGGCCGATGCGGCTGGGTGACCTGGCCGCGGCCGAGGGCATCGCGCCGTCCACGCTCACCCGGCTGGTGACCGCGCTTGAGGACAGCGGCTACGTGCGGCGGTACGCCGACCCGAGCGACGCGCGCGCCAGCACCCTGACCATCACCCCACGCGGCCACGAGGCGCTGGAGCGGATCCGCACGGAAAGCACCCTGGTGCTGACCGCGAGCCTGCGGATACTCACCCCGGCGCAACGCTCCGCGCTGGCCGAGGCGCTGCCTGTGCTCGAGCAGCTGGCCGAGGCCGAACCGGCCGAAGCGCGCGGCCGCTAACCCCGTTCGGCCAGCGGCCGCGGCGCGGCGGCCGCTTAGAAGAGCAGCGCGGACAGCGCCGAACGGGCCTTGATCAGGCGCGGGTCCCGGGGCGGGAGCACCTCGAACAGGCTGACCAGGTGCGCGCGTGCCTGCTCCCGTTCCTCGCCCGACGTCCGGCGCACCAGGCCGAGCAGCCGGTCGAACGCCTCCTCGATCCGCCCGGAGGCCAGCTCGATGTCGGCCACCCGGATCTGGGCCGCGACGTCGCCGGGGTGTTCGGCCGCGTCGCGGCGGGCCTTGGCCTGGTCGTAGGCGCTGACCCGGCGGATCAGGTTGACCTGGGCCAGCCCGGTCTTGGCCACCGGGTCGGCGGGATTGGCCGCCAGCTCCTGCTCGAACGCCTTCGCGGCGCCGTCCAGGTCGCCGCGCTCCATGGCCTCGCGGGCTTCGGTGTAGGCCGGCGGCATCGGCGGGGCGCCCGGGCCCCCGGCGGGCCGGCCGTCGGCCGGCGCCCGGCCGTCCACGCCGCCCTGCGTGTCCGCCTCCGCGTCGTCCGCGTCCGCGGCGGCGCCGGGGGCGGCCAGCTGCATGCCCATCTTCTCCGCGGCCGCCAGCACCTGGTCGATCCACTGGCGGACCTGGGCCTCGGGCATGGCGCCGAGGAAGCCGTCCACCAGCTGGCCGCCGATGACCGCCACCACCATGGGGATGCTCTGCACCTGCAGCGCCGCGCTCAGCTGGGGGTTGGCGTCCACGTCGACCTTGGCGAGGATCCACTGGCCGACCGCCTCGGCGGCGAGCTTCTCGAGCACCGGCGAGAGCTGCTTGCACGGCCCGCACCACTCGGCCCACAGGTCCATGATCACGGGCGTGGTGCGGGAGCGCTCCACCACGTCGGTGTTGAAGGTCTCCTCGGTGACCTCGATGACAAATCCGCCGTTCGATCCGGTGGCGCCGGGTTGAGACGGAGACTGAGCCGCCTGCTGCCTGCGCTGCGCGGCCGCCTGCCGCGCGCCCAGATCGACGGCACCGTAAAGCGAAAAATCTCGCGGCTGCATGACTCCATCCTGCCGCATACTCGGCACTCGCTGGTCCGGGCCCCGGCCCTAAGGCGTCAGAGCTCCCGGCCGAGATAGACGACCGCGCCTTCGCCCGGACCGGCGGCCTCGAGCGGACGGAAGCCGAGACGGCGGTAGAAGCCGATGGCCCGGACGTTAGCCGCCACCACGGTGACGTGTACCCACATTCTCTGACTATAGTCAGAGAATGGAGCAGGCCATGATCGACCAGGTCCGGCGGTTCAACCGGACCGTCACGCAGCGCGCCGGCGCGCTCAGCGACGCCTTCCTGACCCGCGGCCGCCCGCTCGGGCAGGCGCGGCTGCTGTGGGAGATCGGCCCGGACGGCCGCGACGTCAGGGACCTGCGCGCCCGGCTGGACCTGGACTCCGGCTACCTGAGCAGGCTGCTGCGGGCGCTGGAGCACGACGGGCTGGTCACCGTCGAGGTGAACGAGGCGGACGGAAGGCTCAGGACCGCGCGGCTGACCGCCGCCGGAGGGGCCGAACGGGCCGAACTCGATCGCCGCTCCGAACAGGCCGCCGCCGGTCTTCTCGGCCCGCTCACCGAGCGTCAGCGCGGCCGGCTCGTCACCGCCATGGCCGACGTGGAGCGGCTGCTGACCGCCTCGGCCATCGTGGTCGGCGTGCGTGACCCAAGGGACCCGGAGGCCCGGCGCTGCCTGCGGGCCTACGTCGAGGAGCTGTCCGGGCGCTTCGACGGCGGCTTCGACCCGGCCCTGAGCATCTCCGCCGCCGACCACGAGATGACCCCGCCCGCGGGCCTGTTCCTGGTCGCGACCCTGCACGGCGAGCCGGCCGGCTGCGGCGCACTGAAGTTCCACCCCGGCGCGCCCGCCGAGATCAAGCGGATGTGGGTCGCCCCTGAAGTCCGCGGCCTGGGCCTGGGCCGCCGGCTCCTGGCCGAGCTGGAGACCCGCGCCGTCGCGCACGGCGTCCGTATGCTGCGGCTGGAGACCAACCGCGCCCTGTCCGAGGCGATCGGCCTGTACCGGTCGGCAGGCTACCGCGAGGCGCCCGCGTTCAATGACGAGCCCTACGCGCACCACTGGTTCGAGAAGTCCCTGTCTTCCTCCACCTGACCGCGGGAGGTACGCCATGCTGGGAACCATGGAAGAAGCGGTGCGGAGCTACATCGACGGGGTCGACCCCGCGCACCGCCCGCTGTTCGACCGGGTCCACCGGCTGATCATGGCGGCCCACCCCGACGCCGACGTGGTGCTGTCCTACGAGATCCCCACCTACAAGGTCGGCCGGCGGCGGCTCTACGTCGGCGCCTGGCAGCACGGGATATCGATCTACGGCTGGCAGCAGGGCCGGGACGGCGGCTTCACCGATCGCCATCCCGAGCTGCTGACCGGCAAGGCCACGATCAGGCTGCGGCCGCAGAACGCGGCGGCCATCGCCGACGACGAGATTCTCGGCCTGGTCGGTGCCGCCCTGGAACCCTGAGCCGCCCTGGAACCCTGAGCCGCCCTGGAACCCTGAGCCGCCCTGGAACCCTGAGCTGCCCTGGAACCCTGACCGGGAGTTCTCGCCCTAATTTGCCCGCGGTCACGGTTTTCAGCTGGTCGAGCGAGTCTCTGATGAGCTGCGGCAAGTCTGCCTGGCCGGTCTCGTTGATCCAGCGTTCGAACGCGATCCTGAAGACAGCGATCCCTGCCTCGGCGGCCAGGCTCGCGGCTGGCTCGGTGACGCCACGCCGGCGCAGCGCCCCGGCGAGCGCCGAGGCGAGTGAGGCGAGCTTGATCAGCTCGCGCTCTTGCAGCTCTGCGTGCGCGGCAATGACGGCCTGGCGCTGCCGGGCGTATTCGTGGCGCTCCTGGAGCAGGGCACCAGCAGCCTCCAGGGCCGCGGCGACCGCGTCGATCGGCGCCGCGGAATCAGGCGCGCTGGCGACGGTACTCACGAAGAACTCCTGCAGCGTGCCCGCGCCCGCGAACAGAACCTCACGCTTGTCGGCGAAGTACCGGAAGAACGTCCGCTCCGTGAGCCCCGCCCGCTTGGCGATCTCCGCCACCGTGGTCTGCTCGAACCCGCGCTCGATGAAGAGCTCCATTGCCGCCTGCTCAAGCCGGCCGCGCGCGTTCGGCTCCCATCGACCCATGCCCCGATAGTACTTGATGACAGCGGCTGACATCAGGTGCTATGGTGATGACATCGACTGACATCAGTCTGTTCCCGCGCACGTTCCGTGCCGAGGACGTTCAACCACCTGGAGGTTTTCTCATGCGCGTTTTCGTCACCGGCGCGTCCGGCTGGATCGGCTCCGCCGTCGTACCCGAACTCATCGGCGCGGGCCATCAGGTCACCGGGCTCGCCCGCTCGGATGCCTCGGCCGCTGCCCTGGCCGCGGCCGGGGCCCAGGTGCACCGCGGCACGCTCGATGACCTCGACAGCCTGCGAGATGCCGCGGCCGCGTCGGACGGCGTGATCCACCTCGCGTTTAAGCACGACATCGCCTTCTCGGGCGGCTTCCAGGACGCGGCCGATGCGGATCGCCGCGCCGTCGAAACCTTCGGCGAGGCGCTTGCCGGTTCTGATCGGCCGTTCCTCATCGCCTCCGGCACGCTCGGGCTCGCACCGGGGCGGGTGGGGACCGAACGGGACGGGCATGGTCCGGACACGGCGGTGGCCGCCATGGGCGGCGGTCCGCAGACTCGGCACGCCACGGCCGAGTTGGTGCTCTCCCTCGCTTCCCGTGGCGTCCGCTCGTCCGTCGTGCGACTCCCCCCGACGAATCACGGCGACGGAGATAACGGCTTCATGGCGGCCCTGGTCGGCATCGCCCGCGACAAGGGCGTCGCCGGCTACATCGGCGACGGGTCCAACCGCTGGCCCGCCGTGCACCGGCTCGATTCCGCGCACTTGTTCCGTCTGGCGCTGGAGCGGGCCCCGGCGGGATCGACGCTGCACGCGGTCGCCGACGAGGGCGTGCCGATCCGCGCCGTCGCCGAAGTGATCGGACGGCATCTCGACCTCCCCGTGGTCTCCATCGCTCCCGGGGACGCAGCTGCGCACTTCGCCTGGCTGGGAGCCTTCATCGGGGCCGATAGCCCGGCCTCGAGCACGCTGACCCGCGAGCTGCTGGGATGGCAACCGACCCAGCCCGGGCTCATCGACGACCTCGACAAGGGCCACTACTTCCACCACCCCTGACCTAGGCTGCCCCGTCGCGGGCCAGTCCTTCCTGCGCGTATTCGGCGAGCAGGTCGCTGACGGACAGGCCACGCCGCTCGGCCTGGGCGGCGAGCCGCTCGGCCAGCTCTGCCGCCATGACCACCGTCCGGCAGACGCTGTCATCGCTTTCCCACACCTCGCCGGGCAGCTCAGACACGCTCACTCCTTTCGGCCGGCCTGGAGGGCCGCCACCGGGGCCGGCTCGTCCAGCGCGACGTAGCGGCGCAGGATGCGGTCGCTCAATAGGCCGAGGCAGCTCAGGTTGGGGAAACCCGGTCCCTGGGCCAGCCCCGCGACCAGCGGCAGGTGCAGCGGCGGGCTCAGCCCGGCGACCGACAGATCGAGCTCTATCCTGCGTTCGAGGTCGTACCCCGCCAGCGCGCTCCCCAGCCGGGCGCGCGCCTGGCCGCCGAGCAGCCCCTCAAACCAGCGAGTCTGGAAGCCGATCGCGACGACCACCAGGTCGTAGGCGACCCGCTCGCGTTCGCTGCCGTATTCGATGGTGACGACAACCTGCCGCTGGCCGGCCTCCATCTGCACGGCCCGCCCGGCGAGCGTACGGAAGCCGTGGGAGGCATTGAGGATCGCCTCGGCCTGCGGCGAGAAGACGCCGCGATCGGTGCGCTCGAGGAATTCGCGCCGGTGCGACTCGGCCAGCTGCGGCCAGTCGCCGGGATCGGAGTAGAAGCGGTTCTCGTCGTAGCTCTCGCCCCGCGAATAGAGCACCCCGCGGCTGGTTACCACGTCGACCGTCGAGCGCTTGTGCGACCTGGCCAGCAGGCTGATCACGACCGACGCCGCTGTCTCGCCGCTGCCGATAACGCACACGCTCTGGGCGACTTGGGTCGGCAGCGCCGGGTCGGCCAGCCAGTAGCTGCGCCCGTCGAACACCCGCGGGTGCTGGTGTGGCTGGCCGGGGACGCTGATCGGCGGGCCCGGGCCGGTGAAGACGACGCCGTCGGCCCAGATCGCCTCCCCCCGCTCCAGCGCCACCCGCCATTGCGCGCCGACGGCTTCCAGGCCGGTCACCTCACCGGCGACGATTTCCGCTCTCGCCCGCTCGGCGACCTCACGCAGGTACTGGCTCCACTGCCGGTGCGTCGGGCGCAACCGGCCGCGATCGACCCAGTCGGCATACGCCCCATGCGCGATCAGATGCCGCTGCCAGCTGTAGTCCGCCATCGCCGCGATGACCGCAGGCGAGGCCGCCCCCCAGCTCTCGGTGTACGGGTAGCCGACGTCCTTCTCCGCGGGGGTGCCAAGGGGCAGCAGGCCGCTGGTGTACCCCTGCCGCCCGGTCCAGTTCCCGGCCACCGCGCCCGGATCGACGAGCACTACCCGCGGGGCATCCAGGCCAGCGGCCGCGAGAGCACGCGCCTTGGCGGCGATCGCGATTCCCTTCGGCCCTGCGCCTACAACGGCCAACGTCGGCATGACGGCGAGGATAACCTCACGGCAGGAGTCCGCTGACAGTGTCAGTCGAGTTGAGAGGTGGGTCAGATGACCGATAGCGACTTCCCGGCCCCCGAGAGCGGGTTCGTGGTCACTCATTTCCTGGTGGTCTCGGACCAGGACCGGTCCCGTGAGTTTTACCGCACGGTGTTCGGGGCGAAGGTGGTGATGGAACGCGACCCGGTCATCATGAAGATCGCCAACAGCTGGCTCATCCTCAATGCGGGCGGCGGCCCGACCGACGACAAGCCCACGGTGACGCTCGCGCCGCCGGCGGACCCCGACCATGCCAGCGCATTTCTCAACCTCAGGGTCGCCGACATCGGCGCGGCCTACGCGGAGTGGTCGGCGAAGGGCGCCGAGTTCCTGACCGAGCCCAAGGACCACGGCCGCGAGATCCGCGCCTACATCCGCGACCCGGATGGTCACCTGATCGAGGTCGGCCAGACGACAGGACGGCCAGGCCCGCCCTAAGGAGGAACTGCAATGGCGGGTCTGCCGCGCCAGGTCAAGCCGACACTGATCCGGCCGATGCTGGCGAGCCTGCGCCATGAGCTGCCGGCCGATGAGGAGAGCTACGGCTGGGAGCTCAAGTGGGACGGCCTGCGCGCGGTCGCCTACGTCAGCGGGGACAAGGTCCGGCTGGTCTCGCGCAACGACAAGGACATGGCGGCGAGCTATCCCGAGCTGGGCGTGCTCGCCGAGCGAGTCAGCACCCCGGTGATCCTGGACGGGGAGATCGTGGCGCTGCGCGACGGGCGCCCAGACTTCGGTCTGCTGCAGTCGCGCATGCACGTGCTGCGGCCCGACGACGCGCTGGTGCGGCGCGCGCCGGTCCAGTACTACGTGTTCGACCTGCTGCACCAGGGCGCGGACCCGCTGCTCGGGCTGCCCTACACCGAGCGCCGGGCGCGGCTGGAGGCACTCGGCCTGGACGCCAGGCCGCTCCGCACCCCGCCGTGGCACCGCGGCGGCGCGGCGGCGGTGCTGGCCGAGAGCATCGCGAAGGGCCTGGAGGGAGTGGTCGGCAAGCCGCTGGGTTCGGCCTATCATCCGGGCCAGCGGCGGGACTGGATCAAGATCAAGAACGTTAGGCAGCAGGAGGTCATCGTCGGCGGCTGGAAGCCGGGCGAGGGTCGCCGCGCGGACATGATCGGCTCGCTGCTTGTGGGCATCAACGACGGCGGCCAGCTCCGCTACGCGGGACACGTCGGCACCGGGTTCACCCAGGACATGCTCACCGACCTAATGGAGCAGCTGGGGACGCTGGGGCGGGAAAGTAGCCCGTTTGGTACTAATGTTCCGGCCTCGGCCGCCAGCGGTGCGCGGTGGGTGGAGCCCAGCCTGGTCGGCGAGGTCGCGTTCGCCGAGTGGACGGCCGACGGGATCCTGCGCCAGCCGAGCTGGCGCGGCCTGCGGATCGACAAGGACCCCGCCGAGGTGCACCGCGAAGACTGAAGTGAGCGTCGGCTAACGCGGCGGGTCGGCGTAGCCGCGGGTGTAGGCGTAGCGCATGGCCTGGCCGCGGTCGCGCGAGCCGGTCTTGGCGAAGATCCGGTTGACGTGCGTCTTCACCGTGGCCTCGCTGACGAACAGGGCTCGCGCGATCTCCCGGTTGGACTTGCCCGCCGCGATGAGGCGGAGCACCTCGGCCTCGCGCGGCGTCAGGTCGCCCTCGCCCGTCATCGCCGGCTCGGCAGCGGGCGCGCGGACGGCGGCGATGAGCAGGCGCTGCTGCACCTGCGGATCGAGCACGGCCTGGCCGGCCGCGGCGGCCGCACGGCCCGGCCGATCTCGGCCCGGGTGGCATCCTTGGTCAGGTAGCCGAGCGCACCCGCCTGCAGGGCGGCGATGATCGACTCGTCGTCGGAGTACGTGGTCAGCACGACCACCCGGGTCTGCGGGTGGCTGGCCCGGATGCGCCGCGTCGCCTCCACCCCGTCGAGGCGCGGCATGTTCAGGTCCATGAGGACGACCTGCGGATCCTTCGCCTTCACGGCCTCTACGGCGGCCTCGCCGTCCTCCGCCTCGCCGATCACGGCGATCCCGGGCACGGTGCCGAGCAGCAGCACCAGGCCCTCGCGGACGGCGGACTGGTCGTCCGCGACGACGACGGTGACCGGCTCGGCGTTCTCGGTCGGATTCTCGGTCACGCGGGCATCCTCAGGGCTACCCGCCAGGCCCCGGCGGCCGGCCCCGCCTCGAGCGTGCCGCCGACCAGGGCGGCGCGCTCCCGCAGCCCGGTCAGGCCGGCCCCGGCCCCGGCGGCGGTGAGCGGTCCTTTGTCACCGGCCGCGGGCAGCGGGTTGGCGACGCTGACCGTGATCTGGCCGGGCTCGAAGCCGAGGCCGAGCGTCACGGGCTGGCCGGGTGCGTGCTTGCGCGTTGGTCAGTCCCTCCTGCGCCGTCCGGTACGCGACCAGGCTGGCCTGCTCGGACAGCGGCCGCGCCTCGCCGGTCACGGTGAAGTCCACCGCCAGGTCGCCGACCGCGCGGTACTGGCCGGTCAGCGACGCCAGCTGCTCGGGCAGCGGGGCCGCGTCGTCGCGCAGGGCCAGGACCGCCCGGCGGGCCGCCGCCAGGCCCTCCCGGGTCAGCGTCCCGGCCCGGTCGATGCACTCGACCGCCTTGGCGAGCTCGGGGTTGTCCGCGGGCAGCGTGCTCGCGGCCAGCAGCCCCTCCGCGGCCTGCAGGTTGACCGCCACCGCGGCCAGCGAGTGGGCCAGCACGTCGTGGATGTCACGGGCGATCCTGGCCCGCTCGGCCAGCGCGGCGGCGTGCGTCTCGGCCTCCCGGGCGCGTCGGGTCTCGGCCAGCATGTGCTCGGCTTGTTCGGCCCGGACCAGGAACTCCCGGCGGGTCAGGCTCACGCTCCACAACCCGGCGAAGGCGAACGGGTAGCCTAGCAGCGCTCCGGTCGGAGCGCCGGTGATCAGCGCCGCCACCAGGAACGCGGCTATGGTCTCCGCCACGATGCCCAGCGACAGCTCGGTCCGCAGCCGGACGCCCGCGCTGAAGGCCGCCGCGCAGCCGATGGCGACGCCCGGACTGTTCGGTGACAGCCCGGCGAGCGCCCCGCCCGCCGCTCCCATCACGATCAGGCCGCCGAGATTCATCCAGCGCCTGCTGCTTCCGGCCAGCAGCCAGACGATCCACGCGACGGCGGACAGGACCAGCGCGACGGCGATCGCCAGGCCGCGGGCGCTGTCCGTGCCGGGCCGGGGGCTGGCCACGGAAACGGTGATGACCACGACGGCGAGGCCGATGGCCCGGATGATGTCGATCACCCGGGTGACGTTGACCACGCGGGCGCCCGTGGCCAGATCCCTCCGCGTCGCGAAACCGAACACGTCTTTAACTCCTGACTGACCGCCGCCGGTATCAACGTAGCTCGCCGCGGCCCGCGGGCGCTCGGCTGGCCGGGTTGACCCTGGTTGTACCCGGGGTTGACTCCGGGTCGACGCCGCCGCCGCGGGCGCCCTCCACCCAGGCCGCATCCCGCTCCACCCCGGATCAAGCCGCAGGCCGACGCGGGTCCTACCGTCTCGCTCCTAGCGTGGCAGACATCAGCGAAACACCTCACCAAGGAGTTGGAAATGGACGCCAGCGTCTGGATCCTCAACCTCGTCATCCTGGCCGCCGTCCTGTTCAGCGACCTCGGCCAGCGCAAGGTCGGCCCGATGCGGCTGCTGCGCCCGTTCATCACCGCGGCGGCCGTGGTCCCGTTCTTCATCAAGGGCGCCGCGCTCTCGGGCAACGGCCTGGCCCTCGAGATCGCCGGGGCGGCCGCGGGCCTGGCCCTCGGCATCCTGGCCGCCGCGCTGATCCGGGTGCGCTACGACGCGCAGGCCGACCGGGCCGTCTCCCGCGCGGGCCTGCCGTACGCGCTGGTCTGGATCGTGGTGGTGGCCGCGCGCCTGTACTTCGCGTACGGCGCCAACCACGTGTTCGGCGCGTCGCTCGGCCGCTGGATGGCGACGACCCATATCACCGTGGGCGCCCTGACCGACAGCCTCATCTTCCTGGCCATCGCCATGCTGCTCGCCCGGACCGGGATGCTCGCGGTCAAGGCCCGTTCGGCCGCCTACCGGGGCCGGCAGGCCGGGATCCCGGCCGGGGTTCCCGCCGGCGTGACCGGAGCGAGCCGCGCGGTCAGCGCCCGCTGACAGCGCCGGGGGCAGTGCCCCGCGGGCCCGTTCTGGGCCCGCGGGGCATTTGTTTTGGCCGTCTTGCGGTCCGCCTGTGGTTAGCCTTGGTGAGGCACTAAGGACGGGACAGGGATGACATCGGCACCGCTGAGGTTCGGCCTGGTCGGCACCGGCTACTGGGCGCGCATCGCGCACGCGCCCGCGCTCACCTCCGCCTCCGCCTCCGCCTCCGCCGAGGGCATCGAGCTGGCCGCGGTCTGGGGCCGGGACCCGCAGGCCGCGGCCGCGCTCGCGAAGGCCCATGGCGCCACCGGTTACGAGGACATCGCCGCCTTCCTGGCCGCCGTCGACGTCGTCGCGTTCGCGGTCCCGCCCGACGTGCAGGCGCCCATCGCCGCGACCGCCGCCCGGGCCGGCAAGCACCTGCTGCTCGAGAAGCCCCTGGCGACCTCCGAGGCCGGGGCGGACGACCTGGTTGACGCGGTCACCCAGAGCCAGGTCGCGTCGGTGGTCTTCTTCACCCTCCGGTTCCAGGCTGCCATCCGGGCATGGCTGGCCGACGTCACGGCGCGCGGCGGCTGGTCGGGAGGCGTGGCCTCGTGGTTCGGGTCGTCGCTGCTCGAGTCCAGCCCGTTCAACACCCCGTGGCGGCGGGACAAGGGCGCGCTGTGGGACCTCGCCCCGCACGTGATCGCGCTGCTGTGGGCCGCTCTCGGCCCGGTGACGTCGGTGACCGCCGACGCGGGCCCGGCCGACGTCAGCCACCTGGTCCTGCACCACCAGGGCGGGGCGAGCAGCACGGTGACCGTGTCGCAGAACGGCGGCGAGACGGCCGCGGGCTTCGAGGCGTTCCTGTGGGGAAGCTCCGGCCGGTCGGCCGCGCCGCCCGCGGCGGACGATCCGCTCCCGCCGCTGCGGACCGCGCTGGCCGAACTCGCCGGGAACATCCGCGCCGGGCGGACCGGGCACCCGTGTGACGTGAGGTTCGGCCGAGACGTGGGCCGCGTCATCGCCGAGGCCCAGCGCCAGATCGACCAGCGCCAGGCCGGGATGTACCACGCGCCTCGGTAGCATCCATTGTGCTACCGTGGCACGATGAGTGACACCCCGGAGGACCCGCTGCCCGTGAGCGCCGGGCAGCCGGGGAGCGCCGCTCGGGCCCGGGATCCCGGCCGGCCCGCGTCGCGCGCGGAAGCCACCGGGCGGACGCCGGCCCGGCACCGCATCGGGATCAGGGAACTGCGCCAGCACGCGAGCGTCTACGTCGACCTCGCGGAGAAGGGCTACACGGTGGACATCACCAACCGGGGGCGGCTGGTGGCACAGCTCGTCCCGGTCAGGGAGCCGGGCAGCCCGCTGGAACGCCTGATCGCGGCCGGGATCATCGAGCCCGCCGAGGAACCGGGCGGCGCCAGCGACCTCGAGCCTTACCCGGGCCGGGGCGGCCAGCAGTGATCTACCTCGACTCCTCCGCGCTGGTCAAGCTGGCCCTGACCGGACCCGAATCGGCGGCGCTGACGCGCTGGCTCGCCGAGCGGGCCGACCAGCCGCTGGTGTCGAGCGCGCTGCACCGGGCGGAGGTGCCGCGAGCCGTCTGGCAGGCCGAACCCGGCGCGCTGCCGCGCAGCTACAAGGTGATCAAGCGCATCGCGCGGGTGACGCTGAGCGCTGACGTACTGGACAATTCGGCCACCCTGCCGCCGCAGGAGCTGAGCCCGGCGCAGGCCATCCACCTGGCCTCGGCGCTGGCCGTGAAGGGGGACCTGACCGCGTTCGTGGCCTACGACGAGCGCCTGCTCGCCGCGGCCAGGGACGCCGGGCTCCCGGTTGCCTCGCCCGGTTCGGCCTAGCGGTTGGCCCGACCTGGATGCCCGAGTGCACCCGGCACCCGACGGCAGGCCGGCACCAAGCGCCGTAGAGGGGTCGTCCGGGACCCGGACGCTGCGGGCAGCCGTTTCGTGAGCGTCATTCCCAGCGGTGAGCATTGCGGTCGTTGAGCGTACCAACGGGGTTGGGGATGACGCAGAACAGGAGCCCGGCCGGGTCCCGCATCACCCACCACGAATGCACACGCTGCACGCGCTCAGCACCAAGGCGCTCGAGCCGGTCCACCTCGGCGGCCAGGTCATCGGTGTGGATGTCGACATGAACGCGGGCGGTTCCTTCGCCGAGGCACTGTGTGAGTAGCCAGAAGTCCTGGCCGTGCAGTGCCGCGCCGTGATATTCGGGGTAGTCGAACCGCGAAAGCGGCTGGCCGACGGCCGCCTCCCAGAACGACAGCTCGCGATCATGCTCGCTGGCGGGTACGTCAATAACAACCTTGAACAGCCGACTGAAGTGCGCCACGGCGTCAACCTATGCCAGGGCAACGGGCCCAGCCTACGGACCTGCCAACCTACCCGGGCATGTCACGCGCACCCGGCGGCAAAAGCGGACGTATTACGAGGAAACGCCCGCACGCAATTGCGTAGCGCGTCTCCGCGGAGACGCCCGCGTCCGGCATGGCATCGCGTCACCTCACCAGCGGGCAGCCGCGCCCGATCATGCAGATGAGGATGCCTTCAGCGCTGCGTTCTCTGGGCACGCGCCAGGAACTCGGCGGCCGCGAGTGGATCAAAGTAGAACATCTGGGCGCGGGCAAGCTTCCCGTCGCGAACCTGGTAGAGCCCGAGGACCGGAGTGTCCAGTTGGCCACCGGCCGGGTCGCGCCCGCGCTGGTGCCACAACACCACAACCTCGTCCTCGCTGGCAGCGATAACGCGCGCGCCGAGCTCACGCTCGGTTTCACTTTGAAACGCGTCCCATGTCTCAGCCCAGCCGGGGCTTTGTTCCAGCGATGCCTTCAGGCCGTAGCTGCTTCCGGCATAGGGAAGCGGCTGCGGCCAGTGGAACTCCACGTCATGGTGGTAGACCTCGACAGCGAGCTCTGGGTTGCGTTCTTCCACCGACCGGAACACCTGCAACACCACATCAACGGCGCTCATCCCTGATCCTTCCTGTGTGCTGGCGCCAGCGCTGCCGCGTCAGGTTCCCCAGGCACGGCGGTACCAGCCACCTCCGGACGTTATGGCGTGGTGCGGCTCCGCGCAAAGCTCCAGTTCAGCGCCACTATGCGGGCCAGTCCCGCCCAGGCCACGGCCATGCCTCCTGCCTGTCGCAGTGTCAGCGGTTGCAACGTCCAGCGCGGTCAGAGCCGCAGAAGCGGGCGGGTTCGCGGGATGCCCGTCCGGCGTGCCCGCGCATACTGGCAGCATGCCCGTCCGACTCCATCACATCGTCGTTGACGCTCACGACCTGCCCGGCCTGGCCCGGTTCTGGACGCAGGCACTCGGCTGGAAGGTTCTCTCCCAACGTGAGCACGAGATCGTCATCGGGACTGACGAGAACGCTCCCGTCGGCATGTGCTTCATGCCGGTCACCGATCCCAAGACGGCAAAGAACCGCGTGCACCTCGACCTGACCAGCAGCGCGCAGGACCGCGACCAGGAGATTGAGCGGCTTGTCGCGCTGGGGGCGCGCCGGGTTGACATCGGGCAGACCGGCGCAGAGTCCTGGACCGTACTGGCCGACCCCGAGGGAAACGAGTTCTGCGTGATACGCCCGAAGGAAACGCTCACCCGGTGAGGCCCAGCGCCGTCAGGGATTGAGCGACACTGTCCGCTGCATGTGAGTGCGTTTCCGCGGAAGCGGCTTGTGAAAGTATGCACAAAGCGCTTCCGCGGAAACGCCGCGGACGTGGCTGCCGGGGCCATAGTGATCTGGGCCCGATGCCCACCCGGACGCCGTCGTCCGCGGCCTGGGCACGGACTGGGAGCTGCCGCGCGTGGTCTTCAAGTCGTACCCGTGCAACCACTTCACCCACGCGGGCGTGGACGCCGCCCTGCGGCTGCGCGCCCAGGGGCTTGCCCCCGCCGACGTCACAGCGATCGAGCTGGGCGTCGCCAGGCCCGTCCTGCGCACGATCGCCGGGCCACCCGGGGCCAAGGCACGGCCGGCCTCCGGGTACCACGCGGCGTTCAGCGGCCCCTGCACGGTCGCCGCGGCGCTGCTCGGCGGCGGCCTCGGCGTGTCCCACGAGGACTTCACCGACGCCGCCGCCCGTGACCCCCGCCGCCTCGCCCTGGCCGCCCTGGTGCGCTGCGTCGAGGACGAGCGCTGCAGCGCGTCGTTCCCGCACGCCTGCGCTGCTGACCTCGGCGGGGGAGCGCTGAGGTCGAGACAGTTACCGCTCCCGGACTGCGTAGGTCAGGTGGGTCACCCGCTGCGCCGGCTCCGCGCGGACCGGCTCCAGGGCCACGCGGCCCGCGTCCACGCCCTCGAACAGGCGGATTCCGGAGCCGAACAGCACGGGTGACAGCGCGATCGTGAACTCGTCGATCAGGCCGGCGTTCACGTACTCCAGGATCGTTGCGCCGCCGCCCGCGATGCGGACGTCCCGGTCGCCGGCGGCCTCGCGGGCCTGGTCGAGCGCGGGCTCGATGCCGTCGTTGACG
>WNGJ01002135.1_pt1 | contig 19879 bp, 21 predicted proteins | sample 5400611 | NCBI WGS metagenome assembly WNGJ01 (sample SAMN13153375, study PRJNA577476) | soil metagenome | isolation source: 40 cm soil or saprolite under Garry oak tree replicate 1 | place: USA:California | collected 2016-06-15
TAGGGCGGTTCGGGGTACTGGATGCCGCCTCTACCGGATATGACGACTCGACAGTTTTTTAGGTCCCAGGACTGGCCATGCACGACATCAAATCGATCCGCGACGACCCCAAGGCCTTCGATGCGGCGCTGACGCGCCGAAATTTGAAAGCTGAAGACAGAGAACGGTTTTCGTCCAAAGAAATCCTGGCGCTGGATGAAGAGCGTCGCAGGCTCATTTTTCAAGTTGAGCAGTGGCAGGAAAAGCGAAATCGGCTCTCGAAGGAAATCGGACTTGCAAAGAGAGCTAAAGAGGACGCCAAGGCTGCTGAACTAATGGCTCAAGTTAGCAGATTGAAGAGCGATATCACTCACGCCGGAGAGCAGGTCGTTGCTAAAATCGAGAAGAAACTCGAGGACTTGTTAGCAGAAATTCCAAACCTTCCTTTGGAGGAAGTGCCCGACGGCGTAGACGAGCACGGCAACGTGCAACGTCATGTGTTCGGCAAGCCGCGTGACTACGGCTTTGCGCCGCAGCCGCATGACGATCTCGGCACGGCGCTCGGCTTCATGGATTTCGAGACCGCGGCGAAACTGTCGGGCGCGCGCTTCGTCGTGCTGAAGAAAGGTCTGGCGCGGCTGGAGCGCGCCATCGGGCAATTCATGCTCGATCTGCACACAGGTGAGCATGGCTATGCCGAGATAAATCCGCCGCTGTTGGTCCGCAACGAAGTGATGTTCGGCACCGGGCAATTGCCGAAGTTCGAGGACGATCAATTCTGGGCCATCAAAGGCGAATTGCTGGCTGCACCCGATGACAGATTGAAGACCGAACGTCTCGGCTTGATCCCCACCGCGGAAGTGTCGCTCACCAACCTCGTCCGCGAATCCATTGTGGACGAGAAGGAATTGCCGATGCGGCTCACGGCGCTGACGCCCTGTTTTCGCGCCGAAGCCGGCGCGGCGGGGCGCGATACCCGCGGCATGATCAGGCAGCACCAGTTCATCAAGGTCGAACTGGTCTCGATCACGACGCCGGAAGCCAGCAAGGACGAGCATGAGCGCATGCTGGCATGCGCAGAGGAGGTGTTGCGCCAGCTCGACCTGCATTACCGCGTAGTGACGCTGTGCGCCGGCGACATGGGTTTCTCGGCGCAGAAGACCTACGACATCGAAGTGTGGATGCCAGGACAAATCTCAAGCCAAGTCTCACGCCAAGGCGACCGCGGCGCGTTCAGGGAAATCTCGAGCTGCTCGGTCTGCGGCGACTTCCAGGCGCGCCGCATGGACGCGCGCTATCGCGCTGGCGACGGCAAGCCGCGTTTTGTGCATACCCTCAACGGCTCGGGAACCGCGGTCGGCCGCGCGCTGATCGCCGTCATGGAGACCTATCAGCAGCAGGGCGGCTCGATCGCCGTGCCGGACGTGCTGCAGCCCTATATGGGCGGGCTCAAGGTCATCGAGCACGCGACCTAATTTACCACCAATCGTCGCGCGCGTCCTTGCATTCCATATTGCGAATGCGGGCCACCTCCCGGTATTTTCGGCCTGTGCGGGTGGCAAGATGAGTACCGATGGCCTTGCATCGCGACATCTATTGGGTGGGCAGGCAGTGGGCCGTCACCGGATTCGGCGTGCAGGCGGTCGATCAACGCCTGAAGGGCGCTTTCGATGTCGAGACTCCCCGGTTGTGGGAGGACGATCTCGCTGAGCGCATGCGCGTGCATGCCTGGCTCAATGTCGCGGATTTCGACAAGGCGCTGGCAGTCGCGAGAACGCGCTTTCCCGAGCCGCCGCGAAAGACGCTTCCGCTGGTTGATAGCGTTCTGGAATTGATTCAGCCGGCGTCTTCGGAACCGTCAAAATCGGCGGCGCCGCGATCGGACGCCAGCGCCTTGTCGAGCGAGCCCGCTCCGCTCGAACCTGCTCCAGTCGAACCTGCCTCGATCGAACCGCGCGAGCCGCCGGCGATGCCGGTGCTGCAGGCCGAAGGCCGGCTGGCGCGGTTTCTGCCGCAATGGCGCATCCGGAGGTGATGGACGATCAATACGAATAGGCCGGGAAGCGGTACCTTCGGTAGTAGTAGCGGCTCAGGCCGCCTCCGATAGAGAAATGATGATATCTCCGGTGCGCCGCCCCGCAGCCCGAGCGGGTGCGGACTCTGGCCTGACCGCAACGATAACGATGCTCCGGCTCTTCGGCAGACTCCTTGGCAGACTCCTTGGGCGGCGCGGGTCTGCTGCTGCCCGCGGGCTCCGGACTGGTTGCGGGGGAATCTGCCGACGTCGCGACGCACTTGCCGTCCTTGAGAAGCGTCTGCACCGGACATTGCTTCGGCACGCATTTTCCGCGGACATATTCCAGCAGGTAGGTCTCGCCGGACATCACGACCTGTCCATTGCACAGGCATTTTCCGTCGACGGTCAATTCGCCGCCAAGGCAGTTTTCGGCGTGGGATTTGACGCAGGTGCCGCCGGCATTGTCGCTATCCGGCATCAGGTCAAAGCCGGCCGGGCACGCGCATCTGCCGTCGGTCACGCGACCGCCGTCGCAGACGATGTTGTCCGCCGTCTTGCGGATCGTGGATGCTGAATCCTGAGCCGATTGGGCGCTTGCCGGGAGCGGGATGAAAAAAGTCAGAGAAATCGAAAGCGCGGCAGCGGCTGAAAATCGGGTCATACTCGAACCCCGTTGCCATTAAAATATGGCGCAAAACTAATCTCAACGGCCGCGGTTTCGCAACAGCGCTCGCCAGCGTGACCGCAAGTCACTCTCCAATTCACTCTCGGGACTCATCAAGTTACGGTCTTTCGGGCGATTTTACGGAGTTTGCGTCAAGGCCGATCAGCGGATAAGACGGCGCTTGGCATCATCGCGCAGAATCGGTCGAAAAAGGGCTTTGGGTGGAAATGCGAGTTCTCTGCACCAATGACGACGGCATCCACGCCGCCGGCCTGAAGATCGTCGAGGAGATCGCGCGTGCACTGTCCGACGACGTCTGGATCGTGGCGCCGGAGCTCGACCAGTCCGGCGTGTCGCATTCGCTGTCGCTGAACGATCCCTTACGGTTGCGCGAGGTCGGCCCGCGTCATTTCGCCGTGCGTGGCACGCCGACCGATTGCGTCATCATGGGCGCCCGCCACATCCTCGGCGACACCCTGCCTGATATCGTGCTGTCGGGCGTCAACAAGGGTCGCAACGTCGCCGAAGACGTCGTCTATTCCGGCACGATCGCAGGCGCGCTCGAAGGTACCATTCTCGGCCTGCCGTCATTTGCGCTGTCGCAGGAGTTCTCCATCGAGACGCGCGAGAAACCGCTATGGGACACCGCGCTGACATTCGGTCCGCCGATCCTGCGCAAGGTGATCGCCGCCGGAATCCCCAAGAACACCGTCATCAATGTGAATTTCCCGGCTTGCGCGCCCGAGGACGTCGCGGGCATCCGCGTGACGCGCCAGGGCAAGCGGAATCTCGGTTTTCTGAAGGTCGACCAGCGCCGCGATGGCCGCGGCAATCCCTATTTCTGGATCGGCTTCGAACGCGCCGCGGTGATGGACACGCCGGAGGAAGGCACCGACCTTGCAGCGCTGACCGCGCGCTATGTCTCGGTCACCCCATTGCGGCTCGACCGCACCGATGAGGCGTTTTCGGACGCGCTGACGGAGATGCTGAAGTGACGTGAAGCGTTCTCGGCCGACCGTGCATTCGCCGCGCCCGCGGCAGTTGTCTTATACCGCCGTGCTGCGCATCGCCGTATCGATCACCTTGCCGAGCGTTTCGAGCTGGAACGGCTTCTGCAGCGCGGGCCTGTCACGATATTCCTCAGGCAGCCCCGAGGAGCCGTAACCGGTCGCAAAAATGAATGGACGGTTGCGCGCCTTGATCAGGTCTGCGACTGGTGAAATGACCTTGCCGTTGACGTTGACGTCCAGGATCGCCAGATCGAAATAGGTGGTCTGGGCGAGCCGCATCGCTTCATCGATCTCGCCGGCTTCGGCCGCAACCGTATAGCCGAGCTCATCCAGCATGTCGGCGACCATCATCCTGATCATGACCTCGTCCTCAACGAGAAACACAGAACCGCGCGGCGGCCGCGTCGAAGTCATGATGTCAGTCCTTGCCCCATCCCGGATATTGAGGTTCGCAAATATCGCCCATGGACGCAACGCCAACATGGCTACTCCGTCGGCCTATCGCTACGATGCCGCAATCTGCCCGCCCGTGTGCAGATTGATCGATTCATGCCTCAACGCCAAGCTGGTTTGGGGGGTTCCGGGCCGGGAACAGGGTGCCGGAAGATATTCCTTCAGAGCATTGGCCCATAATTGCATCAAACTGTTCTGCCGGGTCTTCCGGCAGGTGCGCGAGCGAGAGCAAGATGGCCCTTAAGCACAGCCCTCCAGAAAAAATGATGTTTCAGCTCACGCTGCGGCGGCGCGGCATCAGCGATCAGTTGGTGCTGCGCGCCATGGAGGAGGTGCCGCGCGAAGCTTTTGTCGCGGACGCCGATCGCACCGACGCCTACCGCGACAGCGCGCTGGGCATCGCCTGCGGGCAGACCATCAGCCAGCCTTTTGTCGTGGCTTACATGACCGAGCAGTTGAAGTTGCAGAGGCACCATCGTGTACTGGAGATCGGCACCGGCACGGGCTACCAAGCCGCGATCCTGTCGCGGTTGGCCGCGCAGGTCTTGACGGTCGAACGCTTCCGGACGCTCGCGGATGCGGCACGCGCCCGGATTGAGAAGCTTGGCTCTCACAATGTTGAGGTGATGCTGGGCGACGGCTTCAATATTCCCGCCAATGTCGGCCAGTTCGACCGGATCATCGTCACCGCGGCCATGGAGCAGATCCCGGAGAGCCTGACCGATCGGCTCGAGGCCGGGGGTATCCTGATCGCACCGGTCGGGCCGCACCATGGCGTCCAGACGCTCGTGCGTGTCGTCAGGACCGAGACGGGTTTTGACCGCAAGGAACTGGTCGATGTCCGCTTCGTGCCGGCGCTGCCGGGGATCGCCCGCGAGCTGTAAAACGCCGGATCGGCGGGTGCGGCCAGAGCGTGATGACTTTTCTTCGAATCGTCATCTGGCCCTATCTTTTTGTTTGATCATGATCTTTTCGGAAAACCGGTACCCACCCATCGGGTCGTAGCCCGAGGGCATGCTTTTCCGGATCATGCGCTAGCGTCTGATTTGGAGGGTTAAGCGGTTATTTACTGGGGACGTGTTTACTCAAATTGATATTTTGTTGCGTACGAGTGAGTAACCATGTCCCGTGCTGTTGCGTTGCTTTGCTCGCGCCGCCTGCCGCAGGTCGCGGTGTTGGCGCTGATCTCGTTCGCGGTCGCCGGCTGCAGCGGCGATATGTCGACGCGCGTTTCACAAGATCCGTTTGCCTCAAAAGACCCGTTTTCCAATCCCTTTGCCTCACGGTCCGAAGCCACCGGAGCGGTCCCGGGGCGCGAACCGCCGCAATATTCCCGGCCGCAGCCGTACCAATCCCAGGCCTTGCCGCCGGCTGTCTCGACGCCACAATCCTATCCGGTCGCGGGCGGCGGCGTATCCGGCGGCGGGCGCGGGCTTGCCTCCTATGCCCCGCCCTCCCAGCCAAGGCTTGAGACCACCGGCACCGTACCCGTACCGCCGCGCTCGGTCGCAGCCGCGGCCCCCGTGCAGGGCGGTGCCAGCACCACCATCATCGTCGGTACCAGCGACACGCTGGAAATTCTGGCGCAGCGCTATCGCGTCACCTCCGCTGCGATCCTGGCGGCCAATGGTTACAGGGGACCGCGGACGCTGTCGCCGGGCCAGCAATTGATCATTCCGCACGCGACGGCGATCGCGGCCGCGCCAGCCACCGCTGCCCCTGTAAGCAAGCCCATTGCGGTGACGAGCGCCGCGCCGAGCGTTCATGTCGTCAATCCCGGCGACACCCTGATAAGCATCGCCCGCCGCAACCATGTATCGGTCGCGCAGCTTGCCAAGGCCAACAATCTCGACTCCTCGGCGAAGCTCAGGCTCGGCGCCAGATTGACCGTGCCCGGGGCCAAAACCGCGGGTGTTGCCCCCGTCGCGCCGGCACCGGTTGCCGCCGCTCAGCCCGCCGTCGCGGCCTTGCCGGCTCCCGGTACCAAGGTGGCCGCGGCCGGACCGCAGCAGAGCGTTCGCCTCGCCCAGGCCGGCCCCACGGCAGAGGACAACGCGGGCGAATCTCCCGTCAAGGCCAGCGAGGCCACCGGCGCGCTGCCGACCTTCCGCTGGCCGGTACGCGGCAAGGTGATCACGAGCTATGGCGCCAAGACCAATGGCAAGTCCAATGACGGCATCAACCTCGCGGTGCCGGAAGGCACGCCGATCAAAGCGGCCGAGGACGGCGTCGTCGCCTATTCCGGCAATGAGCTGAAGGGTTACGGCAATCTGGTTCTGGTTCGGCATTCCAACGGCTATGTCACCGCGTATGCCCATGCGAGTGAGCTTTTGGTCAAGCGCGGCGATACCATCAAGCGCGGCCAGGTGATTGCCAAATCGGGTCAGTCGGGCGAGGTGGGGTCGCCGCAGCTCCATTTCGAGATCCGAAAAGGGTCCAACCCGGTTGACCCGCTTCAATTCCTCAACGGCGCGTAAGTTCGCGCGCGGATGATCGCTGTCGTCGCCCGGCATAGCCGTCCGACGGACGGCGTCGCTTCCGCTCGCCTATGACCGGGCGATCAAGTAACCCAGAGACGTCGGAGACCAGAGACGTCAGAGATAAGACCGATAGCCTTCGGCGTACTGGATTCCCCGCATTCGCGGGGAATGACGAGCTGCGCGGAATTGCGATACCTTACTTCGCGCTCAACCGCACCCCCAGCCGTCCCGCCAGTTCCTGGGTGAACTGCCAGGCCACGCGACCTGAGCGCGAGCCGCGCGTGGTCGACCATTCGAGCGCCTCGTGCTCCAGCTTCTCCTCGGCGATGGTGATGCCGAAATGGCCGCAATAGCCCTTCACCATGGCGAGGTATTCGTCCTGGCTGCAGCGGTGGAAACCGAGCCACAGGCCGAAGCGGTCCGACAGCGAGACCTTCTCCTCGACGGCTTCGCCGGGATTGATCGCGGTCGAACGCTCGTTCTCGATCATCTCGCGCGCCAGGAGATGTCTTCGGTTCGAGGTGGCATAGAGGATGACATTGTCGGGCCGGCCTTCGATGCCGCCTTCCAGCACGGCCTTGAGCGATTTGTAGGAGGCGTCGTTGCCGTCGAACGACAAATCGTCGCAAAAGACGATGAACCGGAATTGGGAGGCTCGCAGCAGGTCCATCAGTGCCGGCAGGCTCTCGATGTCCTCGCGGTGAATCTCGATCAGCTTGAGGCGGTCGGCCGGCTTGCGCTCGACATTGATGCTGGCATGCGCGGCCTTCACCAGCGAGGACTTGCCCATGCCGCGCGCGCCCCACAACAGCGCGTTGTTGGCGGGCAGGCCGTCGGCAAAACGCTCGGTATTCTCGATCAGGATGTCGCGCATCCGGTCGATGCCCCTGAGCAGGCCGAGATCGACGCGGCTGACGCGCGGCACCTCGGTCAGCCGTCCGTTGGGGTGCCAGACGAAGGCGTCGGCATTGCCGAAGGACTGGGGCGTGACGGGCGCCGGCGCGCTTGCGGACAGATGCGCCGCGATCGCCTCGAGCGCGGCTGCGATTCTGAGCGGCGTATTGTCCTTCATATCGCCCTCGATATCGCCTTTGGGCGGCGTTGTGGGGCGTTTTGCCGCGACTTTCACGGGTGTTCGTGCGGCGGCGCGGGATACGTTTTTGCGGGGTTTTTTCGACATGCCTCAAGTTCCTGAGCGTGCAGCCATATCGGGCCTTTCCGACGCCTGCAAGCGGGCCTAAATGAGGGGCTTGGCCACGTTGCAATTGGGACCGCGGTCGCTATAGTCCGCGCGAATTTGCCCTGAACCGGTCCGATCCTTAAGGCATCGCCGGTTCATTCCCATCTCACGAGGACCGTCCTGATGCTGATCACCCCTGCGTTTGCCCAGGCCGCGGGCGGCGGCGACACCAACAGCATGTTGATGTCGCTTTTGCCGTTCGCGCTGATCTTCGTGATCATGTATTTCCTGATCTTGCGGCCGCAGCAAAAGAAGGTCAAAGACCATGCCGAGCTCGTCAAGAACATCCGCCGCGGCGATACCGTCGTGACCACGGGCGGCCTCGTCGGCAAGGTCACCAAGGTGGTCGATGACGACCAGATCGAATTCGAGATTTCCGACGGCGTCCGGGTGCGGCAGATGCGGCAGATGATTTCGGGCGTGCGCGCCAAGGGCGAGCCGGCGAAGGAAAAGAGCGAGACCGCCAAGGACGAGACGTCCGCGAGCTGATCGTCTTGCGCGATCGGCGCGCGGCATTTTCCTTGGATCTGACAGGTCGAACCGATGTTGTATTTCACGCGGTGGAGGGCGCTGGGCATTATTCTCACGGCGTTTGTGGTGTGCCTCTGCGCCATACCGAATTTCTTCCCCGAAGCCACCGTCAAGGGCTGGCCGGCCTGGGCGCAACGCCGCCTCGTGCTCGGCCTCGACCTGCAGGGCGGCTCCTACCTGCTGCTTGAGGTCGATTCCAATTACATCAAGAAGGACAAGCTCGATCAGGTCAGGGATGACGCGCGGCGCACGCTGCGCGACGCCAAGATCGGCTATACCGGGCTTGCCGCCCGCGGTGACAGCGTCGAGGTGCGGATCACCAAGGACACCGATGCGCAGACCGCTTACTCCAAGTTGCGCGAGCTGTCGCAACCACTCGGCGGCCTGCTCGGCTCGAACGGCCAGCGCAGCCTGGAAGTGACCGATGCCGGCGGCGGACTGATCCGGCTGACCGTTCCGCAGGCCGCGATCACCGAGCGCATCCGCCAGACCATCGAGCAGTCGATCCAGATCGTCGAGCGCCGCGTCAACCAGCTCGGCACGGTCGAGCCGGTGATCCAGCGGCAGGGCAATGATCGCATCCTGGTGCAGGTGCCGGGCTTGCAGGATCCGACCCAGCTCAAGAACCTCCTCGGCAAGACGGCGAAGATGGAATTCCGCATGGTGGATTCCACCGTGTCGCCTGATCAGGCACAAGCGGGCAGGGTGCCGCCGGACTCCGAAGTGCTGATGAGTTCGTCCTCGCCGAAGGTTCCCTATGTCATCAAGAAGCAGGTGCTGGTCTCCGGCGGCGACCTGACGGACGCGCAGCTTGGCTTCGACCCGCAGACCAGCGAACCCGTCGTCAACTTCCGTTTCAACACGGCGGGATCGCGCAAGTTCGCGCAAGCGACGACCGAAAATGTCGGACAGCTCTTTGCGATCGTTCTCGACAATGAGGTGATTTCCGCGCCGGTGATCCGGACGCCGATCACCGGCGGCTCCGGGCAGATCTCCGGCAATTTCACCACGCAGTCGGCCAACGATCTGGCGATCCTGTTGCGGGCCGGCGCGCTGCCGGCGCCGCTGACGGTGATCGAGGAGCGCACGGTCGGTCCCGGCCTTGGCCAGGACTCGATCGAGAAGGGCGAGCTTGCCGCCTATGTCGGCTCGATCTTGGTCATCGTCTTCATGCTGCTGACCTACCGTTTGTTCGGCGTGTTCGCCAACATCGCGGTCGCGATCAACGTTGCGATGATCTTCGGCCTGTTGTCGCTCCTCAATGCCACGCTGACGTTGCCCGGCATCGCTGGCATCGTGCTGACGGTCGGCATCGCCGTGGACTCCAACGTGCTGATCTATGAACGCATCCGCGAAGAATTGCGCGGCGGCCGCAACGCGATCTCCGCGATCGACGCCGGCTTCAAGCGCGCGCTGTCGACCATCCTCGATTCCAACATCACCACCTTCATCGCCGCCGCCGTTCTGTTCTATATCGGCACAGGGCCTGTGCGCGGTTTTGCCGTCACGCTCGGCATCGGCATCATCACCACGGTTTTCACCGCCTTCACCCTGACCCGCCTGATCGTGGCGTGGTGGGTGCGGTGGAAACGGCCGCAAAGCGTGCCGATCTAGGGAGCTTCGCCGGCTGTGACACATTTGGTTCTGATCTCCCTTGGCATCCTGATTGTCGTGCTGACCGTGGTCAGCGCGCTCGGCCTGTTGCCGTCGCTGCGCATCGTTCCCGACGACACCCATTTCGATTTCACGCAGTTTCGCCGCATCTCCTTTCCGATCTCGGCGACCCTGTCGATCGTCGCGATCACGCTGTTCTTCACCCATGGCCTGAATTTCGGCATCGACTTCAAGGGCGGCACGCTGCTGGAAGTGCAGGCGAAGTCAGGGGCGGCCGACATCGGTACGATGCGCGCGACCTTGAATGGTCTTGGACTCGGCGACGTGCAGTTGCAGCAATTCGGCGGACCGGCCAATGTGCTGATCCGCGTTGCCGAACAGCCGGGCGGCGACGCCGCGCAACAGCAGGCAGTGAGCAAGGTCCGCGGCGCGCTCGGCGATACCGTCGACTACCGCCGCGTGGAAGTCGTGGGACCGCGCGTGTCCGGCGAACTGTTGGCCTATGGCATGCTCGGCTTGATGCTCGCGATCTTCGCCATCCTGATCTATCTCTGGTTCCGTTTCGAATGGCAGTTCGCGCTCGGCGCCATGATCGCCAACGTCCACGACATCGTGCTGACGATCGGCTTCATGTCGATCTCGCAAGTCGATTTCGACCTCACCAGCATCGCAGCGTTGCTGACGATTCTCGGCTATTCGCTCAACGACACGGTCGTGATTTATGACCGCATCCGCGAAATGCTGCGGCGCTACAAGAAAATGCCGATGCCGCAGCTCCTCAACGAGTCCATCAACTCGACGCTGTCGCGATCGATCATCACCCACTTCACGGTGACACTGGCGCTGTTGGCGCTGCTGTTGTTCGGCGGCAACGCCATCCATAGCTTCACGGCGGTGATGATGTTCGGCGTGGTGCTGGTCGGCACCTACACCTCGATCTTTATCGCGGCGCCGATCCTGATCTATCTCGGCGTCGGCACCCACCGGGCCGATGCCCCGGACACGCCGTCGAAGAAGTAATTTCGGGCAAGATCCCCGAACATGTGGCTCGAAGGGTTTCAGCCCCTTCGAGTGGGTTAAGTTGCATCATGTCCAATATAGACGCTCCGCATCTTCCGAGGTCGGCGCCGATCGATGCCTACGGCAAGGGCGGCTTTGCCTTCGCCGGCATGTCGCATCGCGGCTCGCTGCTTTGCCTGCCGGACGCGGTCTGGGCCTGGCCGGTGACTAGGCCGGACGAGATCGACCGCTATTCGCTGGAACGGGTGTTTGCCGCGGCCAACAGCATCGATACGCTTATCATCGGCACCGGCACCGACGTCTGGCTGCCGCCGCCCGAGTTTCGAGCGGCGCTGCGGGCGGTCCGTGTGGTGCTGGATGCGATGCAGACGGGACCGGCGATCCGCACCTACAACATCATGATGGGCGAGCGGCGGCGAGTCGCAGCGGCGCTGATCGCGGTGCCATGAGCGATGGAATGAGCGGCGTTGACGGCAATATGGATTCGGCCGCGTTCTGCACCGATCTCGTGCGCAGCCAAGACTTTGTCCGCTACGCGTCCACCCTGTTCGTGCCGGCGGACCTGCGGCGCGCGCTGCTTGCGCTCCATGCGTTCAATGTCGAGATTTCCCGGGTCCGCGACCAGGTCAGCCAGCCCTTGCCCGGCGAAATCCGGCTGCAATGGTGGACCGACATGCTGGCCGGCCGGGGCCAGGGTGGCGCCGAGGGCAATCCGGTCGCCGCCGAACTGCTGCGGGCGGTCGAGGAGTTTCGCCTGCCCGTCGAACCGCTGTCGCGCCTGATCGAGGAACATCAGTTCGATCTCTACAACGATCCGATGCCGACGCTGGCGGCGCTTGAAGGCTATGTTAGCGATACCTCATCGGCGCTGTTGACGCTGGCGGCGCGGATCGCCGGACCGCCGTCCGCCGAGGTCGAGCATCTGGCGCGTCATGCCGGCCTCGCGCAGGGCTTTGCCGAGGTGATCGCGGCGCTGCCGCGCGATGCCTCCCGCCGCCAACTGTTTCTGCCGCTGCAGCTCCTGGAGAGCCAAGGCAGCAGCACGGAAGAGGTGTTTTCGGGCAAGCAGACGCCGAGGACGCGCGCCGCGCTGGGCCAGTTGATCGGCGAGGCGCGGCGCCATCTCGACATGGCCGTTGCGCTGCTCGCGGACGTGGCGCCGGATCAGCGGCCGGTCTTTTTGCCGCTGGCGCTTTTGCGCCGCGATCTCGAACGCGTGTCGCGTGCGGACGCCGATCCCTTCGCGCCGCAGGCGAGATCGCGGCTGTCGATCCTGTGGACGCTGTGGCGGGCATCGCGGTCGGAGCCTTTCAAAGCCGGGTAGGTCGGAAGGATCGTCGCCGCGGAATCAACCTCTCATCACTCTGGACGTTGTTGGGCAGTCAGCGGTAGGCTTGGCGTGCTGCCGCGCAAGACAGCAGGTCAAGGGAGGGATGCAGACATGCGGGAATTATCGCCCGAAACCATCACCGACGCCGTGCTCGACCAGATGGCGACAACGCCCGACCCGCGCATGAAGGAAATCATGGCGTCGGCGGTCAAGCACCTGCACGCCTTCGCCCGGGACGTGAATCTGACCCCCGGGGAATGGATCAAGGGCATCGAGTTCATGACCATGGTCGGCAAGACCTGCACGGCGGCCAGGCAAGAGTTCATTCTACTTTCGGATACATTGGGCCTCTCGGCCCTCGTCAATGGCCTGCATGACAAGACGGCCGTGGAGGAAGGGACCCACACAAGCCTCCTCGGCCCCTTCTATCGCGAGGCCGCGCCAAAGTTGGTGGCTGGCAGCCAGATCGCCAGGCACGTGAAGCCGGGTACCGAGTGCATCCTCTATGGCTGCGTGACCGATATCAACGGCAAGCCGCTTGCCGATGCGACGGTCTCGGTCTGGCAGACCAGCGCTGACGGCCTCTATGACATCCAGGAAAACGCAGCATCGGTGGACTATCGTGGCGTTTTCTCCACCGACGCAGACGGCGTCTATCTGGTACGCACTGTTAAGCCGCGCGGATACTCCATCCCGATGGATGGACCGGTCGGCAATATGGTGAAAGCGCAGGCGCGGCACGGCATGCGACCGGCCCATATTCATTTCCTGGTCGGTGCCTCCGGCTATCGCGAGCTGGTAACGGCGCTCTATCTGCGTGACGATCCACACCTTGCCGACGACGTCGTCTTCGGCTCCTCGGACGATCTCGCGGTCGATATCGTGGCGAACGATCCGAACTGTCCCATCAAGGGGGTGCCGAGCATCCGCTTTGACATGCGCCTGCCGCGCGAAGGCGAGGCCGACAAGACCTCTGGGCGCGTCGGTTCCGATCCGTCGGCCATCTGGAAGGAGCCAGCCGAGGAGGACAGCGCAAAATTGGCAGCAACGGCGCGCGCAGAGGGCTAAGCTTGGCGCGCGATAATCCGGCTTCTAAGGCCGTTACAAAATCAGCACTGAAAAACAATGCGTATTGGGGAAACAGATGAATCGTAGAGAGGTCTTCGGCTGGGCAACCGCCGCCGTCGCGTTCGGGCTGACGTCACGCGCGGGTGCGGAAGAGCCGCCGATCAAGATCGGCATGTCGATGGCACAGACCGGCGGACTCGCCGCCGGCGGCAAGGCGTCGCTGCTGGGGATCGAGATCTGGCGCGACGACGTCAACGCCAGGGGCGGCCTGCTTGGCCGCAAGGTCGAACTGGTCGTCTATGACGACAAATCGAGCGCCTCCGAGACGCCGGCGATCTACGCCAAGCTCCTGGATGTCGACAAGGTCGATCTGCTGTTTGCGCCGTATGCGACGGTGCCGACCGCGCCGATCATGCCGCTCGTCAAGCAGCGTGGCATGTTGCTGATGGGGAATTTTTCGTTCCAGGTGAACAGCAAGGTCGGCCACGACATGTGGTTCAACAATGCGCCATGGGGGCCGGCCGACAGTTGGGCGTCCGCATTCCTCGGTCTCGGCCAGAAGGCCGGCGGCAAGAATGTCGCTTTCCTCTCCGCGGATCAGGAATTTGCTCAGAATCTCGTAAAGACGGCGAGAGAGGTCGCGAAGCAGCGAGACCTGCCTGTCGTGTTCGATCAGGCCTATCCCCCAAACACCGTCGAATTCTCGAGCATCATTCGCGCGCTCAATGCTTCAAAGCCCGACATCATCTATGTCGCGTCCTATCCGCCGGATTCGGCGGCCATTCTTCGGGCCGTCAACGAGATCGGGGTGGGCGACAACGTCAAGATTTTCGGCGGCGCCATGGTCGGTCTGCAATTCGCGGGCGTGATGGGAAATCTGGGTTCGCTGCTCAACGGCGTGGTCAACTTCAACACCTGGCTTCCAGAAGCGAGCATGTATTTCGATGGGACGAAAGCGTTCTTCGAAGTCTATTCGAAGCGGGCCGTTGAAGCGAAGGTCGATCCGCTCGGATACTATTTGGCGCCCTTCGGTTTCGCCATGGGGCAGCTCATCGAGCAGGCCGTCAACGCGACGAAATCCCTCGACCAGAAGACGCTGGCAAAATATCTGCGCGAGAATGCGCACCAGACCATCATCGGTCCGATCGCCTATTCGGCAGATGGCGAATGGAAGGAAACCGCGACGCTGGAGGCTCAATTCCGCGGCGTCGTGGACAAGAATATCGATCAGTTCCGCGCCTCAGGCAGGCAGGTGATCCTGTTCCCCGACAGATTAAAGACCGGTGACCTCATCTTCCCTTTCGAGGCCGCTCGTAAATAAGCCGCGCAGGCTCGAGAGGCGACTGAGGAGGTCCTTGAGTGTTTTCGTTGGACTTGTTGCGCGATGCCGTGGTGCTCGGCGTGTTGCTCGGCTGCTTCTACGCCGCTGTCAGCGTCGGGTTATCGATCTCGTTCGGGCTGCTCGACGTGCCCCAGGTCGCGCATCCGGCCTTCCTGGTGCTGGCGTCCTACGGCGTGTACCTGTGCAATGATCGCTATGACATTGATCCATTGCTTGCCGGGTTGCTGATCGCGCCCTTGTTCTTCCTGCTCGGCCTTGTGACCTATCGGTTTTACTACGAGACGTTCGAGAAGCGCGGCAGCGATGCCGGCGTGCGCGGCATCGCTTTCTTCTTCGGCGTCGCCTTCATCGTCGAAGTGCTGATCATCCTTCAATTCGGCGTCGATCAGCGCTCCGTCACTGCGTCCTATATCGGCAAGGCCTGGCGGATCGGTGATATGCGGATCCCGATCCGGCAGCTTGTCGCGTTTGCGGTCGCATTGCTGCTGACGGTTTCGCTGGCGGTGTATTTGTCAAAAACCTTCATGGGGCGGGCGATCCGTGCGGTGGCGCAGGACGAGGAGGGGCTGCGCCTGATGGGCGCAAACCCGGTTCGGATCAAGCAATTCGCGTTCGGCATCGCAACGGCGGTCGTGGCGGTGGCCGGCGCTCTCTTGATCATCATCGCGCCCGTCGAGCCCACGCTCGACCGTGTCTATATCGGACGGACATTCTGCGTCGTGGTGATGGCCGGCCTCGGCAGTATCACCGGGACGCTCGTGGCCGCCATCATTCTTGGCGTCGCCGAGTCGATTGTTCTGACGATGTTCGGGGCGTCCTGGGCGCCAGCGATCTCGTTTGCGTTGCTCCTCGGCGTTCTTGCCGTGCGGCCGCAAGGCCTGCTCGGCAGGTAAGCCATGCATCGTAACAACATCGCATTCTGGTTTGGCGCGGGCGTCTTCCTGGCCGCTGTCCTGCTGATGACGCAGACGATCGGCAACGAATATCCGTTCTTCGCGGGCTTCGTGATCCTGCAATTCGTGGTGCTCGCGGTCGCCTGGAGCATCCTCGGCGGCTATGCCGGCTATGTCAATTTCGGCACCAACGCCTTCTTCGGCGTCGGCGTCTACTCGGCCGTGCTGCTGTTCAAGGCTTTTGGCGCGCCGCTCGCGGTGCAGATCGCGGTGGCTGCCCTGGTCGGAAGCTTGCTCGGCCTCGGCGTGGGCTTCCTGACCCTGCGGATGCGCGGCATCTTCTTCTCGATCGCGACGATTGCGCTCGCGATCATTATCGAGACGTCCGTGACGAATTGGCGGTTTGTCGGTGGCGCAGCCGGCATCCAGCTGCAGCGGCCACCTGTGACGCCGCCGTTCGACAGCTACGTCAAAATGCTGTTCTTTGTGCAGGCCCTCTTGGTGATCATAGCGGTTGCGACGACCCGCGCCATCCAGAACTCCCGGATCGGCCGCGGACTGCAGGCACTGAGGGATGATGAACTCGCCGCCGAATGCACGGGAGTGCCGACCTTACGGCTGAAGCTGCTGGCCTGCGCGATGTCGGGCGCGCTGATTTCCGCCGGCGGCGCCCCGTCCGCGATGTACCTGCAATATGCGGATCCCTCGTCGGCGTTCAATCTCAACTACTCCATCTCAGTGCTTGCGATGTCGCTGATCGGGGGCACCGCGCTTTGGATCGGCCCGGTGCTCGGCGCGATCCTGCTTGGCGTGACGCAGCAACTGCTGGCGGTGACGATCTCCTCGGAAGTCAACGTGCTCGTGCTCGGCATCATGCTGGTGCTGTTCGTGGTGGGAGCCCCGAACGGGCTCATCGGCCTCGTGCACCGATCTCGCTTGCGCGCGCGAGATCGCACATGACGCCAACCATCGCTTCTGGAGGATCGCTGCTGCGGATCGACGCTCTGACCAAAAGCTTCGGCGGCTTTGTCGCGCTCGACAATATCGACGTCGAGATTCGCAAGGGAGAGCGGTTTGGCTTGATCGGACCGAACGGCTCGGGAAAGACGACGCTCGTCAACTGCATTTCCGGCGTGTTGCGTCCGAACAAGGGCGCGGTGCTGTTCGGCGACGAGGACATCACGCCATTGGCGCCAAATCAGCGTGCGCACCGCGGCATCGCGCGGAGCTTCCAGATTCCGCGGCCGTTCAAGAGCATGACGGTCCTCGAAAACCTGATGGTGGCGCTCGACTTTGCCTCCGGTCGGGACGTCCTGGAGTCGGTCTCGCACCGGCGGGATGCGGCGATGTCAATCCTGGAACGGATGGGGCTCGCGTCCAAAGCCTATGATCCGACGGTAACCCTCACCCAAGTGGAATTGCGCAAGATGGAGCTCGCGCGCGCCATGGCGACCGGCCCGAAACTCCTCATTTCCGACGAGGCGATGGCGGGCCTGTCCGCCTCCGAGGTCGACGAGGTGATGGACCTCCTGATGAGCCTTGGCGGCGAGGATGTCGCCGTCATCATGATCGAGCATATCATGCAGGCGGTGATGCGTTTTTCGGACCGCGTGATGTGCCTCGACGCCGGCAGGATCATCGCCATCGGTACGCCTGCCGAAGTGATGGCGAACGCGCGCGTCCAGGAGGCCTATCTTGGCACTTAGCCTCGCAGTCGACGGCCTCCATGCTGGTTACGGCGCGGTGAAGGCGCTGCGCGGTGTTACGCTCCATGTGAAGGCAGGCGAGACCGTGGCTCTCCTTGGTACCAACGGCAACGGCAAAAGCACTTTGATCAAGTGCATCATGGGCCTGGTTCGCCCAGAGCGCGGAAGCGTGTCGCTCACGGTCGATGGAAGGGACTACGATCTGACCACGCTGTCGCCCGAGGGGATCGTCGATCTCGGCGTGGCGCTGGTTCCCGAGGGACGGCGATTGTTTCCAAAACTGACGGTTGCAGAAAACCTGATGCTCGGCGCCTTCCGCCGGGCCGCACGCAGCGCCATCCGCCAAAACCTGGCGATCGCCTTCGAGACATTTCCCGCGCTGCAAGCGCGCCAGAACCAAATCGCCGGCACCTTGTCCGGCGGGCAACAGCAGATGCTTGCCATCGCGCGCGCGCTGATGTCCTCACCGCGTCTGCTTCTGATCGATGAACCTTCAGTCGGACTGTCACCGTTGTTGGTGTCGCAAACCATTGCGAAGATCGGCGAGCTCAAACAAAGATTTGGTCTGACGGTGCTGATGGCGGAGCAGAATTTCAACCAGGCGATCCGTATCGCCGACCGTGGCTACATCATCGTCCATGGCGAAATCGCAGTTTCGGCCGCCTCCGTCGATGAGCTGAAAGCCAACGATATCGTCAAGCGGCTCTATCTCGGCGGTGCGCCATGATTTTCCGTCTCCATCATCAGCTTGTTAGAGCATGATCCGGAAAACCGGTATCCACTTTTCCGGATCATGCTCTAGTTCTTGGTACGAGTGAACCCGGCAAGGCGGCTTTTCTGATCCTCGCACCAGGTCGTCATGCCGAGACGCTTCTGGTCCAGGTCCGTCGAGCGTGTCGCCATGGCGACTTCCGCCATGAGGTCATCGTCCTGGAGCTCGCCCATCTTGCCGCCGGTATGCATGTAAGCGATGGCCTTTCGCACCTTCTCGGTGGTGCCGTCGGGCAGGTGCATCTCGTTGGCCTTCTGCACCAGATCCTGGTAGGCGACGTCCGTGCCGGGGCATTCGACCTTGGCGGCGAAAGCCTGCAGGACCATCGTCACATAGGCCGAGCGGGGCTCGGCATGAACAGGCGTTGCCCCGACAATCAATCCAGCTATCAACAGACCGTAACGCATCCTTGCGGCTCCCTTTTCCACCCTTTTTGAGAACGCTAGAGCGCGATGGGATTAAGTTGAATCACCGTCGCGCTCCAGGTTTTTGATTGAGCATGATCTCCGCGCAAACGCGTTCCGCGTTTGTTAGCTAAGGGAAAACCGGTATCCACCCATCGGGTCGTAGCCCGAGGGCATGCTTTTCCGGATCATGCTCTAACCTTGGCAGGAGCGTCGCGCAACCTCTGCAAACCAGCGACCGGTGGGAACATGGAGTTGATGTGTTGCGGGGCGCGGAAACCGGCCGCATGAGCTGTCACGGCGGCAAAGCGGTGACGATGTGCAGCCTGGCCCATTCGGATGGCGGCAATTCGGTTTGACGCCGGGATTCTGAATTGCGGTCGACGATGTCGAGCAACTCGGTTTCGACGCCCATGTCGCGCAGGTAGATCCGGAACAGTTCGTCAAATCGCGCCGTCAAGCCTTCGCGGCGTTCGTCGGAGACATTGGGGGCCAACCGGTTGCGGATGACCATGCCGGTCAGGATCATCCGGGTGCCCGACGGCAGGCTGCGATGGACGCCGCCGGCCAGCATCAGCACGCAGGCGAGATCGCAGCGTGTGTCCGACAGGTTCATCCTGGCGTCGAGCGGTCCGCCCGGACGCTTGAGCGCGAAACAGTCCGCTTCGGACTTTCGGTTGCAGGCGTCGACGTCAGTCGTCCCCTCCGTCGTGTCGATGCCGTGGTCGCGCAGGATCCGGCCGAGGCTCACCGCGACATTGAGATTGGATTCGCCCCAGGAATGGATCACGACGGGAAGCTTGCGCCCGGCCTGCCGGTCGAGGATCGCGATCAGCCGCTTGTGGGTGTCCCACTGCACGGTGCCTTCGGCCGCAATCCATTCCGAGCAGCCTTGCCCGCAGGCGTCAGCCGCGCCGTGCGCGACGTAAAAGATCATGGCATCGGGCGGCGAACCGAAGCCGCCGATCGGCGGCCGCGGCGTCGTCTGCGCCGCCGCGAAACCTGAAGCGATCAAACTGATGAGCCCGCCGAAAACGACCGCGCGTACGGACCAGGCGCCCATGCCGAAAAGCTCCCTGGCAAATCCTTTGCCGCCATATTCCATCGCGGAGGAGGGCCGCGCAAGTGGGGCCCGGGCTTAAGGATGGCTATCGTTTCGCTCTAACCATCCACGTGCCGCCTAGAGCGCGATGACTTTTCTTCGAATCGTCATCTCGCTCTATCTTTTTGTTTGAGCGTGATCTCCGCGCAAACGTGTTCCGCGTTTGTCGCGAGGGAATACCGGCCCCACTTTTCCGGATCTTGCTCTAGAGATATACCTTGTACGGGAATGGTGCAGGATCGATCTGAAACAGC
>WNGJ01006651.1_pt1 | contig 19878 bp, 20 predicted proteins | sample 5400611 | NCBI WGS metagenome assembly WNGJ01 (sample SAMN13153375, study PRJNA577476) | soil metagenome | isolation source: 40 cm soil or saprolite under Garry oak tree replicate 1 | place: USA:California | collected 2016-06-15
AAGGGCGCGCCGGCGCCTGCGGCCTGCGCCGCGCCGCCTGCGGCCTGCGCTGCGCCGGCAACGGCGGCGGGCGTGGTGATTGCGACGAGCCCGGCCAGCGCGAGCCCGCGCGCCGCGCGGCACCTCACTAACCGGGGTCCCACGAAATTGCGCATCTTGCTGAGCGATGAGCGCTTGCCGGGCATGTCAGGCGCAATTTCGTGGGGTGGTTAACCCACCTCGTCGACGGCGATGGTCCAGGGCTCCTGCTTGGCGGCCGCCAGCCAGGCCTGAAGAGCCGCATCCTCGAGCACGCTCGCCATGTACCAGCGCGCGGTCTGGGAGATGCGCGCGCCGTAGGTGTTGAAGCGCAGCACGACCGGCGCATACATCGCATCGGCCACCGTATATTCGGAGCCGAAGAGCCACGGGCCCCCACTCCCGAAGCGCTGCCGGATGTCGTTCCAGATCTCGTCGATCCGCTCGATGTCCGACTCGAGCGCCGGCGTCATGGCGGTGCGCCGGTTACGCGCGCGGGCGTTCATGGGCCAGAGCGTGCGCAGATTGGCGAAGCCGGAGTGCATCTCCGCGGACACCGAGCGCGCCACCGCACGCGCCTCGCGCGGCTGCGGCCAGCCCTTGCCGGTGAGCTCCGCGACGTACTCGCAGATGGCGAGCGAGTCCCATAGGGTGAGCTCGCCGTGGCGCAATATCGGCACGCGGCCGCTCGGTCCGTACCCGTCGATCTCGTCGTGCGTGGCCGGGGTGTCGAGCTGGATCACGATCTCCTCGAATTCCACTCCCGCGTGCTTCAGCAGCAGCCACGCCCGCAGCGACCATGAGGAGTAGTTCTTGTTGCCGATGATGAGCGTGAGCTGCGCCATGGGAGTGGAGACCTTGCGGGGTGCGGCGAGCGGCGTCCGTGCCGTCGCTCGACCGCGATCATACACTCCGGGATGGGTCGAACGAGCGCCGGGATGGGTCGAACGAGCGGCCTCACACGGGCAGCGCGCGACCGCGGGTCTCCAAGAGCACGAAGCGCGCGAGGAGCGCCGCGCCGAGCGGCACCAGCGCCAGTAGAAGGTGAAGGCGCCGAAGATGCCGTACACGCCGGCGCCGACGAAGAACAGCATCGACAGCCGCGTCTGCGGCGCGAGGACGGGGCCGAAGGTCGCGAACAGCGCGAGGGCCGAAAACAGGAAGTAAGCGATGAACATCGGGCGGCGGCCGAGGCGCTTCGCGAGCGGCACGGCCGCGAAGGCGCCGAGGAGCCCCCCGAGATTGAAGGCATTGGAAGCGTGAGCCTGCCAGGAGGCGGCGAGCTGCCTGGCGGCTGCCGGAAGGAGTCCGGCGCTGGCGGCGTCTTCGGCCGCGAGCGTCCGCCCGAGGAGCGGAATGAAGGCGTTGCACGCCCACCAGGCGAGTACCGCGATGACCGCCGCGAAGACCCCGCTCAGTGTCGCGGCGCGCATCCGCGGGCCGAACAGCTCCCGCGGCGTGGACGGTCGCGTGCGCGCGTCGCTCGCCGTCCAGTGGGCGCTCTCGCGGAGGAACAGGCGCACCCCGAGCGCGACCACGACCGGCAGGAGCCCCGCGAGGAACACGTAGCGCCAGGAGTTGCGCGGGTCCGCGGCGAGCCACACGCCGGCGATCTGATAGTTCACCGCCCCGGCGAGCACCACTCCGAGGGGTGATCCGGTCTGCATGATGACGCCGGCCTCGACACGGCGCTCCTCCGGGACCGACTCCGCGACCAGCGCTGCGCCGATGCCCCATTCACCGCCGATGCCGAGGCTCGCGAGCAGGCGGCAGGCAATGAGCTGCCCGATATTGCTCACCAGCGCGCAGAGCGCGGTGCCGGCGGCATAGAGGGTGATCGTGGCGATGAGCGCGCGCTTGCGGCCGATGCGGTCCGCAACCCACCCGAACAGCACGCCGCCGAGCGCCCAGCCGAGGAGCAGCATCGAAGTGATCGCGCCGGTCCAGAAAACGCTCGCCTCGCGGGCGGCCCGCGAGCCGGGCGTCAGGTGCAGCAGCGCCGGGATGCAGTCAGGGGCGACGAAATTGAACAGCACCGCGTCGAAGACATCGAAGCCCCAGCCTGCCCAGCCGGCGGCGATCACGACCCAGTGATAGGGCGAGAGGCCCAGAAAGCCGGGACCTGACGCACTTAACGCTCGGCGGTGCAACGCTGCCCCTGCGGATTCGTTGTTAGCACTGTGTCGGCGGCGCTGCCAATCTGACACGGGGGATTTCCCCCAATTCCCCAATCAGTGTAGCGCATCACGGACTTGGCCGGATCGGGGGGTGAACCTTGTCTTGGCGCCGACGTTCAATATAAGTAGGAGGTCGGACGTCGATGAGTGAGGCTGACAAACGGGTGCTGCCGGTTGCCAACCTGCGGGAGTTCTTCAAGGACTCGCTGCACGGGGCACTCACGAAGCAGCGCGTCTCGGTCGAAGATCAGACGGAGCACTACGTCGTCAACGTGCTGACGTTGTTCGCGCGCTCCGAGGCGCTCTACGACGCCACCCCCGAGGGCATGCGGCTCAGGCCCCTCGTCGCGCTCCTCGGCGAGGCGCTCGAGGCGAGCTGCCGCACCGAGCGCAACCGCGCCCTGCAGCGCCTCGGTGACGTATCACTCTTCATCGCAGGGTTCTTCGCGCACAGCTTCGCCGAGAAGCTCGTCGACGTCGACTATCACGTCGCCATGGGCGGGCGCGCGTACGCGGTGCTCGCGGAGGCGAACTCGCGCGGACGGGCGCGGGTGCTCGGGGCGGTGTTCGCCGAGCTCGCCGAGAAGTTCCAGCCCATGGTCGATGCGCTGAACGAGGTGAGCGAGACCTCGTACACGCACTCCGACCGCGACGTCCTCAGGCTCTACGAGATCTGGCTCAAGACCGGCAGCGCCCGCAGCTACGCGCTGCTGAAGCGCCTCGGCGTCGACCCCACCCGCTCCGGCGGGACCGCGTTCAAGCACTGACGCATGCTGCTCTCGCGTCTGCAGCATCTGCTCGGCGGCATCTACGACGTGAGGATCGCCCACGACGTCTACGACTTCCTGGTCACCGACCGCGGGCGGCTGCCGCATGCCGCGCGCAGCGGCGTTGCGGACGAGGAGCTGATCGTCGCCCAGCCGGCCGACGGGAGCGATGAGGTCGTCATGTCGCTGTACCTCGATCCGGCGCTGCTCGAGCGTCTGAGGCGCGAAGATCCGCTGCGGCGGCTCCACGCCGGCAATCTCGCCGACTGCTGGACCGCGCTCGAGGGCGTGAGTCACTTCCTGTACCTCGCCTGGAATGCCGGGCACGACCGGCCGGTGTCGCTGCTCGAGCTCGAGATGCAGGCGGAAGTCGACAAGTACGTCGTGAGCTACTGGCTGCTGCGCCGGCAGCTTCCGCAGCGCTTCCCGGCGGAGCTGCGCCGCATGCTGTTCGAGCGCACGCGGATCGATCCGCGCCTGGCGCGCGGGCGGGCGGGGCTGTATCGCGAGGCGAGTCGCTATGCGGAAAAATTCTGCCGGCGGCTCGAGAAGTCGCTCTCGCGCACCGCGGGCGGTGCGGCGGCGGCGGGAGAGAGCGGGGTGCTCGCGGAGCTGAGGAGATTCTATCGGCTGACGCATGCGCGCAAGCGCGCGCACATCGAGCGTCAGTCCTCGTCCTGATCGTCTGCGTTGCGCTTGCGCTCCTCGATCTCGCGCATCTTCTTGATCCAGTCGGAGAGCTTGCGCAGGTCGGTGCGCGTGGTGGAGCCGGTGCTGTCGCGAGCGCGCGGGACGCGCTGCGCGTAGGGGTTGAAGTCCTCCGCACGCCCCGCGCGGCCGTCGTTGATCACCTCGAGCACGACCCGCTCGTAATCGGCGGGCGCGTCTTCCCACTGGACCGAGGCGTTGCCGCGCTCATCGTGCACGACCTTACCGACACGCCGGCGCTTGGTTTCGGCGCTCGTCTGCGCCGGCGCGGGAGGGATTTTTGATGTTTTGCCCACGGATTATGACACCTGCTGCTGCAGCCTCTTTCCCGGGTAACAGCCTAGCGGGGGGTGGCAAGCGGCGCCGCGAGATCGGTCACGGAATCCCCGCCACCTCAGTGCCAGGGACAGGCGGCGCGCCGTATCGGGCCCGCAGCAGGCCGATGACGGTCTTGGCATCCGTGATCGTGCCATCGAGTGCCCACCGACAGGCCTCCTCGAGCGGCACTCGGTGGACCTCGATGACCTCGGCGCGCTCGTGCGCGCTCGAGACCCGCTCGATCCCGGTCGCGAGGTAGAGGTGCAGCCTCTCGGTGAATACGCCTGGCGAGCTCAGGCAGGCGCCGAGACCCAGCCACACGCGCGCCTTGAGGCCCGCTTCCTCGGCGAGCTCGCGCTGTGCGGTGAGGAGCGGCGCCTCGTCGGGCTCGAGCTTGCCGGCGGGCAGCTCCCACAGCCAGCCGCCGGCGACATAGCGATACTGCCGCAGGAGGCACACGCATCCCTCCTCGTCCAGGGCGACCGTGGCGGCACCGCCCGGATGATGCACGACCTCGAGGAGCGTCCGGTGGCCGTTCGGGAGCAGCACCTCGTCGGTGGTGACGCGGATGACCCGTCCGCTGAAGTGCAGGGTCTCATTGTCCGGCTTCATGCGGCTATCGTAACCGCTGTCCCGAGGCGGCGGGCGGGTCGCCAGCGGATGTTGGCGGCGGGTATAGTCGGCGCTTCGCACTGATGAGCACTACGACCCACCTCGACAAACTCAACGCCGCGCAGCGCAAGGCGGTGACTCATGGGGAGGCGCTCCCCGAGAAGGGCTATCGCGCGGGACCGCTGCTGATAGTCGCGGGTGCGGGCACCGGCAAGACCGACACCCTGGCGCATCGCGTGGCGCACCTGGTCATCCACGGGGTCGACCCGGCGCGCATCCTGATGCTGACCTTCACCCGCCGCGCGGCCATCGAGATGCGCCGTCGCGCGCACGAGATCACGCGCCGGGCGCTCGACCAGCCGCTCGGCGGCCCCGGCCAGAGCATCGCCCAGCGCCTCGGCTGGGCCGGCACCTTCCACTCGATCGGCAACCGGCTGCTGCGCCACTACGCGCCGCACCTCAAGCTCGATCCGCACTTCAGCGTCGTCGATCGCGGCGATGCCGCGGACCTCATGGACAGTGTGCGCGAGGAGCTGGGACTTGCGGGCAAGGAGCAGCGCTTCCCGCGCAAGGAGACCTGCCTGCAGATCTATTCCAACCGGGTCAACACCCACGCCACGCTCCGCGAGACGCTCGAGCAGCACTACGGCTGGTGCGCGCAATGGGAGGAGGAGCTCACGCGGCTGTACCGCGCCTACGTCGAGCAGAAGCAGCACGCGAGCCTGCTCGATTACGACGATCTGCTGCTGTACTGGCACGCGATGATGTCCGAGCCGCGCCTGGCGCAGCACATCGGCGCGCACTTCGATCACGTGCTGGTGGATGAGTACCAGGACACCAACCGGCTCCAGGCCGAGATCCTCCACGCTCTCAAGCCCGACGGGGCAGGCGTCGCGGTGGTCGGCGACGACGCCCAGGCGATCTACTCCTTTCGGGCCGCCGCGGTGGAGAACATTCTCGGCTTCCCGGAGCGCTTCCAGCCGCCGGCGAACGTGGTCACGCTGGCACAGAACTACCGCTCGACCCAGCAGGTGCTCGATGTCGCCAACGCCCTCTTGGCCGAGGCGCCCCGCCAGCACCGCAAGTACCTGCTGTCGATCCGCGGCGCCGGGGCGAGGCCGCGCCTGGTTACGGTGGAGGAGCTGCAGACGCAGGCCGAGTACGTCGTGACCGAGGTGCTGCGCCGGCGCGAGGCGAACGTGCCGCTCAAGCGGCAGGCGGTGCTGTTCAGGAGCGCGAGCCACAGCGACCTGCTGGAAGTGGAGCTCGCCAAGCGCAACGTGCCGTTCGTGAAGTACGGCGGGCTGCGCTTTCTCGAGGCGGCGCACGTGAAGGACCTCATGGCGGTGCTGCGGTGGGCGGACAACCCCCGCAACACGCTCGCCGCGTTTCGCACCCTGCAGCTGCTGCCGGGCGTAGGTCCGGTCAATGCCCGCCTCGCGATCGAGCATCTCGAGACGGCCGGCCACACCTTCGAGGCGCTCGAGGGTTTCAGGCCACCGGAGACGGGAGAGGGCGACTGGGCGCGGCTGATCGAGCTCATGCGCTCGCTCGCCGTCCCCGAGCGGCCCTGGGCGGGGCAGGTGCAACTCGTGCGCGAGTGGTACCGGCCGCACTTCGAGCGGATTTACGAGCAGCGTCACACCCGCCTCGGGGATCTGGAGCAGCTCGAGCTGCTCTCGGGCCAGTATCCCTCCCGCGAGCGCTTCCTCACCGAGCTGACGCTCGATCCGCCGCACGCCACCGGCGACCTCGCCGGGCGGGCGAACCTCGACGAGGACTACCTCGTGCTGTCCACGGTCCACTCGGCGAAAGGCATGGAGTGGGACACCGTCTACGTGCTGAACGTGGTAGACGGCAGCTTTCCGTCCGAGTTCTCCACCGGCAAACCCGAGCTCATCGAGGAGGAGCGTCGGCTGCTGTATGTGGCGCTCACGCGCGCCGAGAACGATCTGATGCTCATCGTGCCGCTCAAGTTCCATCTCACGCAGCAGCCGCGCACGGGAGACGCGCACGTCTACGGCGGCCGCAGCCGCTTCCTGACGGAGAAGGTGGTGAAGACGCTGGAGGCGGTGAGCTTCCATGGCTCGGCGCCCGGCGCCGCCGACACGCTGCGCGGTTCGAGCGCGCCGGTGACGCTCGACGTCGGCGCGCGCTTGCGCGAGATGTGGTGAGGGCTATTTCTTCGGCTTCACGAAGCGCAGCGTGAAGCGATCACTCTCGCCGATGCCGGCGTACTTTTCCCGATCCTTGTCCCCGAGTCGGTACGTCGGGGGCAGCGTCCACACACCCTGCTCGTAGTCCTTGGTGTCCTTGGCGTTCGCATTCACCTCGGACTTCGCGACCAGCCTGAAGCCCTGCGCCTCGATGAGCTTGATCGCGTAGTCCTCGATCACGTAGCCGCTCTTCGCGGACACGTCCTGGGGGAGCGCGGGATTGCCGCGGTGCTCGACCACACCGAGGACGCCGCCCGGCCGCAGCGCCCGGTACATGGTGGTGAAGGCCTGCGCGGCCCTGTCCCGGGACATCCAGTTATGGATGTTGCGAAAGGTCACGACCATGTCGACCGACCCCGGCGGCACCGCATCCCCGCCATCCGTCGGGAAGGTGACCACCGAGACGCGGTCGTAGAGGTCCGCACGCTCGGCGAGCTTCCTGCGGTAGGCCTCGAGTCGCTCGGTGATGTACTTGCTCGTGGGATCCGCCGCGATGACGGCCGCGTAGTACTTGCCCTTCTCGCGCACGAGCGGCGCGATCACCTCCGTGTACCACCCCGGTTCCGGCCACACTTCGAGCACCCGCATCTCCGGGCGGATGCCGAAGAACAGCAGCGTCTCCTTCGGATGGCGGTAGCGGTCGCGCGCGCGATTCTCCGCCGAGCGGTGGTCGGCGGCCAGGATCGCGGTCAGAGCCTCGGCGGTGGTTTGGCGCGAGCTGCCGCCGGTCGCGCACGCGGCTACCGCCAGCACCGCGCTGGCAAGGGCGGCTGCGCCGGATATGCGCTTCTCGAGCATCATCGGTCGTCCCCGTCGGTGCGCCCCGCTCGGGCTCGGGCGAGGCGCGATACGCACTGCGCGCCATAAAAAAACCCCGCGTGGAGCGGGGTTTTCAATATCCCCTTGGGTTGCCCCGCAGGTGTCAGCGACGGAACGGGCCACCGCCCTGGCGCGGGCGCTGGGGGCGCTCCTGGGCTTCGTTCACGCGCAGCGGCCGGCCGTTCATCTGAAAGCCGTTCAGGGCCTGGATCGCGCCCTGCGCCTCGGCCTGCGGCATGTCGACGAAACCGAAACCACGCGGCTTACCGGTTTCCCGGTCGTTGATGAGCTTCACCGATTCCACCTTGCCGTGACGTTCAAACAGGGCTTTCACGTCCTGCTCGGTGGCGTTGAACGGGAGATTTCCCACGTAAATCGTCGTCATCCGGAAGTCTCTCTTGCAAAAGCGGACAGCGGCGGCGGGCGAGCGTCGGTCGCATGTACCGCGTGAACACTCAAACAGGTCAAGGCTTCAAGGCACACGATCGGCAGTTTCAGTCAATGCGCAGCGCTTGGGCCAGCGGCCTGCACCTGCGTTCGCGCGCGGATGAGAAGCGCGGGGCGGGATATGGAGTCAACACATTCAACAAAGCGCACTCATCCACTACGGAACGAACGCACGGCGGATGCTACTCCCGGGCCCTGCGGGACGCAAACCAGCGCCGCGTGCCGAAAAAGCAACAGCACCCGCTCACGCGCCCGCGGGCTCGAGATACGCGTAGCCGTCGAGCTCGCTCTCGTAGAAGCGCTTCAGCGTCTGGCTCTCGGCGAGCGTCATGCGCCCGTCGCGGATGGCGCGTTCGCAGTCGCGCGCCAGGGCCGGGTAGAGCTCCGCGACGTCGTACTCCATGTACTCGAGCACCTTGTTGGCGGTGTCACCCTTGACGATCTCCTCGATCCACCAGCCGCCTTCATCGTGCAGCCGCACGTGCACCACGTGGGTGTCGCCGAAGAGATTGTGCAGATCGCCGAGGGTCTCCTGGTAGGCGCCGACCAGGAACGCCGCCAGGTAGTACTTTTCCTCGCCCCTGAGCTCGTGCAGCTCGAGCGTGCGCTTCACGTCGCGCAGCGACACGAAGTGATCGATCTTGCCGTCCGAATCACAGGTGATGTCGGCGAGCACCGCGGTACGGGTCGGGCGCTCGTCCAGGCGGTGGATGGGCAGGATCGGGAACAGCTGGTCGATCGCCCAGCTGTCCGGGAGCGACTGGAACACCGAGAAGTTGCAGAAGTAGGTGTCGGAGAGGATCGATTCGAGGTCCTCGAGCTCCTCCGGCAGCCGCTCGAGCTTGCGGCAGGAGTCGCGGATCTTGGCGCAGGTCGCCCAGTAGAGCCGCTCGGCGAGCCCGCGGAACTCGAGCGACAGCAGCCCCAGATTGAACATCTGCAGCACCTGCTCGCGCGCCGTGAGCGCATCGTGATAGCACTCGACCAGACGCCGGTCGCTCACCGCGCGGAAGGCCTCGAAGAGATCCTGAACCGGCTGCGGCAGCTCCTCCTCGCCGCCGTAGTCCTCGGCGCGATCCCCGGTAACGCGGAACTTATCGAGGGCCGAGGAGCCGAGGGCATCGAATATGAGTACGCTGTGGTAGGCCGCCACCGCGCGGCCGGACTCGCTCACGATCATCGGGTGCGGAATGTCGCGGGCGTTGCACACGCTCGCCACGCGGTAGACGACGTCGCTCGCGTATTCGTTGAGGGTGTAGTTGATCGAAGAGGGGAAGTTGGTGCCGCTGCCGTCGTAATCGACCCCGAGGCCCCCGCCCACGTCGATGTACTGCAGGCCCGCCCCCATGAGCTTGAGCTCGGCATACACGTGCGCCAGCTCGTTGATCGCGTCCTTGACGCGGCGGATGTCCTGCAACTGGCTGCCCGGGTGGCAGTGCACCAGCTGCAGGCAGTCGAGCATGTCGTGTTGCTTCAGCACGTTGAACAGCTCGAGGATCTCGGTGATGAACAGGCCGAACTTGGACTTCTCGCCGGCCGAGGAGCTCCAGCGCCCCGAGCCCTCGCTGAAGAGCTTGACGCGCACGCCGATCCGCGGCCGCACCTGGTAGAGGCGGGCGTGCTCGAGGATGAGCCCGAGCTCCTCGAAGTTCTCCACCACCGGGATGATGGTGCGGCCGAGCTTGGTGGCGAGCGTGACCGCCTCGATGTAGCTGTCGTCCTTGAAGCCGTTGCAGATGATGAGCCGCTCAGGCGCATTCTCGGTCATCGCCATCACCGCGAGGAGCTCCGGCTTCGACCCCACCTCGAGGCCGAAGCCGAACTCCTGGCCGTAGCGGTAGACCTCCTCGACCACGAGGCGCTGCTGGTTCACCTTGATCGGGTACACCGCCGCGTAGCGGTTCTTGTAGTCGTTTTCGGCGATCGCCTGCGCGAACGCGTCGTGGAGCCGGCGCAGGCGGTGCGCCAGGATGTCGGAGAAGCGCACCACCACCGGCGTCGTCAGGTCACGGGCCAGCAGGCCCTCGACGACCTCGTACAGATCGATCTCGTGCTGCTCGGTCGTGTCCGGCCGCACCACCACGTGACCGCTCTGATTGACGCTGAAGTAACCCTGACCCCAGGCGCGCACGTGGTAGAGCTCGAGCGAGTCCTCGACCCGCCAGGGCTGCGCGGGATTGAACTTGCGATTGCCGTTGACGGCGCTCTTGGGATCGGCGGCCACGGGCGCCTTATATCAAAATTACGTGTCCAGTAAGAGTGCTGGCTCACGAAGTTCGAGTGTTTGGTGGCGCCGCCGCGGCTTGCGCCTCGGCCCCGGCACCGGCGGGAGCCTCGGGGCCGCGAGCCACCGGACGCGCCGGATCGCGGATCCACTCGCTCCAGGAGCCCGCGTAGAGCCGCGCGCCGGGAAGTCCCGCGACCTCGAGCGCGAGCAGATTGTGACAGGCCGTGACGCCCGAGCCGCACATCGCGATCACTTCCGCCGCACCCCGCCCGCGCAGCCGCTCCGCCCAGCGTCGCTCGAGCGCCGCCGCGTCGAGAAATCGACCCCGCGCGTCGAGGTTTATGGCGAAGGGGTGGTTGCGGGCGCCCGGGACGTGGCCCGCGACCGGGTCGAGCGTCTCGTTCTCGCCCGCGAAGCGATCCGCGCCACGCGCGTCCACCAGGAGCTGCTCGCCGCGCTCGAGTGCGCCGGAGGCCACGAGGCGCTCGAGCGCGGCGCTCGTCACCACCGCGTCCGCGGCGGGCGCGGCGCGAAAGCGCCGTGGCGCGCGGGCCGTGGTCACGCTGTCGAGCGGCAACCCGGCGCGCTCCCAGGCCGCGAGGCCCCCGTCGAGCACCGCCACCTTCCCGTGGCCCAGCCAGCGCAGCAGCCACCACACGCGCGCCGCAAAGGCGACGGCCCCTCCCTGGTCATAGGCCACGACCTGCACCCTGTCATCTATTCCCCAGCGCCCGAAGGTCGCCACGAGGGTACCGACCTCGGGCAGCGGGTGCCGGCCGGTCAGCGCCGTGCGTGGACCCGAGAGGTCCCGATCCAGATGAGCGTAGAGCGCGTTCGGGATATGAGCGGCGGCGAAGGCCTGCTCGCCCCAATCGGGGCGCGCGAGCTCGAAGCGGCAGTCGATGATAGCCCAGTCGGGATCGGCGCGATGCCTGCCGAGCTCGCCGGGTTCGATGAGGTTCGTCGTCACGGCGCATCCCTCGCGAGGGTCCGCCGCGCATTTTCGGCGCTGTGCGGTTGTCGTTACAATCCCGTCACCACCTCCAGCGGGGCGCACCATGGCCATCGACGTTTACTGGGGCAGTGGCAGTCCCTACGCGTGGCGCGTGCTGTTGGCGCTCGAGTACAAGCGGCTGCCGTACCTGAGCCACCTGCTGCAGTTCTCGAAGCAGGAGCACAAATCCCCGCAGATGCTCGCACTCAATCCGCGCGGCCGCGTGCCGGTCCTGAAGGACGGGGACTACGTCTGCTTCGAGTCGCTCGCGATCCTGTACTACCTGGACCTCAAGTACCCGCAGCCGCCGATCTTCGGCCGCACGCCCGAGGAGGCCGGCACCATCATGCGGGTCATCTGCGAGTATCAGGCGTATATCGAGCCGCGTCTGAGGCGCATCACCTCGGCGATCTTCGACGGCGACGTGGACCTCTCCGGCGACGAGATCACGGAGGCTATGCACTCGGTCGCGAGCGACGCGCGCACCATCGAGGGACGGCTCTCGAAGTCCGACTGGATCGTGGGGGATGCGTACTCGGCCGTCGACATGGTGATCTTTCCGGGCATCCAGCTCTTGAAGCGCGCGCTCGAGCGGCCGGTGGCGCGCGAGCTGTCATCGCGCTTCATGCCCGTCGAGGTGAACTACCCGGCGCTCGGGCGCTGGCTCGCGCGCGTCGCGGCGCTGCCGGGGTACGAGCGCACCTATCCGCCTCACTGGCGCTGAGCGCAGCGCCGCGCGCGACGAGCGCGCGGAAATTGAGTCGCGCGAGTCCGGTTGCTAACCTTCGCCCGCGCGTGCCATCGTGCCGCGAGGAGCGAAGATCACGAAGACTTAAGCATCATGAGCAGCGATCACAAAATTTACATCGAATTTCCCGGACGCATCCTGTTCGTCGGTTTCGGCAGCATCGGCCAGGGGGTTCTGCCACTCCTCCTCAGGCACGTCGGCATTACGCCCGATCGGCTCACCATCGTGACGGCCGAGGACAAGGGGAGCGAGGAGGCGGCGAAGTACGGCATCAAGTTCATCAAGGAGCGTCTGACGCGCGAGAACTTCCGGCGCGTCCTCGGCCCGCTGCTCGGGCGAGGGGATTTCCTCGTCAACGTCTCGCTCGAGGTCTCGAGCGTCGCGCTCATCAAGCTGTGCTGGGAGAAGGGCGCGATGTATCTCGATACCTGTATCGAGCCCTGGCCGGGCGGCTATACGGACCCGACGGTGCCGGCCGCCCGCCGCACCAATTACGCGCTGCGCGAGGAGGCCCTTGCGCTGCGGGCGGGCAACGCGCGCGCCCCGACCGCCGTGCTCACCCACGGCGCCAACCCCGGCCTCGTGTCGCACTTCGTCAAGCAGGCGCTGCTCAACATCGCCGCCGAAACGCGCGTGGATGCCGGCAAGCCCGCCTCGCGCGCCGAGTGGGGCGATCTGGCGCGCCGCTTGGGCTTGAGAGTGGTGCACATCGCCGAGCGCGACACCCAGATCTCGAGCAACCCGAAGCAGCCGGGCGAATTCGTGAACACCTGGTCGATCGACGGCTTCGTGAGCGAGGGCTCGCAGCCGAGCGAGATGGGCTGGGGGACCCACGAGCGCAACTTCCCGCGCGACGGCAAGCGCCACGACTCCGGGAGCCTCGCCTCGATCTACCTCATGCAGCCCGGCGCCGGTACCCGCGTGCGCACCTGGACGCCGCGCGCCGGGCATTTTCACGGCTTCTGCATCACGCACGCCGAGTCGATCTCCATCGCCGATTACTTCACGGTGCGCGAGGGCTCGCAGGTGGCATATCGGCCGACGGTGCACTACGCCTACCACCCGTGCGAGGCCGCGGTCATGTCGATTCACGAGCTCGCCGGGCGCAACTACGTGCAGCAGGAGCGCCAGCGCATCCTCATGGACGAGGTCGTGAGCGGCATCGACGAGCTCGGGGTGCTGCTCGCCGGCCACAAGAAAAACGCCTATTGGTACGGCTCGCAGCTCTCGATCGGCGAGGCGCGCCAGCTCGCCCCTTACAACAACGCCACGAGCCTGCAGGTGTGCGTGGCCGTGCTCTCGGGGGTGGTGTGGGCGATGGAGAATCCCAATCTGGGAGTCGTCGAGCCGGACGAGATGGACTTCCGGCGCAACCTCGAGATCTGCACGCCGTACCTCGGTCCGATGGTCGGGGAGTACACCGACTGGACGCCGCTGCACGAGCGCGAGCGGCTGTTCCCCGAGGACATCGACCGGAACGACCCCTGGCAGTTCAAGAACGTCCGGGTGATCTGGTAAGCGACTCGTACTCGATGGCCACGATAAGGACATCGCGGCTGCCCCCGGGCGCCTCGACGGTCACCTCGTCGTCGACGCTCCTGCGCATCAGGGCCTTGCCGAGCGGTGAGTCCATGCTGATGTAGCCCGGCGACAGGTCGAACTCGTCGGGACCCACGATGCGGTGGCGCGTGCGGGATCCGTCCTCGGACTCGAGCACCACCCAGGCGCCGAAGAACACGCGCGCCGGATCGGCCGGAGGCCCATCCACGATCACCATACCGTCGAGCCGCCGGCGCAGGAACCGCACCCGCCGATCGATCTCGCGGAGGCGCCGCTTGCCGTAGGTGTACTCGGCGTTCTCGGAGCGATCGCCCTGGGCGGCCGCCGCGGTCACGGCCCGGCACACGCTTGGGCGCTCTTCGCGCCACAGCCGCTCGAGCTCCTCGCGCAGCCGTCGCGCACCCTCGGGAGTGATGTACTTCGAGCCGGGAGGGGCGCTGACGGGCGGCACACGTGCCATCTGCAGGGCGCTCCTGTGAATTATGTCGCACTCGCTTTAACAGAAAGCGAAGTTTCTGTGGAGCATCTCACGGACGGGAACGCCGCTGCGCTACTAACCTCCAACCGTGGCTACCAAGTACTACACGCACTTTGTCACCGGCGACAGCAAGGCGCAAAGCTCGAGCTTCAGCAACGAATGGAGCGGCGTAGTGGAGCTTCGTCAGCCCCTCAGCAACACGCGCGCCAGCCGTGAGCTGCGCGCGCTGCTGGCACAGAGTTTCGATCTGGACTCCGACGACATTCGGATCCTGCACTGGGCACGATTGCACTGATCCCCTGGCGGACTTCCTTCCCTTCATCGAAGGTCCGCCTTTTATAAACCCCAGGCCTCAAAACCTGGGGTTTTTTTTGGCTCCGACGCCCTGAATCGACGCGCCTTTCCCCGCCGTGTGACAATCCCGCCCCCCGCTCAGGTGCGGCGGGCCGTTTGCATAAGGAGAATCTCGATGCGTGCGTGGATGGGCGCCTTGCTGGCGGCTGCGGTGGTGGCACTGTCGGGGTGCGGTTACAACGCCCTGCAGCAACAGGACGAGGCGGTGAAGGCCGCCTGGTCCGAGGTCGTCAATCAGTATCAGCGCCGGGCCGACCTGATCCCGAACCTGGTCAACACCGTCAAGGGCTACGCGGCGCAGGAGCAGAAGGTTCTGATCGGCGTGACCGAGGCGCGCGCCAAGGCCAACTCCATCCAGGTGACGCCCGAGCTGCTCAACGATCCGCAACGCTTCCAGCAGTACCAGGCCGCGCAGGGCGAGCTGACGCAGGCGCTCGGCCGGCTGATGGTGGTCGTCGAGAACTATCCGCAGCTGAAGTCGGATCAGAACTTCCGCGATCTGCAGTCGCAGCTCGAGGGCACCGAGAACCGCATCGCCGTGTCCCGCAATCGCTACATCCAGGCGGTGCAGGGCTATAACGTGCAGGTGCGCAGCTTCCCGTCGAACCTCACGGCGAAGCTGTTCGGCTTCCAGGTGAAGCCGAACTTCACCGTCGCCAACGAGCAGCAGATCGCAATCGCGCCCACCGTGAGCTTCGACACCTCGACGCCCGGCGCACCGGCGGTGCCGCCCGCCGCGGGAGGCGCGCCCGCGGACGCTCGTCAAGGGCAACCCGCGACGAAATGACTCCGCGCTCGAGGGGCGCGCGCCCGGGCGCCGGATGCGCCCTGTCGTTGCTGCTGCTCGCGGTGCTCGGCACCGCGCCCGCGGCGCCGTCGGCCGCGCAGTCGATGCCGGCCGCGGGGCCGGGCCAGCTGCCCATTCCGAAGCTGACGGCGCGGGTGACCGATCTGACCGGCACGCTCACCGCGGAGCAGCAAACGCAGCTCGAGCAGAAGCTCGCCGCGTTCGAGTCCGCCAAGGGCTCGCAGCTCGCCGTCCTCATCGTGCCCACGACTCAGCCGGAGGACATCGCTCAGTACTCGATCCGCGTCTTCGATGAGTGGAAGCTCGGCCGAAAGAGCGTGGACGATGGAGCTCTGCTGCTCATCGCCAAGAACGATCGGCGCGTACGCATCGAGCCTGCGCGCGGCCTGGAAGGCGTGCTCACCGACGCCATGTGCAACCGCATCATCGAGGAGACGATCAGACCGGCGTTCCGCCAGGGTAACTTCTACGGCGGCATCGACGCAGCCCTGGAGCAGATGATGCGCCTCATCCAGGGCGAGCCGCTGCCGCCTCCCGACCGCGGCTGGCATCCGGGCGAACGCTCTCACGGCGGAGGCCCACTGCCGTTCGTCCTGTTCGCCGTGCTCGCCGGCTCGGTAGTGTTGCGGGGCATATTCGGCCGCACGCTGGGCTCGGCGCTCACGGGCGCCGGTGCGGGGCTGCTGGTTTTCCTCGCCGGCCACGCGTTGGCTCTCGCGCTGCTCGCCGCGGTGGGGGCCTTCCTCTTCACGCTGCTCGCCGGGCTCTCGCGCGGCAGCGGCTGGTCGAGCTATCCGCGCGGTGGAGGCTTGGGCGGGGGTTGGGGCGGGTTCGGCGGCGGGGGCGTGTCCTCCGGCGGCGGCGCTTCCGGAAGCTGGTAGTGGAGGGCCGCCGCATGAAATTCCTGCGCCTGCTGCGCCACCTCGCTACGACCCGCTGGAGCACCCGGCGGCACTTCACGCCTCAGGTTCGCCAGGCCATCGGGCAGGCTGTTCAGGAGTGTGAGTCCCGGCATGAGGGTGAGATTCGCTTCGTGGTCGAGACGGCGCTCGATCTGCCCGAGCTGTGGCACGACCTGCCGCCACGGCAGCGCGCGCTGCAGCTGTTCGGACTGCTCGGGGTCTGGGACACGGAGCACAACAGCGGCGTGCTGATCTACGTGCTGATGGCGGATCGGGTGGTCGAGATCGTCGCCGACCGCGGCATCGGCGCGCGCGTCCCGCCGGCTGAGTGGCAGGCGGTGTGCCGCCAGATGGAGCACCACTACCGCGAAGGTCGCTTCAGCGAGGGCTCGGTCGTAGGTGTCCTGGGAGTCGGGGCGCTCCTCGGGCGGCATTTCCCAGGGTCCCGAGGCGGCGGCCAGGAGCTGCCGGACCAGCCGATGCTGCTGTAGCGCATCCCCGACGTTCGGTACGCGGCGACATCGGTCATAATTCCGCCATGAGGTTCGCCGGGGTCCGTACTGCAACGGCAGCGCTCAGCTGCCTGATCGCAGGGTGCTCGCTCTTCGGAGCGCTGCGCCACCCCGCCGCCGCGCCCGCCGCGCCGGTCTCCCCCGGCGCCCCGCAGGAACCGCTGCCGCTCGCCAACGAGCGCTTCGAGCTCGAGGCCGCTCAGGACGTCGTCGGGGTGGTGCAGGTGGTGAGAGCCACGACGGACGATACGCTGACCGACATCGCGCGGCGCTTCAACGTCGGCTACGAGGAGCTCCTGCGCGCCAATCCGAAGGTCGACCCATGGCTCCCCGGGGAAGGCCGCGAGATCGTGGTTCCGACGCAGTTCATCCTGCCGGATGCGCCGCGTGCCGGGCTCGTCATCAACATCGCCGCGATGCGCATCTTCTACTATCCGCCGGTCAAGCGCGGCGAGCGGGCGATCGTCATCACTCATCCCATCGGCATCGGCAAGGTGGGTTGGCGCACTCCGGAGGGCGTCACGAAGATCGTGCGCCGGCAGAAGGATCCCACCTGGCGCGTACCCGAGTCGGTGCGCAAGGAGCACCACGACAACGGGGAGGATCTCGATCCGGTCATCGGCCCCGGCCCCGAGAACCCCCTCGGCAAGTACGCTTTCTATCTGCAGTGGCCGAGTTACCTGATCCACGGCACCAACAAGCCGGCCGGAGTCGGGCTGCGCTCGAGCCACGGTTGCATCCGGTTGTACCCGGAAGACATCCAGCAGTTCTACGACCTGGTGCCCATCGGCACGCAGGTGCGCGTGGTCAATCAGCCCTTCGTGTTCGGCTGGCGCGACGCGCAGCTGTATATGCAGCCCTTCGACGTTCTGGAGGACGACACGCGCGACTGGGCGAAAGCGCAGCGCAAGCTCCTCAGCAGCTCACTCGCGGCGCGGCTGCAGCGCGAGCTCCAGGCGCAAAGGGAGAGAGTCGACTGGTCGCTCGTCGCGAGCCTCGCGAGCAACCCGCGCGGCGTGCCAGTGCCGATCACGGATTCGGCCGCCACGATGGAGCAGGTGCTGGCCGCGGCGCCGCGGGTGCGGAACGTGCTTCCGGAGGGCTCGACCTGGGACGGCAAGTCGGATCTGCCGATGGACGAGGCTTCGTTTAAACAAATGCTGTCGGAAACCGAGCCAGCAGCGCCGGGGGAGGAGGGCGGAGCGGCGGACGCGGACGCGCCCGGAGCGGCCGCGAAGACGCAGCCGCTTCGTCCGAAGAACGGCGGCTGAGGGGTCTGCCGCGTGACCGCGATGTCCGACTGGCTGCAGCTGATGCTGGCCGAGATCGCGCGCAAGCGGGAGGAGCTGGAACGCGCGCGCGCCGAGGAGGCGCAGCGCCTCGAGGAAAGCGAAGCGGCACGGCGAGCCGGGAGCGCCCGAGCATCGGACTGACCGCTGAGCTTGTGTTAGAGTCTGGCGGGTAGATGCCAAGAGAGGCCTGAGTGGCCGTTAGCCAGTCGTCCGGCGTAGAACTCATACAAGAAAGCCGCGACGGTCACGCCATCGAGCGCGTGACCACCGGAGTCGCCGCCTTCGTCGGCCGCACTCTCAAGGGGCCGGTCGACCAGGTGCTCTCCGTCGGCGGCTTCGGCGAGTTCCAGCGGCACTTCGGCGGGCTGTGGCAGCCGTCGACGGTCTCCTACGCGGTCGAGCAGTTCTTCGAGAACGGCGGCCGCCAGGCGCTCATCGTGCGCATCGCCAACGGCGCCCGCCCGCCGACCGTCAACCTTCCCGCCGGAGGAGCGCAGCTGCGGCTCGTGGCGCTGAACCCCGGCTCGCGCGAGTACCTGCGCGCCTCGGTGGACTATGACGGCCTGAACGGCGCCGAGCGCGACCGCTTCAACCTGGTGGTACAGCGGGTGCGCACGGCGGGCTCGGAGCTGGTAGAGGACCAGGAGATCTACCGCCGGGTTTCGGTGCTGCCGGCTTGCCCGCGCTACGTGACCGACGTGCTGCTGCAGTCGCGCCTGGTGCGCGTGGCGGAGGAGGTTCCGGGGCAGCGCCCGGATCGCACCGCCGGCGGACCCGGTGGTGTAGTGGTCGGGTACACGCTCTCCAATCCCGACGGTGACGACGGGGCGCCGCTCACCGACTACGACGTCATCGGGGCGGCGGGCGCCGCCACCGGGCTGTTCGCGCTGCAGGGGGTCCCGCGCTTCAACATGCTGTGCATTCCGCCACTGACGCGTGAGCGGGATGTCGGCCTCTCGACGCTGCTGGTCGCGGCGCGCCTGTGCCGCGACCGCCAGGCCCTGGTGCTGCTCGATCCGCCGGCCGCCTGGACCACGGCGCGCGCCGCCCTCGATGCGCTCCGGAGCTGGCCCTTCCGCAGCGACAGCGCCGTCATGTACTACCCGCGCGTGCAGGCTTTCGACCGATTGCGCGGCCGCGTCGAGACCTTCGGCTCGTGCGGCGCCGCCGCGGGCATGATCGCTCGGGCCGACGAGACCCGGCCGGTCTGGTCGGCGGCCGAGAGCGAGGAGGCGGTCCTGCGTCCGGGGCTGCGTCCTGCGGTCGCCGTGAGCGAGGCAGAGCGTGCGCGCCTCGCGCAGGTGGGCGTGAATACGCTCCTGGCCGTGCGCGGCGCGTCGCGCAACGGCGTGAGCCCGCGCATCCTCACCGCGGGAGGGAGCGGTGCTTCGCACGGGAAGTACCTCTTGGCGCGGCGACTCGCGCTCTTCGTCGCGGCCAGCATCGAGCAGGGCACGCGCTGGGTGCTGCTCGAGCACAACGGGCCGGCGACCTGGGAGCGCGCGCGGGCCCAGGTTGCAGGCTTTCTCGACGCCCTGGCCGCACAGGGGGCGTTTGCCAAGGCCGCCGCCGACGAGAGCCACTTCGTGATCGCCGATGAGCGCGTCAACCGGCCGCAGACTCTCGCGGAGGGCAAATTCAACCTGTTGTTCGGATTCGCCACGAGCAAGCCGGGCGCGTTCGACACCTGGCTCGTGACCCATCGCCCCGGCGCAAGCCGCGTGCGACCCGTGACGGTGAATCGCTCCGCGACCGCGAAGCATCAGGTGGAGTGGGAGATCGAAACCTCAATACTTCGTTGATAGGCCGAAGGCGCCGGTGGCGCCTTCGGCAGGCCAACCCATCAGCGCGTTCAGGCACGCCGCCAAAATGCGTGGATTTTGGCGGCGAAAAGATGGCGTGCGGCAGTGGCGCTCGGGCA
>WNGJ01002136.1_pt1 | contig 19877 bp, 16 predicted proteins | sample 5400611 | NCBI WGS metagenome assembly WNGJ01 (sample SAMN13153375, study PRJNA577476) | soil metagenome | isolation source: 40 cm soil or saprolite under Garry oak tree replicate 1 | place: USA:California | collected 2016-06-15
CACCACCCTGGCGCTGGTGGACCTGGACCCGGACGGCGTGCCCAGCTATCACTTCTACCTGGACGGCACCTCGGCGGCCGCGGTCGGTCCGGCCGACGCGGTGCTGCCCGCGGATACCAAGGCGCTGCAGGTCGGCGCACTTGGCCTGGTCATGGAGCCGGTCGGGACCAGCACCGAACGCATGGCGATCAGCGCGCCCGACGGCGTCACGGTCATGCTGGACCCGAACATCCGCCCGAGGGCCATCGCCTCCCGGCAGGACCACCTGGACCGGCTCAACCGCATCATGCACCGGGCGGACATCGTCAAGACGAGCACCGAGGATCTCGCCTACCTGTTTCCTGGCCAGGACGCGGCGGACGCCGCTGCTCAGCTGCTGGACACCGGGCCGGCCTGCGTGGTCGTCACCGACGGCGCGGCGCCGGTGCGGGCGTTCGCCGGCGGGAAGCAGATCCGGGCGGACGTCCCGGCGGTCCCGGTGGTGGACACCGTGGGCGCCGGGGACGCGTTCGGCGGCGCCTTCCTCACCTGGTGGACCGGCAACGGCCTGGGCCGGTCCGACCTGGGCGACCCGGAGGCGGTGCGCGGCGCGACGCAGGCGGCGATCCTCGCCGCGGTGATCACCTGCACGCGCCGGGGCGCCGAACCCCCGTGGGCCTACGAGCTGGCCGGACACGACGGCTGGCGGTGGCTGCCCCCCGGCGCCCCCGGCGACCTGCCTGATTGACTGGGCCGGTGACCATCCCCACTGTCATCAGCTTCATCCTGGGCGCGACGGTCGACGTCATGCTGCTCGCCTACGGCGCCCGCCGGCTGCTGGCCGAGCGCCGGTTCTCGCTGTCAAGGACGATCGTCGCGGGCCTGGCCGGACAGGCCCTGACCAGCACCATCTTCACCGCCATGGCCAGCGGGTGGCACCTCGGAGCCCACCAGCCCTCGCCGGCCTACGGCGCGGTGCTCGGCTTCGCCGCGCTCAGCTGGGCCTGCGGCCTGCTGCTGGCGATGGCGATCCTGGTCACCTGGCAGGCGTTCATCCCGGCCGGGACCGTACCGCCGCCGGCCACCTGGCCGCGCCGCCTGCACTCGCGCGCCGGCCGCAGCCGCCGCTACTGGCAGATCGTCCGGATCTTCACCCGCTGCGGGGTCGGGCCGCTGCTGGCCCGCGGGCCGCGGTCGGCCTCGCTGGCCCGGTCGCTGAGCGAGGCGCTGGACCGCAGCGGCGTGGTGTTCGTGAAGTTCGGCCAGGCCCTGTCCACCCGCCGGGACCTGCTGCCGCCGGAGTTCATCGCCGAGCTCGGGCGGCTGCAGGATCGGGTCAGCCCGCTGCCGTGGGCGCAGATCGAGCGGGTGCTCGACGAGGACCTCGGCGGCACCGGCATGTTCGCCGAGATCGACACCGATCCGCTGGCCTCGGCCTCCATCGCCCAGGTCCACGCGGCCACGCTGCGCACCGGTGAGCGGGTGGTGGTTAAGGTCCTCCGTCCCGGCGTGACCAGCCTGGCGCAACGCGATCTCGACATCATCGCCCGGCTGGCCCGCCGGACCGAGGCGCGGGCCGCCTGGGCCAGGGCGATCGGCGTGGTGACGCTGTCCGAGGGGTTCGCCGCCGCGCTGCGCGAGGAACTGGACTTCCGGGTCGAGGCGGGGAACCTCGCCGCGGTAGGTGCGGCCACCAGCATGGACGGGATAGTGATCCCGCGGGCCTACCACGATCTGAGCACCCGGCGGGTGCTGGTCATGGAGCGGCTCGACGGGCAGGCGCTGAGCAAGGCCGTACCCGCCGACTGCGACCGCGACCGGCTGGCCCGCGACCTGCTGGACAGCCTGCTGCGGCAGATCGTCATCGACGGCGTCTTCCACGCCGACCCGCATCCGGGCAACATCTTGCTGCTCGCCGACGGGCGGCTGGGGCTGATCGACTTCGGAGCGGTCGGGCGCCTGGACTCCGGGCTGCGCGCCGCCCTGCAGCGGCTGCTGCTGGCCATCGACCGGCGCGACCCGGTGGCGCTGACCGACGCCCTGCTCGAGGTGACGGCCCGGCCCGACGACCTGGACGAGCAGGCGCTCGAGCGGTCGGTCGGGGCGCTGCTGGTCCGGCACCTGGCCTCAGGGCACGCGCCCGACGCCACCATGTTCGCCGACCTGTTCCGCCTGGTGACCCGGCATGAGCTGGCCGTCCCGGCGGAGTTCGCGGCCACCTTCCGGGCGCTGTCCACGCTGGAGGGCGGTCTGACCCTGCTCGCCCCGGGCTTCGACATCGTCGCGGAGGCCGAACGGTTCGGCCAGGCTCAGCTGGCTAGCCGCCTGGGGCCGGCCTCGCTAAAGGACGCGGCGGCCGACGAGCTCGTCGCCCTGCTCCCGATGCTGCGCCGGCTGCCCCGCCGGGTGGACCGGATCGCGGCCGCCGTCGAGGGCGGCCGGCTCAGCGTGAACGTCAGGTTGCTGGCCGATGAGCGGGACCGCAGGACCATCACCGGCTGGGTCCAGCTGGGCGTGCTGGCCATCCTCGCGGCCACCGCGGGGGGCATGGCGGTGGCGCTGCTGGCGCTGAAGGGCGGCCCGGCCATGACGGCGACGATCAGCCTGTACCAGTTCCTCGGCTACTGCCTGCTGGTCATCTGCGCGCTGCTGGCGCTCCGCGTGCTGGCCGCGGTGTTCCGCACCGGGCCCTAGCGCGGGCGGCTAACGCCGCCGCAGCAGGATGCCGCGGATGAACGCGGCCTGCCCGACGTGCTGCGCGCAGTCGTCGATCACGCTGACCAGCCGCACCCCCAGGGTCACCGGCGGGTCCCAGCCCTCGTCCACGATCCGGGGCAGGTCCGCGTCCGAGACACCGGAGACCAGCCGGACGGTCTGCTCGTGCACCGCGTCGTGGTACCCGGTCAGCAGGTCGCCGGCGGCCACCCTGACCTGCGCGACCTGCTCGGAGGTGTGCCCGTACCCGGTGTCGTACGGTTCGAGCGGCAGCTCGAACCGCTTGCCGTACTCGGTCCACACCTGCGGTACCCCGAACGCGTCGGCCACGTGGTCGTCCTGGACCCGGGTCAGGTGCCACACCAGCCACGCGATCGAGTTCGCCTCCGGCGCGAGGCGCTCCGCCAGCTGGCTGCTGGTCAGCCCCCGCACCACCTGGTGCACGGTCTCCTGCACGCGGCCGAACGCATCCACCAGGATCTCCGCACTCGTCATCGGCGTCCCCTTTCGATCAAGACAGAATCTAGCCGAACGGGCCGGGTGACACGCCGCGGTACCAGGTCTCGTGCCCGGACGGGTCGTCGCTGACAGTGGCGCGAGGTACCGTTCCGGGGTGCCCTCAGCTACACCAGACGTCGGTGAGCTCCTCGCCGCCGCCGTCGCCGATATCGGCGGCGCCGAACGTCCCGGCCAGGTCCGGATGGCCGAGGCCGTACGCCATGCCATCGAGACCGGCGAGCACCTGGCCGTCCAGGCCGGCACCGGCACCGGCAAGTCGCTGGCCTACCTGGTACCGGCGGTGCGGCACGCGGTGACCACGGGCAGCACGGTCGTGGTGGCCACGGCCACGATCGCGCTGCAGCGTCAGCTGGTCGACCGTGACCTGCCCCGCCTGGTCGCGGCGCTCAGGCCGCTGCTCGACCGGGAGCCCGTCTTCGCCATCCTGAAGGGCAGACGCAACTACCTGTGCCTGCACCGGCAGAAGGGCGGCGTGGCGGACGACCCGAAGGACGCCCTGTTCGACCCGGCCGACACTGGTCCCACCTCACCGCTGGGACGGCAGGTCAAGCGGCTGCATGACTGGGCCGAGCAGACCACCTCAGGCGACCGCGACGAGCTGGTGCCGGGGGTGCCCGAAGCGGCCTGGCGTCAGGTCTCGGTGAGCGCCCAGGAGTGCATCGGCGCGCAACGCTGCCCGTTCGGCTCCCGCTGTTTCGCCGAGAAGGCCAGGGACGCGGCGGTCCGGGCGGACATCGTGGTGACCAACCACGCGCTGCTGGCCATCGACGCGACGTCCGAGATCGACGTGCTGCCCGACCACGACGTGGTCATCATCGACGAGGCCCACGACCTGGTGGACCGGGTCACCTCGGCCACCACCGGGGAGATGTCCGGGCCGGCGGTGGACACGGCCGCCCGCCGCGCCGGGCGGCTGACCGAGTCCGCCGCCATGGAGGGCAGCGCCACCGCCGTGGCCGACCGGCTGCGCGAGGCCGCCGCGGCGCTCGCCATCGACCTGGGCGACGCGCCCGAGGGCCGGCTGGACGAGCTGTCCGGCACGCTGGCCGCCACCCTGACCTCGGTGCAGGACGCGGCCGGAGGGTGCCTGGAGGCGATCCAGGCCAGCGCGGCGACCGAGGACGAGGACCCGCAGAAGATGGCGGCGGCCCGGGTCACCCTGGCCTCGCTGGACGAACTGCAGCGCACCGCCAGCCGGATCCTGGACGCGTTCGGCGAGGAGATCACCGAGCGAGGCGAGGTGGTCTGGCTGGACCGCCCGTTCACCGAGGATGCCCGCCGGCCGCCGACGCTGCGGGTGGCGCCGCTCGAGGTCGGCCGGGTGCTGCGGAACCGGCTGTTCGCCCAGCGCACGGTGACGCTCACCTCGGCCACGCTCGCCCTCGGCGGCTCGTTCGCCCCCCTAGCCATCCAGTGGGGGCTCAGTATCCCCGGGGGGAACGATCCCCCCCAGACCCCCCCTGCTCCTGGGGGGACCCATCCCCCCATACCCCCCTTGGGGGGGACCCATCCCCCCAGACCCCCCTTGGGGGGGACAAGTCCCCCCGGACCGCTCGGCTGGAAGGGCCTCGACGTCGGGTCGCCGTTCGACCACCCGCGCAGCGGCATCCTGTACGTGGCCAGGAAGCTGCCGCCGCCGGGCCGGGATCAGCTGCCCGAGGCCTACCTGACCGAGCTGGAGGAGCTCATCGGCGCGGCCGACGGCCGCACGCTCGGCCTGTTCTCCTCCATGCGGGCGGCCAAGGAGGCGGCCGGGGCGCTGCGGGAGCGGATCAGCCAGCCGCTGCTCTGCCAGGGCGACGACCTGACCGCCCAGCTGGTCAGGCAGTTCGCCGAGGACGAGCCGACCTGCCTGTTCGGCACGCTATCGCTGTGGCAGGGGGTGGACGTGCCGGGGAACTCGCTGCAGCTGGTCGTCATCGACCGGATCCCGTTCCCGCGGCCCGACGACCCGCTCGCCTCGGCCCGGCAGCGCGCGGTGGCGGCCCACGGCGGCAACGGGTTCATGACCGTCGCGGCGTCGCACGCCGCCCTGCTGCTGGCCCAGGGCGCGGGCCGGCTGCTGCGGACGATGACCGATCGCGGCGTGGTGGCGGTGCTCGACCCGCGGCTGGTGACCGCGCGCTACGGCGACTTCCTCCGCGCCTCGCTGCCCCCGTTCTGGACCACCACCGACCCTGCCCTGGTCCGCGCCGCGCTCCGGCGGCTGGCCGCGGCCTCCTCGGCCGCTTCATCGGCGGGTGCCGCTGCCCCGGCCTGAAACCCCGATACCTGCACCCCGCCTTACAGGCTGGTTACTGGGTGCGCGGCTATACGGGTGAAACCCGGGATGCTGGGTAACATTTTGGGAACTACTGACACCGAAGATCCGTTCTGCAAAGGACTGGCCTACCCAGTCGCAGCGGGAGGTCACGCATGCGGAGGCAGCCGCAGAGCGGCAAGCGCCACGTGCTCCGCTGGGTTGCCGTCGCTGCGGTCGTCATCGTCGCCGCGGGCACGCTGGGCGCCTACCTGAAGTACCGCGCCGTCTACGACAGCATCACCCGGGTGACGGTGCCGTCCACCGCGCTCGGCCACCGCCCGCCGGTCTATAGCACGAACTCGGAGAACATCCTGGTCTACGGGGACGACACCCGGGCCGGCCTGACCCCGCACCAGCAGTTCGTCCTGCACGCCGGCCACGACCAGACCAACAACACCGACACGATCATGGTGGTGCACATCTCGCCCGGGCATCACGGGGTCACGGCGGTCAGCATCCCGCGGGACACCATGGTGCCGATGTACGAGTGCGACAGCGGCACCGGCTTCACCGGCCAGCAGGCCAACCCGGCCGGCGCCGTGCAGATCAACTCGCTGCTCCAGATCGGCGGGCCGACCTGCCTGTGGAAGACGGTCGAGCAGATGACCGGTATCCGCATCGACCACTTCATCGGGATCGGCTTGCTCGGCTTCGTCAAGGTCGTCAACGACCTCGGCGGCGTCAACGTCTGCGTGCCGTTCAAGGTCCAGGACACGGTGTCCGGCCTGAACCTCAAGTCCGGCGAGCAGCACATCACCGGCATTCAGGCGCTGGCCTTCTGGCGGACCCGCGAAGACATCGGCGACGGCTCCGACCTGCAGCGGATCCAGCGGGACCAATTCATGTCCGCCCAGGTGGTCAAGGGCGTGCTGCACAGCGGGCTGCTGTCCAACCCGATCAGGCTGCTGAGGATCGTCAGCGACGCGGCCGCCTCGATGACCACGGACTCCGGCATGACGGTGTCGGACCTGGTGCAGATCGGGCAGAGCTTCCGCAACCTGTCGGGCCAGAACGTGCAGTTCATCACGATGCCGAACGAGCCGTGGAATGGAAACGCCAACCGGGTCCAGCCCATGCGGCCGCAGGCCGGTGAGGTGTTCGGCGCCATCGCCAGGGACATGACCGTGCCGAAGGTCTCGACCACGCCGGGGGCTTCGTCCACCGGCGGGGCCCAGGTCCTCACCACCAGCCCGGGGAACGTGAAGGTCGAGGTGCTGAACGGCTCCGGGGTCACGCGCGTCGCCAACCAGGCGGCCGCCGGGCTGACCAGCCGCGGCTTCAACGTGACCGGCACCGGCGACGCTCCGAACTTCGCCTACACCAAGTCGGTCATCGAGTACTCCACGGCCGCCGACATGCCCGCGGTGAACACGCTCATGAAGCAGCTCACCAACGCCACCTCGCTCCAGGTGCCCAGCCTCACCGCGGGCACGGTCGACCTGATCCTCGGCGCCGACTTCACCGGGCTGGCCCCCCAGAGCCGGCAGGCGACCGCCACGCCCGCCAGCGGGTCCTCGCAGACGTCCGCGGGCGCGAGCCCGTCCGCCTCGGCGTCCGCGTCCGGGGTGACCGGCCTGGCCCAGTCCACCGGCGGGATCACCGCCGCCGCTGCGTGCACCGCCGACGGTTCGGCCTTCTCCGGCCCGCTCAGTCCTTAATTCACTGGCCCCGGGGCGCAATGGCGTTCACGTCGCTGACCGCCTCCGGCAGCCTGCGCATGCTGGTGATCCGCCGGTCCGCGAGCTTGGCCGGGTGCCCGGTATGGTCCCGGTCCACCCACACACTGCGCAGCCCCATCCGGGCCGCGGGCAGCATGTCGTGCACCCAGCTGTTGGCCACGTGGATCCAGTCCGCCCCGGCCGCGCCGGTCTTCTCGGCGAACCTCCTGAAGTGCGCGAGATCCGGCTTGTAGCTGCGTACCTCCTCCGCGGTGACCCACTCGTCGAACGGAACGGGCAGACGGCTCCTGGTGGTGGCGAACAGGTCCTCGTCGCAGTTGGTCAGGAACGCCAGCCGCCAGCCGCGCTCCTTCAGCGTGGCCAGGGCGGGCCCGGCGTCCTCGAACACCGGCATGTCCGGCCAGGCCCGGACGAACGCCTGCTCGCCGCCGCGCGGCAGCCGCACCCGCTCCCGTTCCGCCGCCCGGGCCAGCCCGGCGGTGAGCACCTCCCGGTAGGGCCGCCACTCCGGGCCGGCCTCGATCTCCAGCTCGGCCTGGTGGTAGGCGGTGAACAGTCGCCCGGCCGCCGCCGGGGAGATCCCGAGCCCCGCCAGGGCCCCGCCCATGCCGCTGTTCCAGTCCGCGACCGTCCCGTAGCAGTCGAACGTCAGCCACTTGTCCGCCATCGCTAACCTCCGTAAGCCACCCACCCCCAGCATCCCACCTCTCACCCCCGTCAAACCCGTCCCACTCTCCCCAAATCCCGTAATCTCACCCGCCCCGCGCCAAAACGCGCCGCGGCCGCCCGCCCTGGGAGCAGCGGCGGAGCGTGATTTCATGGGAGGAGTGAGCAAGGAGGCTCTGATGACCGACGTCGACGCCCGGCCGGAGCAGGCCAGCAGCCAGGACACGGGCGAGTACGCGTACCAGCGGGGGTTCGGGAACGAGTTCGCCAGCGAGGCCGTCGCCGGGGCAGTGCCCGCGGGCCGCAACTCGCCGCAGCGCGCTCCGCTCGGCCTGTTCGCCGAGCAGCTCAGCGGGACCGCCTTTACCCAGCCGCGCGCGGTCAACCGGCGGACCTGGGTCTACCGGATCATGCCGTCGGCAGCACACCCGGGGTTCTCCCGCACCGGCAACGGCACCCTGCGCGGCACCCCGTTCGACGAGATCGAGCCCGACCCGAACCGGCTCCGCTGGAACGCGCTGCCCGTCCCCGGCACAGACACCGACTTCATCGACGGGCTCTACACCATGGCCGGCAACGGCGACCTGCGGACGCGCAACGGGATGGCCGCGCACGTCTACGCCGCGAACCGGTCGATGACCGACCGGTACTTCGTTGACTCCGACGGCGAACTGCTCTTCGTGCCCGAACGCGGCCCGATCACGCTGCGCACCGAGCTCGGGCCGCTGGCCGTGGCGCCCGGCGAGATCGCGGTGGTGCCGCGCGGCATCAGGTTCGCCGTGGAACTGCCGGGCGGACCGTCCCGCGGCTACGTGTGCGAGAACTTCGGGGCCGCGTTCACGCTGCCCGAACGCGGCCCGATCGGGGCGAACGGGCTGGCCAGCGAGCGTGACTTCCTGGCCCCGTCAGCGGCCTACCAGGACCGGGCCGGGACCGTGCAGGTGGTGCAGAAGTTCGGCGGGAACCTATGGGCCGCCGACTACGACCACTCGCCGCTCGACGTGGTGGGCTGGCACGGGAACTACGCCCCGTACAAGTACGACACCGCGAACTTCATGGTGATCGGCACGATCAGCTTCGACCACCCGGACCCGTCCATCTTCACCGTGCTCACCTCGCCGAGCGAGCTGCCCGGCCTGGCCAACGCGGACTTCGTGATCTTCCCGCCGCGCTGGCTGGTGGGGGAGGACACCTTCCGCCCGCCCTGGTATCACCGCAACATCATGTCCGAGTTCATGGGCCTGGTCCGCGGCGTCTACGACGCCAAGGCCGAGGGGTTCGAGCCCGGCGGGGCCAGCTTGCACAACACCTTCGCCTCGCACGGCCCGGACGCCGAGACCTACCAGCGGGCCAGCACGGCCGAGCTGCGGCCGCAGAAGATCGACGACACGCTGGCGTTCATGTTCGAGAGCCGCTGGATGCTCGTGCCGACCCGGCAGGCCATGGAGGCGGCGCACCGCCAGCATGACTACGACGCGGTCTGGGCCGGCCTGACCCGGTCCTTCCGCGGCTAGCCTGGAAGGCGCCATGTACATTCCCGCTCATTTCGCCGCCGACGAGACCGCCGTGCGCGAGCTGCTGGCCAGGCACGGCGCGGCCGACCTGATCACACTCACCGAGGACGGCCTGCTGGCCACGATGCTGCCGTTCGCGTACGAACCGGCCGCGGGCGGCGACCACGGGGTCCTGCTCGGCCATGTCGCCCGCAACAACGACCAGTGGCGCAAGCCCGCGCTGGGGGAGTCGCTGGCCATCGTCCGCGGCCCGGACGCGTACGTGTCCCCGTCCTGGTACGCGGCCAAGGCCGAGCATGGCCGGGTGGTTCCGACCTGGAACTACGTCACGGCGCACGTCTACGGCCGGCTGGTCGTGCACGACGACCCGGCCTGGGTCGAGGACGTCGTCCGGCGGCTGACGGCCAAGCACGAGGCGGCCAGGCTGGCCTCACCGGGGCAGGCGCCTGCCTGGTCGGTCGACGATGCGCCGCGTAACTTCATCGAGGGCCAGCTGCGTGCCATCGTCGGCCTGGAGCTGCAGATCACCCGGATCGAGGCCAAGGCCAAGCTGAGCCAGAACCGCCCGGTGACCGACATCCCGGGCGTGATGGCCGGCCTGTCCGCGCGGGGCGACGACCGCAGCGCGCAGGCCGTCGAGCACGCCAACGAAGCGCGGGAGGCCCAGGACCGCCCGGGCGGGCGCCGAGGCAGGCACCCAGCCCGTTCGGGAAATTAAAGACCGGCTACGGCGGGGATGACGTCCGCGGCGATCACCTCGAGCGGGGTGACCTGCCAGACGTTGGCCACCGCGCCGATCGCCACCTCGAAGCCGAGCTCGGCCATCTGGCCGAGCCGGTCGATGACCTCACCCGTCTTCTCGCCCTTCTCCCCGACGTCGAAGATGAAGTAGCAGGTCTTGGTGATCTCGTCGTAGTCGCGGCCCTCGGCGTCGCAGTGCGCGCGCAGCACGTCGAGCTTGCGCGCCATGTCCGGGCTGGGGAACAGGTTGCACGCGTCGGCGTACTTGGCCACGAAGCGCAGCGTCTTCTTCTCCCCGCCGCCGCCGATCATGATCGGGGGATGCGGCCTGGTCAGCGACTGCGGCGAGTTCAGCGGCCGGTCGAGCTGATAGTGCTGGCCCCGGTACGGGCTCTCGTCACCGCGCCACATCTGCAGGCAGATCTGCAGGGTCTCCTCGAGCCGCTCGAACCGCTCGGCGACCGGCGGGAACGTGATGCCGAGCCCGCGCGACTCCTCCTCGTTCCAGGCCGCGCCGATGCCGAGCCAGGCCCGGCCGCCGGACAATACGTCCAGTGTGGTGACGATCTTGGCCAGGACGCCCGGGTTCCGGTATACGGCCCCGGTGACCAGGGTCACCAGCTTGGCCCGCGACGTGCAGGCGGCCAGGTAGCCGAGCGTCGTGTAGGCCTCGAGCATCTCGCGCTCGGCCGGCCCGACCCCGCGGATCTGGAAGAAGTGGTCCATTACCGCGATGAACTCGAAACCGCCCTCGTCCGCGGTGCGGGCGACCATGGCCAGGTCCGCGCCGAGCCGCGGCGAGCCGTCCGGCGTGGTGAAGTCCGGGATCTGCAAGCCAATCTTCACAAGCGTTACCTCCCGGGCTTACCTTCTCATGACGTCCCGCTCATGATGCCGGAGCCCGGTAGCACCCGTACAGGGACTTCAGCGACCGCAGGAACGCCTCGCGATCGCCGGCGGGCAGGGTGGCGAGAACCTCCTCCTCGCTGTGCCGGATCGCGGCCTCCACGGACCGCCGCAGCCGGTCACCCGCCGGGGTGAGCGAGAGCAGGTGCACGCGCCGGTCGGCGGCGTCGGGCTGGCGCTTGATCAGCTCGCGTTGCTGCAGGTCATCCAGCACGCCGATGATGCGGCTCTTGTCCGCGTTGATAGCCTGCGCCAGCGCCGCCTGGGTTCGCACCGGCTGTTCGGCCAGCGCGGTCAGCACGATGTAGCCCCACATCGAGATGTCGTGCGCCAGCAGGGCCGGTTCCTCGCGCGCGACCAGCGCCCGGGCCAGGGGCACGAACATCGCCGCCAGGTCACGTCGGTCGTCCGGGAACGCGCTCATCGTGCCGGAATGATAGCAGTCCACCGATAATAAGTTGAAGCATATCGTATGAGTATGCATATAATAAGCGTAGGAGGTGCATTTCCATGACGACCGAGAACACCGGTGCCCGACGGGGAGCTGCGGAAGCAGGGCCTGGTGCCGTTCGCGCCGGGCCTGCCGGCTTCGGCGCAGGCCGGCCTGCTGGACCGGATCGTCGCGATGCTGGGCCGGAGCCCGGCCTGGCCAGGGTAACGGCGGTTACGGTAGGGCCATGCGCGCGGAACAAGCGGACGTGGTCGTCATCGGCGCCGGGCTGGCCGGGTCGGCCGCGGCGCGCGCCCTGGCCAGCCGGGGGCGTTCGGTGGTGCTGCTGGAGGCGTTCCAGCCGGGGCACCGGCGCGGCAGCTCGCACGGCAGCGCCCGGATCTTCCGGCGCGCCTACCCCGACCCGCTCTACGTTCGGCTGACCGGGCAGGCCCAGGTGCTGTGGCGGCAGCTGGCCGACGAGGCGGGCGAGGAGCTTGTGACCGCCACCGGGGCGGTCGACTACGGGCCGGCGGGCATGCAGGAGAAGATGCACGAGATCATGACCGGGCTCGGGGTACCCGTGGAGCTGATGGCGCCCGCGGCGGCGGCCGAACGGTGGCCTGGCCTGTCGTTCGGCCCGGACCCGGTCATGTTCCATCCGGATGGCGGGGTTATCGACCCCGAGCGCGCGATGGCCGCGATGCGCGCGATCGCCGCCGCGCGCGGCGCGCAGGTCTGCTACGGCACGCCGGTCCTGCGCGTCGAGGCCGGCGGCGAGGGCGCGGTGGTCCACACCGCGGACCGGTCGTGGCGCGCGCCGGTGGTGGTGGTCGCCGCCGGGGCGTGGCTGGAGCCGCTGCTCGGCGGGCTGGTGCCGCTGCCACCGCTGGCGGTGACCCAGGAGGAGGCCTTCCACTTCGCCCAGCGGCCTCCGGCCGGGGCCTGGCCGGCGTTCATCTACTACGGCGATGGCGTCATGTACGGCCTGCCCGCCGGGAGCGACGGCGAGGTCCCGGGCGCGATCAAGATCGGCACGCACCACGGCGGCGGCCGGGTGACAACCGGGGCTGACCGTGACGGGATCGTCCGCCCGGAGGCCAGGGAGCGGGCCATCGGTTACGTCCGGGACGGCCTGCCCGGCCTGGATCCGGCCCCCGTCGGCGAACTGACCTGCCTGTACACCTCGACCGCGAACGAGGACTTCATCCTGGACCGGCGCGGGCCCTTCGTGGTCTGCTCGCCCTGCTCGGGCCATGGGGCCAAGTTCGCGCCGCTGGCCGGCGAGATCGTCGCCGACCTGGCCTGCGGCGGCACGTCGCCCGAGCGCCGCTTCACCCTCGCCGCGCACGGCGGCTAACGCCGCCGGCGCTCAGGCGTCGCGATTCAGGCGTCGCGATTCAGGCGTCGCGCCTGGCCACGCCCACCAGGGCCCAGAACTGCTGCGGGTCCTCCGGCACGTCGTCGGGTGAGTCGGGCCGCCATTCGGGTATCCACACCAGCCCCGGCTCTACCAGGGTGAAGCCGTCGAGCAGGGCCGCGATCTCGTCGCGGGTGCGCACCCGCAGGTTCGCCGCGACCCGGCTGTTGTACACGGCGGTCGCGTTGTCCGCCATGTCGGGCCTGACGTCCCGGCAGGCGTGGCAGATGACCAGGTAGCTGCCCGGGGAGACCGCGTTGCGCAGGGTCGCCAGGATCCGCGCCGGGTTCGCCCCGTCCGGGACGAAGTGCAGCACGGCCAGCATGAGCAGGGCCACGGGCTGGGCAAAGTCGATGAGCAGCTGGGTTTCCGGGTCGGCCAGGATCTTGTCCGGCTCGCGCAGGTCGGCCTGGATCACGGTGGCGTCCGGGTTGTCCTCCAGCATGAGCCTGCTGTGCGCCACGGCGACCTCATCGTTGTCCACGTAGACGACCCGCGAGCCGGCCGCGGCCGCCTGGGCGACCTCGTGGACGTTCTGCTCGGTCGGGATGCCGGAACCAATATCGAGGAACTGCCTGATGCCCGCCTCGCGGGCCAGGTACCGAACGACCCGGCCGAGAAACGCCCGGTTGGCCCGCATCATGGCCCTGATGTTGGGATCTACCGCGATCATCGCGCGGGCCACGTCCTGGTCGGCCCGGAAGTTGTGGCTGCCGCCCAGCCAGTAGTCGTACACACGGGCGATGTTCGCCTTGGTGGTGTCGATCTCCGGCGGGACCCAGCCTGGTTCCACGTCGTCGTCCTTCCCGTCCGAAGCCGCCCCAGGCCATCCTAACGGTGACGCTTGCGGTGGACCGGTGCCGCGGCAGGCGGATAAGGTTGCCCTACCCGGTTCGGGGTGGTTACGGCCGCCAGGTCGGGGATGCTCTCCCGAGGACGCACTGCGCGACGGCAGCCGAGGTGCTCAGGTGACAGAAGGCCCGGATGGGGTGGCCGCCCGCCGGATCAGGCTGCCCGGTCCCGCGTCGCCGCCCGCCGGGGAACTGGCCGCAGCGAAGCTGACCGCCGGGGAACTGGCCACCGGGGAACTGGCCGCGGAGGAGCTGATCGCGGAAGGTCCGGGCCTGCTGATGGGCGGCCGCCTGGACCTGGCCGAGATCACCAGGCTGACTCTCGCGGCCATCGTCCCCCGCTTCGCCGAAGGGGCCGGCGTGTTCGTCCTGGAGCAGCTGCTCAAGGGGGGCGAGCCGGCCGGACAGCCGACCGGGGGAGAGGTCGTGACGCGCAGGCTCGGGACCACCTTCGCCCGGGCCGGCCAGCGGCTCTCGCGCGAGGCCTTCCCGCCCGGTCAGGTCATCGCCTTCGCCCCGAACTCGCCGTACGCACGCTGCCTGCACAGCGCCGGCCCGGTGACCTTCGGTGAGCCAGACGGGGCGACGCTGGAGCGGCTCCGGCCGGACGGCCGCGAGGTCGTGTCCGGCTGCAGCTCGTTCCTGGCGGTCCCGCTGACCGCGCGCGACACGATCGTCGGGCTGCTGGCGTTCGCGCGCGACCCGGGCGCGCCCGCGTTCAGCCGCCGCGACATCGCGACCGCCGCCCGGTTGGGGGCCCAGACGGGAACGGCGATCGTCAACGCGCTGACGCTGATGCGGCACCGGTCGATCGCCGACGCGCTGCAGCGCGGCCTGCTGGCCGCCGAGCCGCCGATTCCCTCCGGGATGGAGATCGCGGGGCGGTGCCTGCCGGCCGCGGGTCACGTCATCGGCGGCGACTGGTACGACATCATCCCGCTGGGCGGCGACCGGACCGGCCTCGTCGTCGGCGACGTCATGGGCCACGGGCCGGAGGCCGCCGCGGTGATGGCCCAGCTGCGCGCCGCCGCCCACGCCCTGGCGGACCTGGACCTCGAGCCTGCGGACCTGCTGCAGCGGCTCAACCGCGTGACCGCGACCTTGCAGCGGATCACGCTCGCCACCTGCGCCTACGCGGTGGTCGACGCGGCCGGTCACTCCTGCACCCTGGCCGGGGCCGGTCACCTGCCGCCCATCCTGGCCTTGCCCGACGGCACCACCCGGGTCCCCGAACTGCCCGCCGGTCAGTCGCTCGGGCTCGGCACGGCCATCTACGGCCAGGCTCGCATCAAGCTCCCGCCGGGCGCCGTCCTGGCCCTGTACACCGACGGGCTGGTGGAAAGCCGGACCCGCTCCTTCGACCAGGGCATCCTCGCCGTGCGGTCGATCCTGGCCCGCGAGCACGGGCACCTGGAAACCATCTGCGACGCCCTGATCGCGTCGCTCGACGGGCGCTGCGAGGACGACATCACGGTGATCCTGGCCCGCATCCCGGCCGACCGCGCCGGCTGACCAGCCCCGGTCCGCGGACGCTGTATCACCGAGACCCGGGCGCCCTCTGGTCCGGCGACGCCGCCGACGCCGCCGCCTGGCTGGTTCCGGGACTCAGGAGTGAACCGAAATGGTTGCCGATCTGCAGAGATATATCCGTGGCCAGGGTTTCGCCTTTAGTCTTCATGGCAGCGGGTTGCCTCGCCGCCTGGAGACCTCATGATGCCCTTCCGCCTCGCCAGGAGGTGTAATCCGGCTGCCGTCCCCGGACAGCCTGCGACCCGGCGCGCCCGGGCGGCCGCGCCCCGCGGGCGGTGGCTGACGACAGTGGCGGGAACGTGCCTGACCGCCGTGCTGGCCGGCTGGCCGGCCATGCTGGCCGGGGCGGGCCCGCCGGCTGGCAGCGCGGCCGGCGGCGAAGGCCCGGGCGTCTCCGTGGTCCTGACCGCCGTCCGGGAACCGCAGGCCCGGATCCTGAACCCGGGCCCGCCCACCGGGCTGTCCGCCACCGCGGGCAACGGCCGGGTGACCCTGTCCTGGAGTCCGCCCGCCTCCGACGGCGGCGCGGCCATCATCGGCTACGACGTCTACATGGGCACCAGTTCGCGCGGGGAGTCGGCGAGCCCGGTCAACGGCGGCCTGATCACCGGCACCAGCTACACGGTGTCCGGCCTGGCCAACGGGACCAGGTACTACTTCACGGCCGACGCGGTCAACCGCGCCAACCTGCACAGCACGGCCTCGGCCGAGGCCTCGGCCACCCCGGCGGCCCCGGTCACCGCGCCGGGTGCGCCCCGCGGGCTGGGCGCGACCGCGGGCGACGCCCAGGTGAGCCTGTCGTGGAAGGCGCCGAGCTCCGATGGCGGCGCGGCGATCACCGGTTACCGCGTCTACCAGGGCACGAGCAAGAAGCCGGTGGCCAGCGTCACCGGCACCGCCACGACCGTGAAGAACCTCAGCAACGGGACCACCTACTCCTTCAAGGTGACCGCGGTCAACAAGGCCGGCGAGGGTCCCGCCTCGGGTGCGGCGTCCGCCACCCCGACGGCCGCGGTCACGAAACCCGGACTACCGAACGGGCTGACTGCGAGCCCCGGTAACGGCAAGGTCACGTTGTCCTGGAAGGCGCCCGGGTCCGACGGGGGCAGCGGCATCAGCGGCTACGAGATCTACCGGGGAACCAGCCCCGGCGGGGAATCCGGCACGCCGGTCAACGCGAGCCTGGTCGCCGGCACCAGCTACACGGTGACCGGCCTGACCAACGGCACCATCTACTACTTCACAGTGGCCGCGGTCAACAAGGCGAAGCTCCAGGGCGGGAAGTCCGGTGAGGCGTCGGCGACCCCGGCGGCTAGCGCGTCGGCTTCTTCTTCGGCGGCGGCGAGCGCGTCGGCGACCGGACCGGCCTCGGCGTCACCGTCCGGCGGAGCCACGGCCACGGCGGCCGGCACACCGGGAGCGCCGACCGGGCTGACCGCGACGCCGGGTAACGGCGAAGTAGGCCTGTCCTGGACCGCCCCCGCTTCGGCGAGCGGCGCGGCGCCGGCCAGCTATCACCTCTACGAGGGGACCAGCCCCGGCTTCACCCTGAGCGCCCCGGTCACCAGCACCACCGGCACCCATGCCACGGTGTCCGGCCTGACCAACGGGACCACCTACTACTTCGTGGTGACCGCGGCCGACGCCAGCGGCACGGTGAGCGGCTCGTCCGGCGAGGCGTCCGCCCAGCCTCTCGCGACGGCGGTCCTGGCCTCGGCCACGAAGCAGGTCCCCAAGCCGGTCATCGTCTCGCTGGCCGCCGTGGCCGCCGCAGCCATCGCCGCGGCCGGGGCCCTGACCGCGCGGCGGCTGCGCAAGCGCCCGCGGAAGCGCCCGCAGGCCGCGCCCCCCGCGGACGTGCGGGCCGTGCCGGAGATGGGCCCGCCCAGCCCGGTGAAAATCCACGAGATCGCCTCCCACGCGAGTGCCGCGGAGAACGCCTCCCATGAGGTCTTCCTGCCGGAGACATACGTGGTACGCCTCGAGCCCCTCCCGGCCGCCATCATCACGACGCTGGAGGAGATTGGAGTATGACAACCCCGGGGCCGGACGGCGTGGTCACCGCCGCCGATCTGCTCTTCGGCTCGCCCGAGAACGCTCATGAGGCGATGACCAGGCATGTCATGTCCGCGGGCCGGACCATGGCCCGGGCCTTCGACCGGCTGCCGCGGGTGACCAGGGAAGCCGCCGTCCGCGAGGCGGCCGTGGTCGCGGTCGGCCTGCTGAAGATCGACCTGATGGAGGTCCTCGTGTCCGGCTGGCGCGAGCACCGGGACATCTTCACGGCGGCCCGGCGCACGCTGGACATGCCGGGCAGCAAGGAACTGGTCGGCCTGGCCCCGCACCGGATCACCACCGTCCAGCAACCCTCGGTTGGCATCCTGGTCGACAACCACCGGGTGCACACCCTCCAGCTCGGGCTGTCCATCTTCTTCGAGGTCACCGGGCTGGTCGCGGGGATCCACGCCGGGCGGCTGGCCGCGGTCCACGCCGGGCGCGGCGAGCTCGGCCTGGCCCTGACCATCCACGAACTCGAGGTGCTCACCAAGCGGTCGCACCTCGAGCTGCCCGGCGTCAAGTCCCTGCAGCGCGGCTTCAGGCTCCTGCCGGCCAGCGCGTACCCGGACGAGTCCCACAGCCACCCGGGCGGCCATCACCCCGGCGGCCACCCGTCGGGCGCCGCGCTGCCTGCCGCCGTGACCGCGGCCGCCCACTTCCCGGGCGTCGACCTGACCGACGGCCACGTCCCGGCCACCAACCTCAACGCCGCCGCGCGTGCCTCCGTCGACCTGGCCGACGCCGGGCCGACCCGGGCCGAACCCATCCGCACCGCGCCGCCCGGCGCCGAGCATCCGAGCCGCGCCGAGTCGGACCATTCATCGGTCTCCTGGTGGGAGAAATCCCAGCCCAACCCCGGCCCCACCCGCGCCCCCTAACCCGCCCCACCCGCACCTCCGGGCCCACCGAGGCCGGTTTCATGATCGCGGGCAGTATTGGCGCCTATTCGGCCAAAACTGCCCGCGATCATGGTGCTAGCGCACCCGGGCCGGGACCCGCTCGCCACTCCGGGCGGGCGGCGCCTCGGCGGCGCGGTGTCGGGCGGACAGGAACGAGCAGGCCGCGCCCGCGAACCCGCTCGCCGCGAGCGTCGCCGTGACCACGGCGAACGCGTAGGCCGGCCGGGATGCCAGGGCGAAGTAGACGGTGCCGTAGACCGCCACCCCGGCCACCGCGGCGACCTGGGCCGAGGTGTTGACCAGCCCGCTCAGGTCGGCGGCCTCGCCCGGCGGGACCGCGGCGGTGAGACGGCCCAGCAGCGAGCTGTACGCCATCCCGAGCCCGAACCCGCCCGCGCCCAGCGCCACGACGAGGTACGGACCGGGCCCGGGCACGGCGCTGATCCCGGCGAAGGCCGCCGCCAGGATCAGCGACCCGAGCACCCCGCCGAACGGTGCCGCCCGGGCCGGCAGCCGCCGGGTGACCGGGGCAGCGATCCCGAAGGCCGCGACCCACGACACCAGGACCAGGCCGGAGTAGGTGGCGCTCCGGCCCAGGCCCTGCTGCAGGTACTGCGCGAGCACGAACAGCATCGCGAAGTAGGTGCTGGTCCGCGCGAAGTTCGCGGCCAGTTCCCAGGCCACGACGGGCCGGGCCAGCAGGCGCAGGTTGATCACCGGATCGCCGCCCTGGGCCACAAGCCGCCGCTCGAACCCGGTGAAGCCGGCGAACGCGACCACGCTGGCCCCCAGGCAGGCCCAGGTCCAGGCGGGCCAGCCCTGCTCGCGGCCGAACGCCAGCGGGGTGACAAGCAGCGCCATCGCCGCGGTGAGCAGGCCCACCCCCGGCAGGTCCAGCCTGGCCTGCCCGCGGGTCTCCCGCGGCAGCAGCACCGCCGCGCCCGCCAGCGCCGCGACGCCGAGCGGCACGTTGACCCAGAAGATCGACCGCCAGCCCGTGCCGAGCACGTCCGCCGCGATGAGCGGCCCGCCGAGCGCCTGGCCGATGACGGCGCTGCCGGACATGGTCATCACCAGGACGCTCAGCGCCCGGGCCCGCGCCCGCCCGTCGAAGCTCACCTGGATCCCGGTGAGCACCTGCGGGACCATGACCGCGGCGCAGGCGCCCTGCGCGATCCGCGCGCCGATGAGCACCCCGGCGCCCGGCGCGAGGCTGCAGCCGAGCGAGGCGAGGGTGAACCCGGCCAGGCCGGCCAGGTACACCCGCCGGTATCCGGCGATGCGGCCGAGCCGGGCGCCGGTGATGATCAGCATCGCGAACGCGAGGACGTACCCGGACACCACGAACTCGAGCGCGCCGCCCGAGGCGTGCAGGTCCCGGTGGATGGACGGGGTGGCCACGTTGACGATCGCGATGTCGACGTTGGCCATGAACTGGCCGGCCACCAGCACGGCCAGCAGCCATCGCTGCCGCAGCCGTGTCGTCATCAGGATCGCGGCGTGGAGCCCCCGGCCTTCAGGCCGGGGATGAAACGCCGCTTCCCCCTCTCGCATGTCAGCTTATCCATGACGAGTCCTCCTGATAAGATTGATACGTGCGGACGGCGTACAAGTGCCGGGCTTACCCGGACCCCGAACAAGCGAGCGTGCTTAACCGCACGTTCGGCT
>WNGJ01006344.1_pt2 | contig 19877 bp, 20 predicted proteins | sample 5400611 | NCBI WGS metagenome assembly WNGJ01 (sample SAMN13153375, study PRJNA577476) | soil metagenome | isolation source: 40 cm soil or saprolite under Garry oak tree replicate 1 | place: USA:California | collected 2016-06-15
GGCAATGTGATGGTAACCCCTGAGGAAGAGTACGAGAATCAGTTATCGGTCAGCGGAGCCTTCCGCACTATAACTGCATCCGTTCAGTCTCCAGGGAGAAATATGTATAACAATGCTCTTGCTCCAACGGGATCTAATTCGTCTTATCAACCCTATCCCATACCCCCCTATCAGCAGAGTAACGAGATGCCATCACAACCCTGGTGGCCAGTGCAAACTGATAGGTAAAAACCGTCTTTGTAAGAAATGAGCGGGGTGGGAACACGTGCGTTCCCACCCCGCTCATTTCTTACAAAGACGGTTTTTCATAACTAAATAGTTATGAATAGTATCCATAACGCCTATCAAAATTCATAGACTTTCACGTGGAATGGCTGGTAGACTTATTTTAGATGCCCTAAGCTTTTATGGCTGTTTTCATAAGAGTTTCAATAGCACACAGAGGAGATTACTAATGATTGCACAGAGAACAAAAACCAACAATGGAGTTGTAAGAAGCGATGAAGCGACTGTGCAGGCAGCAGTAAAACTACTGACCCAAAACCGGTCAGTGATGATTTATCGCTGGGAGTGTGAGGTTTGTGGTATGGTTCATACCGGGCTAAAGCCCCCCGCATGTGATAGTTGTGGCAAAGAAGGGTCTCTTGTCCACCAGCCTGATACACACCTGGAAACAACAATTATGTAGCTGCTGGTAAGCTACATACTGTTTTGCTCGCATACCATCATCCTACGAAAATCGAGCCTGGCGTACTGCTTCATATAACACTATGCCTGTCGCCATCGCCGCATTTAAAGATTCCACCCCGTTCGATAAGGGAATCGCTATAGACAGGGTTGCCAGCCCGTAAGCTTCCTGCGAAGGCCCATGTGCCTCATTGCCAATGATTAGCGCAAAAGGCAGTCTCAAATCTTGTTCAAAGTAGAGATGGGGACTGCCAGCCTCGGCCAGTAACACACGCCTCTGCCCCGCGCAATGCAAGGTGATTCTTTCCGCGATCAAGTCCCATGAAACATTGGTTGCCACAGGTAATGCAAGATGAGCGCCTGCTGCGGCGCGCACTACTTTAGGACTGAAACAGTCTACACAGTTGGGGGTTAACAAAACTTCGTCTACATCAGCAGCCAGAGCTGTACGCAAAATTGTTCCCATATTGCCTGGATCAGCCAGGCCATCAAGAATGAGGAGCACCGGACGCAAAGTAGTGGAACGCCGTGGGCGTACAAGCGCAGGTTGGAATGCATCCAGTGATAAAACGCTGACTACTCCCTGTGACGTTTGCACCTCACCAAGGCTCTCGATAACGCGTTCACTGACCTCTACCAGCCGCTCTCTTGGTAGAGACGAGTCATGTTTGAGGCGTGCAAGGAGTGATCTACCTTTAGCGGTGCGTTGAAGCAATTCAGGTTGATAGTAGACTTCACGCGGCTCAATATGTGCATTGAGTAACGCTTCCAGGAGATGGGGGCCTTCCATCAAGAAGAGGCCACTTTTCTTGCGGCCTCTTGTCGTATGCAGGTCATGTAATCTGCTGATACGTGGATTGGTAGGACTGGTAATCAGCGTCATATTCTTTTCAGGAGTGCAGAGGGCGAAAGCCCTTTGCCGGGGTGTGGGGCAAGGTAGCCTGGGGGTTTCCAGTCCCCACACTTCCTTTTTTCTCTCGCCGCTGCAGGTGGCAAGCTTCTTGCACATCGGGTTAATACTACTTTGGTAGTTTCAATTTAGTCAGCTTGTAGAGCCGACTGACAGGAACAGCTTTTTGACAGTCAATGCAAGGGCCATAAGCTTGTCAAGCGACTTGAGTGAAATCCGCTTCCGAGAAACTACCAAAGCCGCAGCATTAATGCGTGTAATCCACAAGCGGCGCATATCACGTTTGCGATTCCGTCGATCGCGGTACATGTAGGCCATTGAACGCATGACGGACTCATGCGCAGGACGGTATAATCTCTTGCGCGCACCACGATGGCCCTCGGCCATTTTTAGTAGTTTCTTATGCCTCTTGTGGGCCGGAACTCCACGTTTTACTCTTGGCATAGTATTTTCTTCTCCTCCATTCGGGGTAAATGCCCTGTCCTAACTAAGCTAAAAGGAGTAGGGGAGTAGACGTTTCATGCGACGTTTATCACTGGTAGCCAGCTGAAACTCTTTGTCCATCGAACGGACCGAGTGTGGAGACTTGTTGCGGCGAAGGTGACTTAATGCGACCTTGCGGCGCATGATCTTGCCGGAGCCGGTAATTTTGACCCGCTTCGCCATAGCTTTGTGTGTTTTTAGTTTCTGCTTCATAATTCTTCTTTCTATTCCTGCGAGGCAAGATACAATTTTTTTTCTTGACTTGTTTCGATGCATGATCTGTTATCAGCCAGCGTCATTTTCAAGGTTGTGCAAATCTGTCTGTTTGAGCGCTAGCCACGTAGAGCAAGGCGCACAAAGGAGAGAGACAGTGTAGATGGTGATTGATTGCACTTCAACACAATCCACCACAGTTACTCCATCGAAGGCGCAGAGAAGCCTATTTCTGGAGCGAACCCCGCATGCCAGGTGAGTATAGCACACTTAAGAGGATTCTGCAACTGCAGTTTTGGGCCGATAAATGAAGATAACATCTATTTTCAGAATGAGAGCCTAAGGTGAACGATTACTGTATCTGGTATCTATGAGAACCTCAGCGTGGTTCCTGCATGAGCGGACTGTATACTCTTGCCCAAATTAATCCATAACTAACTAATTTCCGCAAAACCACCCTGCCCAAAGAATATACATTTGGGAACTTTTGTTCTATAATACTAATCAGAAATCTGAAGTCAATAATGGCTAACTTAGAAAGAGATACCAGCATATGCTCCGAGATGTAATGCGGGAGACATGGGCCTATCAAAACATTCCTCAGGAGGGTCATGAAGAGGAAATCCCACAGCGAGTTCAGCAGGCGTTTCTGCAAGGTCTGCACCAGGCACACAAAGAAATACTACAAGAGTTGCGCCAAACGCTTTTGAAGATCGTCCGTTTGCGTTTCCCCACTGTAGTGCGCCTGGCGAAGAAACAAACGGCGGACATAGAAGATTTGGTGCTTTTGCGAGATTTGATCGTCAAAATGAGCATCGCCCAAACCACCGAAGAGATAGTCATGTACTTACTGGAAGTTGAAGAAGTCGAGGAGGATGAGGATTGATTCTACTCCCCCAGCAGAATCTTCAAATCTGAAGTCAACTGGTCGGAAGAGAAGCCATTATCGAGCAAGACTCGCTCACGTCCCTCTTTATCGATCACATAGATAGCGGAAGAGTGGGAGACACTTCCATCGCTGGTTGCTGCCTGGGCATCAACACTGTACGATGCCCACACAGGGGCCAGCTCATTATGACTACCAATCAGATAATGCCAGTAATCGCTCATCTTATGAACCCTGGAGAAGTTTTGCGCAGCAGCGGCGGTATCACCCTTAGGATCCATGCTTACAGCCAGAACTGCTACTTGTTGCGCATTTTTCCCAAAGTTTTGCATCGTTGTATGCAATTTTTCGGCTGTCAGAGGACATACATCAGGGCAATGCGTGTAGAGGAAGGTGAGAACAACAGGCTTTCCTTTGAACTGCGTCAGTGAAATCGCTTTACCAAACTGGTCCTTCAAGTGAAAATCTGGAGCGTGTACACTTCCAAGATCAGTTCCTTGTAGGCCGGATTGGCTGGTAGCCGAATTGCTGGGAGCAGTTCCCCCTATGCCGTTGCGCAAGCTTAAGAGAGCCACCAGCAGCACAACCAAAAACGCAAGCGTAATAACTGATAGACGGGAGGCTAAACGCCAGCTCATTGTTTGTTCCTAGATGTACTAGTTCCAACGCATGTAGCTTGCAGAGCCTGGACCTGCCAGCGTCATTTGTGTTGGTTTCTAATGTAGCACCCTATCTACTACCATCGCAGCAAAGATCAAGGCGAGGTAGCAGTTCGAGTACCAGAAGAGGGTACGTGCCCACTTCTTCGATTGATCGCGTAGTAAACGGATTGCTATGTATAGCAGTATACCACCAAGCACAATGGCAACCAGCAGGTAAAAGTAGCCCATAGCACGCATTGCAAACAGGATCAGCGTCACGGCCAGCAGCAACAGCGAGTAGAGGAAAATCTGTTTACGCGTCTCCCTTTCGCCCATAACCACTGGCATCATCGGAATACTGGCCTTCTCGTAATCTTTCTGAATCAACAGTGAGAGCGCCCAGAAGTGTGGAGGTGTCCAGTAAAAGATGATGGCAAAGAGCCAGATAGCAGGTAACGTGACGCTATGTGTTACCGCGGCCCAACCCACGAGCACTGGAACAGCTCCAGCAGCACCGCCGATCACAATATTTTGCGCTGAGGAGCGTTTCAGCCACAGAGTATATACAAAGACGTAGAAAAGGATAGCTGAACATGCCAGCGCCGCACTAAGCAGATTAACGAATACCGTCAGAATAATAAAGGCACCCACCCCTAAGGTGATGCCAAAGATCAGGGCCTGTGCGGGCTGTACTCTGCCAGTAGGTATTGAACGCCGCTGAGTGCGCCCCATGATCTGGTCGATATCACGGTCAATGTAGCAGTTTATACAGTTCGCACTACCGGCCGCCATTGCCCCACCCACCAACGTCGCAATTACCAGACCAAGCGGGGGCAATCCCTTCTCAGCGATAGCCATCGCAGATACTGTCGTACCAAGCAGTAATACCGTCACATGCGGTTTCATCAGATCAACATAGCTGGAAATTGTCTGCCTGGTGGGCCCTACTTCTTTCTTCTCTTCTAACAGCTCTTCTAGCTCTGCCCCACGCGGCGCTGCTCGCAATTGACGTGCCACCAGTACTGCCAGCAATACCAGGCTGCCCCACACGGCAGTAGCAAGCGCTAAATGCATACCAGCAATGAATTCCGGTCTTTTCAAGAGCACGACCAGGCCACCAACGCCAGCCTGAGCGACGAAAAGCACACCAGCCACGAGCGCGACCCATGCTTGGCCAGGCGCAACACTGCGCCGGCGCCAGGCTGATATCAGTGTCCAGATGAGCACAAGTCCTACAAACGTGGCAACCAGGCGATGGAAGCTATTTACATCCGCCAGGTGATACTGTACAGCCCATTGCGGCGCTGTTCCGCAGAGAGGCCAGCCTGGACATGCGAGTGTCGCACCGCTACCTACCACATAAGAGCCACTGAGCATCAGCCCGTAGACTAGCAGCGCGTTTGTCGTTGCCAGGCGCACAAATTTACGTGTCTTAGCGGGGTGCTCTTTACTTGGCTTTGCCTTGCCCGACATTACCGCTACAGTGATCACCATGGCAAAGATCGCTAGTGCCGTGCCAAGGTGAGCAGTAATGATGGTCGGCGGTAACTTCCATAATACAGTCAGGCCTCCTAGCACAATCTGAATCACCAGGAAGAAAGGTGCCATCAAGGCCGGTATCAAGACCTGCTGCTCTTTACGTGCCCAGATCAATGCGCTAATAGCAAGCGCGATTACCAGCACGCTGACAATCGAAGCAGTATAGCGATGAGCTTCTTCAAGTAGGGCATGAATCTCTGGTGGAGCATACGGCCTTCCAAAGCACAATGGCCAGTCCGGACAACTCAGACCAGAGTTTGAGACACGCACAGTGCCTCCAAGGGCGATGAGAAAATATGTAAATCCGACTGTCACCCATGCAATGCGACGTACTACTTTCATCGGAGGCTATATCCTTTGTGGTAGATGTTATGACTCATACTATTGTCATGGACGCTCCTGATACTCTCCTTGCAAAGAACTATACCTGCCTTACAATTACCTGAACGGAGGCTACCCTTTCTTGTCCTACCACTTGACCCCTACTATAGTATTTAAGGGAAGACACATTCGTGCGAAAGGCCGACGACATGGTAGACATAGGACTTGATTTCTGGCTATCTCAATGGGACTGGGAGCCCTCTATACTTATCGGAACGGCACTTATTACAGGCTTCTACCTTTATGCGCTAGGCCCACTGCATAAGCGCTATCACCCGAATGAGCAGGTTAAAACTGGTCAAACCATCTGTTTTTTGTTGGGCACACTGATTATGTTTCTGGCGCTCGTCTCACCTCTAGATGAGCTGGGTGACTCCTATCTGTTCAGTGCCCATATGGTCCAACATCTGTGCCTGACCATTGTTGGGCCGCCGCTGCTATTGCTCGGCACTCCAGAATGGTTCGTGAAACCACTATTTCGCAACAAGGTTGTATTCAAGATTGCAAAAGCGCTGACGTACCCCGCCGTCGCATTCGTCCTCTATAACGTTGACTTCTGGCTCTGGCATGCGCCTCCATTGTATAACGCTACGTTGGAGTACCAGAATATTCACATCCTCGAACATCTGACCTTTATCGTCTTTGGCATACTATATTGGTGGCCCATCTTTAGCCCATCTCAGGACCTACCCCGCCTCTCAATTGGAGGGCAGGTATTGTACCTTTTCCTCAGTGGGATGCCTTCAGTTTTACTAGGTGCAGGTTTGACTTTCGCTCCGCCGCTTTACGCCCCCTACTTGGCTGCGCCGCGCGTATGGGGCATTTCCGCTGCAACAGATCAGCAATTGGGCGGGCTCATCATGTGGGTGCCTGTGAGCCTTGGCTACATCGTCATCATGAGTGTGCTTTTTATTCGCTGGATGCAACAGCAGGAAGCAAAACAGCAAGCCCAGGAAGCAGAAGCGTATGCCAATCAGTAAGCGGAAGACGGAGCCAGTACAGTAATATAGTTACAACAAGCCTCTTCTCAACCATGTTATAATGCGCAACAGAATTTCCACTTTCCTCATGCAGGGGGAGAATAGCGAAGTGGGAGACTCGCATACACGCACAATGGTCGCGTTTGTTGGGAAGGCTGCATCATCATGCTCATTACACGCATCGAGTTAGAGAACATTAAGAGTTATTGTCATATCTCTGTAGATTTCCGGCGCGGCACAACCGCCATTAACGGGCCGAATGGCGCAGGCAAAACAACCCTTGTCGAAGCTATCGGTTTCGCCCTTTTTGATCATATTTCTTACAACCAGGCACAGTTTGTGCGTGAAGGCGAGAAATTTGGGCACGTAGTCGTCCATCTCATCGGCAGTGATGACCGTCCCTACGAAGTCGAGCGTCGCTGTGGCGCAGGTGCAAAATGGGTCGTATACGATCGTGAAGCAGATCTTCGCGTTGAACAGCGCACCGATGTGCTAGATAAACTTCACGAGCTTTTCGGTATTGATCGCGAACGACCACTGGATGTTCTTTTCCGTGATGCCCTGGGAGTACCACAGGGCACCTTTACCTCTATCTTCCTGGAGCCACCCGGCAAACGTAAACAAACGTTTGATACCTTACTGCAAATCGAAGACTACAAGATCGCTGCCGATTACCTGTTGGATGCGGTGAAAGTGTATCAGGAGCAGATTCAAACACAAAAAAGCCAAATCCAACGCCTCGAAATTGAGACGCGCGAACTTGAAGGATGGCGTACCACCCTCAAAAATGCTCGCCAGGATGATCAACAGAAAAAAGAGCAAAATGTACAAGGAACCCAGCGGCTGGCGGTGTGCAAAGAACGCGCTGAATTGCTCAAGCAACAACGAGATCACCTCAACCAATGCCAATCGCAGCTCATCCAGAACAGGACCATCCATAATACTTCTCAAGAGCTTTTGCATAATAGCCAGAAGCAATTAAACGATGCTCATGCCGCACGGCAAGCAGTTGAAAGCAGCCAGGCCGATTACGAGCGCTATTTGCAGGCTACTGAAACCTTGAAACGGCTTCGCCAGGACGAACACCAGCGCAATGTGCTGCGCCAACAACAGTCCGAATTGCATACGACCTTAGCAACCCACCAGGCCAACATCAGAAACCTGCAGGGTAGGCTGAATGATATTGCCACTGCCCGTCAACGACTGCTGGACTTAATACCACTGGTCGAGCGGCAACATGCATTAGAAAAGCAGAGTGAAGCCCTGGCACGCCAGGTTACTCAATACGAAGGACTTGTTAAGGAAGTGCAGCGTCTCCAGCAGCAACGTGCTCAATGTCTTCAAGAACAAGATGCCTTTCAGCAGCGCATTGCTGTAATCGAACCCCTACAATCGCTGGCAGAGCAATTAACTCAGCGTGTAGAGAGGTTAGCGCAGTTACAGACCAGGGTAACTGAGCGAAGCTCCAGGCGCTTGCAATTTGAAGAAAAACGCAAACAGTTGCAGGAGAAGCGGGACGAGCGCGAAGAAATAGCTAACTACTTACGTAAAGCCGATGATGCCATTGCTAAAATTGAAGAGCATCGCCAGGAAGCCGAGGAGCTACCAACATTACAAAAACAATATGAGCAACTTTCGGCGCAACAACACCGATTAGAGGGTAACATCGAAGGCTACATGAACTCGCGCAACCTTTCGGCGGGTGGGCAGTGCCCACTGTTGCATCAACCCTGCTTGAACATTAAACAAGTCGGTATTGTCAGCCTGGAATCCTATTTTGATAATTTGCTAACTGAAGAGCATACACAGCTTGCTAACCTGAGTCAAGAACTGGTTATAGTCAACGATCGCATGTCTCAAATCAAGAAATATGCGGATGGGCTTAGCAAACTGGGCCAGTATATTGAGCGCCGCGACAGTCACGTGGAGCGCTTACGAGGGGTGGCACTTGATATTACCCGCCTCGAGAGAGAGGTAGCAGATTTAGGCAATGACCTGGAGCAGCTTAAACTACTCGATCAGCAAATCGTTCAGGCAAAGTCTGCACGCGATGAGAGTGAGAAGGCCGATCAGCAGGTACGAGAACTGGAAGGCTTGCGTAAACAAATACAACAACTGCAGTCCCTAATTGAGCAGTATACAACCGATCACAATGAGCGCCAACAACAAGCATACGAACTACGTGAAAGCGCCAAGCAACGGAAGGAGGTCGAACAGCAACTTCAAGCGCTCAATGATCCACGTTCGCAGAGCAAAGTACAGCAGCAAATCATTAAGCAAGAGCCAACCTATCAGCAACAATTGCAAACGGAACAGCAAGCGATACAGGAGATACAACAGCAGTTGTCCAAACTGAACTTGCGACTTACCCTTTATGCTAATCTCGACGCTCAAATCGGTGAGCAAGAAGCCATTCGCCTGCAATGCGAACCCCTGTACTCGACCTATTTGAAAAATATCGGTACGGCGAAATTACTTCCCGAACGTGAGCAAGTCTATCAGCAGGCTCTTCAAAAAGCAGAGAAGGCTGAACAAGACCTGTTCGCCGCCGAACAAGCCTACTGGGAGGCAAAGGACGCGTTCAATGAGCAAGAGCTGATTGAGGTCGAACTTGAGATCAATCAGCTCCATGGTGAGTTGGCCGGGTTGGCTGAAGCCATGCGAAATTTGCAGCTAGAAATCAACGAGCTCGAGCAAAGGATTGGGCATGCCGAGGCGCTCCTCGTCGAGTTGGAGGTGGCTGAAAAGGAAAAACATACACTTGAAGCATTGCACAAAATGATGGAGCAATTCCGCAAGTTGATCAAAGAGGCGGCGCCTCATGTACTGAAAGCCATGATGACCGACATCTCCATTGAAGCCAATCGCATCTACGGCGAAATCATGGGTGATCGCAGCTCGCAACTCTCCTGGCAAAACGATTATGAAATCGTCTTGCATCGCCAGGGCATTAATCGCACCTTCGCGCAATTAAGCGGTGGCGAGCAAATGAGCGCAGCGCTTGCAGTGCGCCTGGCATTGCTCAAAAAGCTCTCTACATTGAATATCGCATTCTTTGACGAACCCACCCAAAACATGGACGAATTGCGCCGTACGAACCTGGCAGAGCAAATTCGGCGCGTACGTGGTTTCGATCAATTGTTTGTCATCAGCCACGATGATACCTTTGAGCAAGGCCTTGACAGCCTCATTCGCTTGCGCAAGTTAGATGGGCAGACGCATGTTCTTAATGAGGATGATGATATCATAGCAGAAGAGCAGGTAACAGTCCATGCTTCATAAGGGCAAACTTCAGGCTGCCCTGAACTTAAAGCGAGGGCTGTTTAACGCCTACGACGGCTCCTTTAGCGATCAGCTGAACGCTTATCGCCATGCCCTCGAAACGCTCCATGAGCGCTATCCATCGAGCGCGCATTTAGAGCATGTGCTCCCTCCAGACGGTATCGGCATGCCGCCAGCTGGTGCTCGTCCAAGTATTGAATTTGATCGCTGGCTGGTTCATGCAATGCAGAACAGCTATCATGGGCCATATTTCCCTTTTGGGCGCGAATTTGCTAACCACGAACAGGCACGCCAATGGGCTGAATGCATAGAAGGCATCACGACGCTTGCTGTCGATGGAAGTCAATTACAACCGTGGCGTGACGCCTCAATCCCCGTGGCCATGATTCAGGTTGGCTTGTTTGCCAATCCCCATGCCCAGGGGCGCTCATACACCAAGGACGTACGCATAGAGGTACTCTCCCCCGATGAGATCATGGAGGAGTCTAAGACTGAGAGTAAAGACCCTGATAGCTATCCCTACTCTGAAATGCAAGTAACTCTGCAACGCTATTTGTTGGAAGTAGAGACGCTCTGCAACCAGATGGAACAATACGGCCAGGCACGTCGTGCAGGCGAACCTGAATACAGCCCTGTCGTCTTTTTCGACGGTTCGCTCGTTGTTTCGTTTGCTTTGACTATGCCCAGCCCCTACCGGGAACGCTATATTGCTTCCGCCATCTCACTATTACAAACCTCAGAGCAACAACGTGTGCCATTGATCGGTTACATAGATACCAGCTATGCCCGTGATATCATCACAATGCTGCGACGCCTGGATGCCATGGAACGTCGACCGGTGCTGCGCGAAACGAAAAAGATTCATGATGCGCTCCTGTGGCAGGAGCACTTACACTGGGGAGACCGTACCCCTGCCATGATCTGTGCTCGCGGGGACATCCTGGAGGGCTACGGACCCTATCGCGAAAGTGTTGCTTTCTGTTACCTGCAAACCACCTCAACACGCCCACCCGCTCGCCTGGAGTTCCCCCGCTGGATGCTGGATGACGGGGTGCTGGAACCTGTACTCGACGTGGTACGCGCCGAGGTTGTTGCCGGTCAAGGGTATCCCTACGCTATCGAGGCAGCGGATGCCGTATCGGTGATTACCATGCAGGATAGGGCAGAGTTTTACGGCTTATTCCAGGAATTCATGGAGCGGCAGGGGTTAAAGTTCACTTTTTCGACGAAGGCGGTGAGTAAGAGCAGGAGGAGGTGAATATGATATACTTTTCTCAGAATATCTCTTACTGTTTTGTTCACCCTAGAGAATTTTTTTGTATGTCTCGCTCAACTAACCAAACGCTCACCTGCCCATGCGGTGAGGTGTTTACCACTCCAATCTACGAATACGTCAATGTTGCGAAAGATCCGCAACTGCAATACACTTTGTTGGCGGGTTTGTTAAATGTCTCTACCTGCCCGGCTTGCAGTCGTCGCGCCGCCATTTCACGGCCTTTTATCTATTCCGACTCGGCGCATAACTTGCTCGCCTATGTCCACTCCCGCAGTGATGTGCCTGAAGAGGCACGGCTATTGATCCTTGAGAAATTGAGCAACGTTTACGAGAATATCGTCGACGATGCTGGACAGCACTCCGAGCAAGGAAATGGTCGCAATGCTAGCAACAGTGAACCAACTACATCAACAGAGCAGGCGCCGGAGATACCGCCGCTGCAAGTTGTTTTCGGCATAGATCAACTTCAGGGGCTCATCAACGCCGTTTTAAGCCAGGAAGAGCGGCTGGGCAGACTTGCGCTGAACACCCACAGTCGTGATAGCGCCGAACGCGGACAACTACTGCATATCGCTCGTAAACTGGCACAGGAGATGCAATGCCAGGTCGAAGTGGAAGATCTGTACGATGAGTATACCGTCTGGCTTTTTGGCTCACGTCGCCAAATTGGTGCCCTGATGCGAGAGTTCGCCACGTGAGGAAAGGCAGATTAAAGAGGACGATACCATGATTACCATTGGAGTTCTCACCATCAGCGATAGCGGCGCAAAGGGCGCGCGACAGGATACCAGCGGCGAAAACATCCGGGCATTGGTCACGCAATTACCGGAAGCCGTCATCAGCGCAGGCGCAATCATCCCAGACGAACGCGAACTGATCGAGGGAACACTGCGTGAATGGAGCGATGATAAATTGCTTAACCTCATCCTCACTACAGGCGGCACAGGTCTTGCTCCACGTGATGTCACACCAGAAGCAACCAAGGCAGTCATCGACCGCGAAGCTCCGGGTATTGCCGAGGCTATGCGTGCCGTCAGCTTGCAACATACACCGTTCGGCATGCTCTCCCGTGGCGTTGCAGGCACACGGGGGTGCACGCTCATTATTAACCTCCCTGGCAGCCCAAAAGCAGTGAAGGAATGCCTGGAGAGCATCATGCCCGTGTTGCCGCACGCTATCAATCTCCTCGCCGAGGGACCCCGGGAACACTAAAAATGTCTACTGATGCTCCCACCTTCATCTACCAGGGTCATAGCGACTATGTTTTCGCTGTGGCATGGTCGCCCGACACTACCACCATTGCCTCCGGTTCACGAGACAAGACAGTACGTGTCTGGAACTCCACTACTGGCCACGACTATGGCATTTACCGGGGCCATGCAACATACTTGCTTTCTGTTGACTGGTCTCCCGATGGCAAATACATCGCCTCTGGCGATACCGATGGTATCGTACACGTATGGGAAGCTTACACAGGCAAAATTGTTACCATCTATCACGGCCATACGCGTTTTGTGCGCAGCATTGCTTGGTCTCCTGATAGTACACATATCGCCTCTGGAGGAGATTATGGTGATAGCACTGTACAGGTGTGGGCAGCTCTTACCGGAAACCATCTGTATACCTATAATCAGCAATATCGAATTTTTGGCGTCGCATGGTCTTCTGATGGTAAGCGAATTGTCTCTGGCAGCTTTGATGGCAGCGTGCAAGCCTGGGATGCTTTCACAGGCAGCAATGCCTTCAGCTATCGAGATCATTCCAGCCCGGTCTACGCCATAGCATGGTCTCCCAATGGCACATTGATCGCCTCTGGCGGACAGGATAAGACCATTCAGGTATGGGAATCTACTACGGGGAAGAGTTTGTGCACTTACAACGGCCATACCGACGCAGTAAAGTCTTTGTCGTGGTCTCCTGATAGCAAGTATATTGCTTCGGCAGGTGATGATAAGAAAGTGGAGGTATGGGAAGCTACTTCCGGCAAGCTGATCACTTCCTATAACGGTCACACCGAATGGGTGAGAACCGTGGCGTGGTCACCTGGTGGACGATATATTGCTTCCGCAAGTAATCAGAAAGTAGTGGTGTGGCCGCCGTTCTTCTGACTTTCCTTGCTTTAGATTACTCGTCTTTCAAACCTTTTTTCAATTCCCTCACAAACCCAACGAGACCCTCAACCCATGTCATTTCTGGCTCACGTTTGGCCTGCTCCTGCTGATGACGTAAAGCTGCTCGGGCGGCTGCCCGTCCTTTCTCCTCTGCACGCTGCTCATCATAGGCCGCACGCTTTACAGGGTCGCGCAATATTTCATAGGCTTCATTGAGTCGCTTAATGTGGATGTCCAGGGCTTGCTGATTGAGGTCAGGATGATGTAAGCGAGCCAGACGGCGATACGAACGTTTGATTTCAACTGCCGTTGCAGCAGGTGAGACTTCGAGAATAGCATAATAGTCTGGCATCATGCACCTGTACTTCCAAATCCGCCCCTTCCCTGACCTATCTCAGCTACTTCATCCCAGGTTACACGCATCACAGGAACAAAAATACCTTGCGCGATACGCTCTCCACGCTTTACTGTCACCGCCTCGTCACTGAAATTAAAGACCTGTACCTTCAGTTCATCACCCTCACCGCAATAATCCTGGTCGATGATGCCTACGCCATTGGGTATAAGCAATCCTTTGCGCCGGGGAGTACTGCTTCTCAAAGTCAGCAAAAGCATATAGCCTTCAGGAATGCGTACATCTTCGCGGCAGAGCAGGTCAAAGCCTACTGAACCTGCTGTAGCATAGGTAGGTAGAGGCAAGTCGGTATCTACTCGTTTGATCGTTACCTGCAAGGGTTGCGTGGTTGTGCTCATATCTGCTATTCTAGAAGAGCAGCCGCGCAACGTCAAGAGGTACCTGTTCTGAGGAGAATCACCACTGTTGAGTGTTCGTACAAAGCTAGTTGTAATGGGCATTTTTTTATGCCTGGCGCTTGGCGCTACAATATTCTGTGCGGTGCAGACAGTACAAGCTATCCAGCGTTTTCAGCAGCAACACGCTCTTACTATGGCTGGAGATGTACAAACTATCCGTCCTTGGATGACAATCCCCTATATTTCCCGCGTTTACCAGGTTCCCGAAAGCTATCTGTACAAGTGGTTAAAAATCACGGATTCCCAACCAGTGCACCGTACCTCGCTCCGCTCCCTGGCGGTCCGCTACAATCGAGCTCTCGATCAGTTAATAAGCGAAGTCCAGACTGCAATCAGAACGTATCGTAAAGAACATCCTCCTAACCATTCATTCGTAAGCCTGCACACCAACGAGTTGCTCGTGCTAGAGAGGAGAAAAATATGAGTAATCTCCTCTCTCTTTTGCTCACCTTCCTCCAGGACTATGGCTATCCCGCGCTCTGGATCTCAGTTTTTGTGGCAGCAGTAGGTGTTCCTATCCCAGTTGACCTGGCACTCCTGGCCGCAGGAGCATTCGCCGCACTAGGCGATTTCAATATTATACTACTCTTCATTGTCTCCTTCACTGCCCTTGTTTGCGGAGATAACGTAGGCTACTTGATTGGTCGACGTTGGGGCAGTAAGGTGTTGGACTGTGTAGAGCATTCAAAAAGATTGAACCGTTTTATTCCCCAAAAAACGATTGTGCGATCTCGTAACTACTTTCACCATCGTGGTGGATGGGCGATCTTTTTCAGCCGTTTTCTCTACTCGGCACTAGGTGGCATCATTAACTTGCTTTCGGGCTCAGAACTCTATCCCTATCGTTACTTCCTTCTTACTGATGTTCCTGGCGAGGCGTTGGGGGCAATTATTCCATTGTTACTTGGTTATATTTTTAGAGCCAGCTGGGAAGCAGTAGGAGATGTGCTTGGATATATCTCGTTTTTAATTTTGAGTCTGCTAGTAGTCATTCTATTAGTGATTCGTTTGATCGGATATGCGCGAAGTTTAAAACAGGTAAATGCTACTAAAATTAGTCAACCTGTAGAAGTTCAGATCCGTCTGGTGGGGACACCCACAGCTCCGACAGCGGAAGCTTCTTCTGGATCTTCTGGCAATTTGCCACTTTTGTAGTTGTGGGACGTATAAAGTATAGAGATATTTACATATGTACCAGGGGCAGGAAGGAGGGATTGTTACATCTCTCATCAGAGATGAAGCGTCTCCGTGGCATCATCAGTTGATGAAAGGAGGTATTTGCGTTATAATTAGAGTAACGTAGGAATATTTTCCGTTTTTTCTGTGTTTCTATAGAATAGAGAGACAGATTTGTGAGCGTCTATAACTTCCTCCCATTCGGTATTCGGACACGGTGTCCAAATCGAAGGACTGCTTTCCCTGAGTGTAGGACCGAACCGATGGAAGATACTGCTATCTTGCTGCTTAAGATGCTACTGTTGATGGAGGGCGCTAAATGATTGAATTAGAGCATGCCACGACTGGAACTACGCTAACCCTGGATGATACAAAAAATATGAATACTGATCTTACAAAGCAATGCGACGAAATTGTCGATCGCTTGCTGACGAAGGATCTTGAATATAGAGAAGAGGACGGAGAGAGTCCTGGCAAGGATGAGCAGGAGTTTGAAGAGGATATAACGAATTTGGATACTGCCCCACTTGAGTTGGAAGAATTGTCTGACGTGCATGAAGATTTAACTCAACTACCGGTCTCACCAGGTCTTGAAAATCCCTCAATCCTGGCTTTGCCAAGGATAGTAACGGAGGATGTGCCACCCCCCCGGCGTGTTCCAGTACGTCGTCGTCGTTCAGAAGACCAGGATGAGCACGCGGTCAATCCTGCTGATGCGGGCGAATCAGACGCGGTGATGACTTACCTTCGCGAAATTGGTCGCGTGCCAATGATCACGCATGAACGTGAAATCGAACTTGCCAAGCGCATCGAAATGGGCGACCGGGAAGCCATGAAACAGTTCATTCTGGCGAATCTGCGTCTGGTGGTGAGTATCGCCAAACGTTACGTCGGACGTGGACTGACACTGCTCGATTTGATTCAAGAAGGCAATATCGGCTTGATTCGTGCAGTACAGCGCTACGACTGGCGGCGTGGGCATCGTTTCTCCACGCATGCAACCTGGTGGATCCGTCAAGCGATCAGCCGAGCGGTTGCCGATAAAGGACGAACCATTCGTCTTCCTGTATATGTCAATACTGCATTGAACCGCATTCGCCGCGAACGCCAGCGCCTTTTACAGGAGCTTGGGCGCGAACCAACAGAGCAGGAACTGGCAGAAGCGACTGGTTTAGATCCCATTCGTATGGTTGAGCTACAGGCGGCTCCTGGTGCTCCCGTCTCTTTGGAACTGCCCGTTGGCGAGGACGAGGAACAGGAGTTGGGAGATGTGCTTGCCGATACTGAGTCAGCATCTCCTGAGGATATAGCTACCACCCAGACGCTTAAAGATGAAGTACAGCGTGTGCTTGAATCAGTACTGACTCCACGTGAGCGGCTCGTGTTACAGTTGCGTTTTGGCCTTGGCAATAGCCAGGCACACCCACTCGAACAGGTGGGACGTGAACTGGGCATCACGCGGGAACGTGTACGCCAGATCGAAGCTGGAGCACTGGCTAAACTACGTCAGCCACCCGTCTTAGATCGGTTGCGTGGTTAATAAACAAGAAATGAACAATGGAGGGATCGCAAGCATTGCAATCCCTCCATTGTTCATTTCTTGTTGCTCTTCCTCTTCCCTAGATCACGCTCAACGTTTATCACGCCCTTAACCCTCTCAAGGCGTGCAAATACCTGTTGCATTTGCTCTAGCCCATCAACCTCCAGCGTGGCACTGATAACCGCTATTTCTTTACCGATACTGACATTTGAGCTTACTGAAGCCATATTGACTCCAATTTCAGAGACAACTGCGGCAATGTCACGGATAAGCCCCGAACGATCGCGAGCCGTAATCACCACTGGAGCCAGGTAATGCTGGTAACCCATAGTTGTCCAGTTCACGTTTACCAGGCGCTCGCGATCACGTTCACGATAACGCTCGATATTTTTACAGTCGGCGCGGTGAATAATGGCCCCTTTACCACGGCTAATGAACCCAACAATCTCATCGCCGGGCAAAGGGCAGCAGCAGTTCGCCAGGCTGGTTAGCAACCCACTGACACCTGCCACCTGTAAGCTAGCCAGGGCTACCTGTTTGGGAACAACAGGAAAGGTAAATGGTTCAGCATCTTCTTTTACCTCTTTCCCGTCCCGTGGCTCACGTTGTTGCCAGAAATCGAGGAGTTTGACCGCAACAGCATGCTGCCGAATTTCATCCCCACCAATTGCCGCCAGTATGTCTTCAAACGACTCCTAGCGATATTCATTGATCAGCCAATTTTGCGCTTCTTCATTGAGTACATCGACGCCACGAACTCCCCGCACTTTCAGCTCACGATCCAAGCGTTCTCGTCCAATCTGGATATTAATATCCCGCTCATGAATTTTAAGGTAACGCCGGATTTTACTGCGAGCCGCAGCAGTACGAGCGAAATTCAACCAGTCACGCGTTGGATGAGCCGTTCGGTTAGTGACAATATCTACAATCTCGCCACTTTTTAGCTCGTAGTCCAGAGGCACCATGCGTGTCACAAGCCGCTCAGCATCGCCACTACCACTCTCGGTGATAATTCGGGCGCCCGCACACCTATCACCAACCTTCGAGTGGATGCGGTAAGCAAAATCAAGCGGTGTTGAGCCAACCGGCAAGTCCTTGACCTCGCCTTTGGGCGTAAACACAAAGATCTGCTCCTGGAAAATTTCGTCCTTTACGGCATCGACAAACTCAGTATCGTTGGCGGTGGCGGAACGTAATTCTCGCTGCCAGTCTGCAAGCTGGCGCAGCCAGGCCAGCAAGTCCTTCGCTGAAGCTGTGGCATGGTCGCCAACATCCTTATAATGCCAGTGCATTGCCACACCATATTCGGCCATTTCATGCATGGCAAAAGTGCGGATCTGAATTTCTACAAGTTGCTCATCCAGGCAGAAAACAGTGGTGTGCAACGCTCTGTACCCGTTCGGCTTAGGATTGGCGATAAAATCTTTTATGCGTCCGTCTTTTGGTTTCCACAGGCTATGCACATGACCTAGCGCAACATAACAATCAGGAGTCGATTCAACCAGAATACGGAGAGCCACAAGGTCATGAATCTGGTTGAAATCAGCAGAAGCTTTGAGGTCTTCCAGGCGATCAACATCACCCGCATTACGTCGAAGTTTCGTATAGAAGCTATATAGGTGTTTAACACGCCCAGATACTTCGGCTTTCAAACCGAGCTTGCTCATTTCCTCCCGTAGTATGGTGCAGACACGGTCTACGTAGGAGCGCCATTGTTTGCTTTCCGCCTCTACCTCGCTACGGACCCACGCATATTTTTCTGGTTCCAGAATTTCAAATGCCAGGTCCTCTAGCTCACTTTCCACACGCGACATCCCCAACCGTCCAGCCAGGGGCGCATAAATCTCACGAGTCTCTTGTGCCATCGTCAATATCTCTTGCTGATCCACAGAAGATTTATGCGAGGATATCATGCGCATTGCGTGAAGTCGGTAAGCCAGCTTGAGTAATACCACGCGCGGGTCTTCCGACATAGCGAAAAACATCTTTCTTACGGTTTCAGCCTGTTGACGACGCAAGCCTTCACGTACGCGCTGTTTCTTTTGCTCACGGTTATTATCGCTCTCGCTCGCAGGAGCATGATTGGCAACACCCTCCCTTTCAGGCGTTACGAATTGGGCTCCGACACGCTTCTTGCGCTCTAATATGTTCATGCGCAGCATACTGCCGACAACGCGCGCGACAGGGATGCCCAGGGTCCTCTCCACACCTTCAGCTAAAATGGTTGCTATGGCAAGAGCATGCTCTAATGGTGGGATAGGACGCACACCTCTCACACCCTCACAGGTTGCTTGCGCAAGCTGAATCGCCTGCGAAACCTGTTCAACTTCGGCAGGAGGCATATACTGGTGTGCAATGTCGAGTAATCGTTGTGCCTGCTTCTTAGTGTGTTCATTTGCTTCTAATCGTTCGTTTACAGACATTTCTATCATAAAAGTTTCCGATATATCATTCGTGATCTGACAATCTATCCTACTCGCCGACCAAGATCGCGACTGACGCTTACTACATTCTTAACCTGTTGTATTCGTTCAAAAATCGGCTCGATCTGATCAATGGCTGCTATCTCCAATGTAGCAGTAATCACCGCCTTTTGCAACGAAGCGTTGGTGGTCGATGCCACTGCTGTCATATTAATGCCTGCGTCGGCAACTACCCCGGCCACATCACGCAAAAGCCCTGCGCGATCATGGGCGATAATGATGATGGGTGCCAGGTAATGCTGCGGCTCTATCTGTAACCAATTAACCTCAACCAGGCGCTCTGCTTCATGCCCCCGGGAGCGGCGCAAGGTTCGACAGTCACTTCGATGCACCATTATGCCTTTATTTGGGTTCAGAAAACCGATGATTGCGTCACCTGGTAGAGGACAGCAGCAATTTGCCAGTTTGACAAATGACTGCGGTGTCTCATGTTCCCCATTACCACTGTGATGATGACCATTTTTTACAGATTCTGC
>WNGJ01002137.1_pt1 | contig 19875 bp, 25 predicted proteins | sample 5400611 | NCBI WGS metagenome assembly WNGJ01 (sample SAMN13153375, study PRJNA577476) | soil metagenome | isolation source: 40 cm soil or saprolite under Garry oak tree replicate 1 | place: USA:California | collected 2016-06-15
CTTTGCTCGTGCGTTCGGACAGCGAATTACTGGAGGAGAGTTCTCGCCTGAGCTGTTGCCTCCAGGGGACAGCCTGACGCAGCGATGCAAAACAGTGTGCCCGGCTTACCCTGCTTGGCTACTGCCAGGGTCACACTTGGAGCATTAGCTCCGTACGGTGGGTATCCACGTTCGCGTCCAGCGCGTCATCTCTCGGCCGTCCATGACGCCTGGTGGGTCATCCTGATGAAACGTGCCTACCAAGATATTGGGGAAAAACTCGGCGAGAACTCCCCTCAACGGATTAAGAGGCCTTCAGAACAGAAAAGGTAAAAGAAAAAATGCAAGCCCTGATGCACTTGTACGGTAACCGCGTTTTACCAGGCACAACTGGCACTACTTCACCATGAGAGGTGTTCAGAGGCACGCGCCAGGAGGCGCTAGCGCCTTTGCTCACTTAGGCGGTCGAGTTCGCGGACCAACTTTTGGCGGTCGGGATCATCTGGAAAGTTACTTAGTACAAATGCGCGCAACGTGACCGCGGAAACGTGAGGGCAGATTACAGGCGAATCGATTTTCCAGAGAGCGCCCACCAGTTTCAGATGATATTCCACAAGTTCTTCCTTTTGCCGTGCCACGACGCCTTCGCCGCTAAAATCCCCAATGACTTGCCATCGTACGCTTCTGGTAGCCAGACACTACGGTCAGCCCATCCCAACCAGGTTCATCTTCCCAAGTCGTAAGCGGCGGCATTTGCTCGGCGTTTTCACTCGAAATCCTGCCAACTTTGAAATCGAACTCGCAGTATTGCCTCCCTACTTCGTCTGCAGTCGCGGCGTGATGTTTGGTGCTTTGCGATGTATTCTTTATCTGGCGAGCGTCGGCAGAAAGCAGCACCAGGATTAAAGCTAGAGGAAGAAGCAGCAAACGATTTGAATGCATGACATGATTTTATGCGGTCTCCTCGACTCTTCGAGTTCACTGGATAGCTATGGTTTCATTCTCGACAACAGATAGGCGCCCAGCCTGTTCATGATTCGACACCACTTTCTGCGATGATTCACACCAGTTTGATAACATTCTTGGCTGATGCATCTCCAATTGCGCGGACATGTGCTTCTCTCAATGCTCATAATTTCGTCTGCCGCAACGGTTAGCGCCCAGCAACAGCGGGAACGATCGACATGCACCCTCCTTCCCGTTCCCCATGCGGGGAAGTTTGGATACATAGACGGCTCCGGTAAGCTGCTGATCAGCGCCAGATTCGACAATGCCGAGTGCTTCCACGAAGGCCTAGCTCTAGTTCAAGTTGGCTCAAGGTATGGGTTCATTGACAAGTTTGGAGAACTTGTCATCCCTTCTGCCTTCGAAGATGCTAGTTCATTTTCCGAGGTTTGGCGGCAGTGAGTGTTGGGAGGAAATGGGGATATATCGATTCGAGGGGGCAAATGGTGATTTCCCCCAGATTCGATGACCGAGGCTTTCCACCTGCGGCGCAACCTTTTTCTGAGGGGCTGGCCGCCGTGAAATTCGACCGCATCACCAGTTACATCGACAAAACAGGGCACATGGTTATCGCACCAGGATACGGCCTCATTTCTGATTTTTCAGAGGGGTTGGCGGCGGTTCGCCCTGTTGGCGGCCAGGATTGGGGTTTCATCGACCGGACCGGCAAGGTGGCTAATCCTTTTCAGTTTCACAACGCGCATGCATTCCACGAAGGACTGGCGGCAGTGATCGTCCGCGGTAGCGTCGACAAGCAATTTGACAATCAGGGTTTTATTGACCGTACAGGCAGGCTCGTAGTCCCAGCGAAGTTCTGGTGGGCGCAGGACTCTTCGGACGGACTGGCGGCCGTAACTACTCTGGACAAGAAGGTCGGATACATTGACCGCGATGAGGGATTCGTTATTGCTCCCCAATTTGCTCAGGGAGGAAAGTTTTCTGAGGGCCTGGCTCCCGTGATGCCCCACGCGGGCGGGCAGATTGGGTTTGTCGACAAAACAGGAAAGATAATCGTCACCCCGCAGTTCACTGAGGTTTGTCCTTTCGTTGATGGTTTGTCGCTGGTCGAGGTAGCAACGAAAATTGGAGTCATCGACAGGAGTGGGAGATTCGTCTGGGGTCCGATGGTGGAACAGAACACTTGGGGGGAAGGCGGACTGCCTTGTCCACGATGAAAGCCAACCAATTGGGGATAAGTCCCGTTAATGTCGGGTTACCGGTAACTTGGGTACTGGACACTATTAGCTTCTGTAGTCAAACCGATACAGGCTGCGCTCCAATGCTCCGACACACTTAACTTTTACGGATGCCCTGTCTGAATGGGATATCCAGAGGGCGGAACAAAAAGGGAAGGGTCGGGATCACCATTCGTAATGTTGATTAATTCAGTTTGCTGGTCTCCTGCTTCTGGGTTGGGATCGAGAGCAACGATGCGAACATCAGCTCTCAAGTCCTTGGCAAACCAAACTTCCCAGGTGCGTGTAAGCGGCTGCTGATTTCCTTGAAAAGTACCGGGCGAAAAAACATATGTCGTTCGTTGCCCCCAGCATTTCAAGCCATTGATTTGCCGGTTTCCCAGCAATTCAGTGTGAACGGTCACACCGGGCTTTGAGGCAAGTCGATACTGTGTTCCATCGTACGGCACGTAGTCCCACGCGCTACGCTGATCGACAGGGCGGGTCGTAACCAGATGCTTCTGCGGGTCAATGTGAATATGCTCCATGCTTTTTGGGTCCAGTATATTTATGTAATAGACGGGGTGGGCTGATTCTTCAGTCCACGGCGCGTGTTGTTCGCGTAATACCCGTCCATCGCGATCACGAGCGATACGGTCTTCGGTAGTCACGGTGCGTTTCGTTCCGTCCGGGTAAACTCTCGTAAGTGTCGTACGGGCGATCGCGGTAAAGGGTTTGTGCTTCTGGCAGGAAACGCCAATCTCGGTTGGCATGATGACGGACTGCTTGTCAGCAAACAAAACAATTGCAACAACGAGAAGCAACGGCAAATAACGCACCTGAGAGCGCATAGCCCCACCTTTCCCAGAAATATCTCACGTCCAAGTGAAACCGCGTCGCTTCATTGTCACGGGGGGAATCGTAATCCAGCACTTGCGACGTTTCAACACTCATCGCAATCCGTCAAATCCCATCTTCGCATAATCGGCGAACTTGAAATCCCACATCGACGATTACAGCGTTACCAGCACTTGCGGTTTCGAACCGTAGTCCAGATGCTAAAATAGCTTTATGTGCTTTGTCCTGTACGCTGGAACGGTCAGCGCCTTGCCGCGAGTTGCGTGGAATAAAGAGGCTCCCGACCTAAGCGTCGAGTCGCTTACGGAACGCGATGCCGCAATCAGGCGATATTTCACTAACCCCGAAGTCCAATACGTCGGTTCTACGTCTGGTTGCGGCTGCGACTTCCCAAATGTAATGTTGCAAAACGGCGCGTGGCCCACAGTCGAGACCGAGGAGGCTGAGAAGGATGAGTTCGACAAAGCGCAGGACATTTCTGACCGACACAATCGCGAATTGCTAGTAACGCTCTTGCGAGCGAACGGCAACAAGACGGTCGAGGTTTACGGCTTTTGGCTTGGCGGTAATGAAGCTATTACCAAATCACCGCAAGCCTTCGAAAACATTTCCTTAGATAGAATCCTCGAATCAGATTTTCGTTTCAAAGAACAAGTTTTATATCGAGTTCACATCGAATCTGGGCCGATTTCACTTGTACGGTAACCGCGTAATCAGGCACTTGCCGCGGGGATATCAACTCATCTTTCGGTAGTTGGCCTCGATTATCTTCTTCAGCTCGGGATTTTCAACTTGTTCTAGCGCCTGCTTGGCATCAAAAACACTACGACGTCGCCAGAATTGCCACCATCGAGGTTTATTCCGTGCTGCCACGCAGCCACTCGTTTTATACATGCATCAACTTCGTCCCAGACGACTAGACTTCGCGGTCCGAGCAACCGTCGAAATGGTACAGCTCCGAAGTCGCGATGACTGGCGATATTTTGTATGTCCTCGAAAAGTCCGACAGCGATTAGATTTTCAATCTCAGGATCAGAGTTCTGGAGAAGAGCCTCAACAGTACTAAATGAATTCCCAAATTCGACCGTCACGCCTTTCGCGTTAGCTCTCGACAACGTAATGTGCGAGTTCACTCATGCCGACAAACCATGGCGGTACTTCTTCCCCCTCAACACTCTTTAAGGAATCCCTCCCAGCGATTCCGAAAATTCGCAGCCGCCGCAACTAGTTTTTCTATTTGCTCTCGGTTCGCTGACATTCCACACAGCCCTCTAAATTCGCCCCATTCGTATCCACGATGCGAAGTAATCCGAGCAGTATAAGAAGCCAACTAGATAGCACTTGGATGTGTAGGCGGATTGCCAGACATATACTTTCAGTTCCGATTCGCCCAGCAGAAGTTCATCTAGCTGGTCACTGTTCCATCAATCAAACATTTCCGCTTATACTTTTCTGCATGATCGGAGGAGTTGTCATTGGCATGTGGCTTTTGGGGTTCCTAGGAATCCCGATTCTAGCTATTCTTTCAATCCGTGAATGGGCCACAACCTGTCGTGCAACACTCCCGCTTTGGCGTAGCAGAATTGGGATCGGGTCGGTCGGAGCTATTTTCTGCGGTTGGCTCTTCCTCGCTGTCCTGACGGTTCTCGGGATTATCAACGACTCGTGGATGGACTTTTTCACTGTGAGCAGAAACGTAGGTTTCCTCCTGCTCGCTGTCACAGCTTCATTGTCGTGCCTCGCTCTAAAGGCTGGTGCGCGTGTGCAAGCAGTGGCAGCTGGAGGGCTGTTGGTGCTGATAGCATTATTGTGGCTTGCTAGGGATATACCCTAGGACCAACTTCACATCCTCTCAGTGCCCGGTAAAGTTCGGATTACCGGACATGTGCCGCTGGCTCTCTGGGGGCAATTCCGTTTGGCCGATTATAAGCTCCATTTGGATCACCCACCTGGTTAAGGGCCTGCTATTTGGATTGACGCCCAGCGATCCGTCGACCGTCGCTCTTGCCATCATCGCCCTCGTAGCCGTTGCGCTCTTCGCTTGTTACATTCCCGCGCGCCGCGCCATGCGAGTCGATCCCATGGTTGCGCTGCGACACGAATAACTAGGGCCATCGTCTGCTCGCATTCATCACCATCCAATTGGACGATAAGTTGGCAAACCGGACATTTGGTCCGTGGCGAAAAGCAAGTTTCCGAGTACGCCGTCAGAACTGCTTTGCAACCTAGCCTCTAGTGTCTGGAACCTTAGGCTGCCACAATTCGATCGGATTCCCCTCAGGGTCATGCAGGCGGGCGAACCTGCCGTAGGGATAGGACTGCCGGTCAATCTTGACCGCGATTCCCGAAGTTTTTAGCTGGGCCGCCATTTTGTCGAGATCCCGGACTCGAAAGTTCAGCATCCAGACCTTCTGGGTATCCCCGAAATAGTCGCTCGTCTCCTTGAATGGAGCGAAAGCGGTGGGTCCAGCCTCTTGCTGCCACCCGGATTCCCCGGAGCTCGTTGGTATCGTCAAAATCCCCAGGTGTTGCTGGTACCAAAGCGCCAACGCTTTCGGATCTTTGGCTCGGAAGAAGAATCCTCCGATTCCCGTCACTTTTTCCATTTCCGTTCCTCCAGCGATCCCATCACGAACAGCGGCCCCCGCAGAGGGAGGGGAGACCTTTGGCTGTACGGCTGTCTGCGCCGCTATGGCGAGTTGGTTCTGCCCCAAGATGAAGCTCGACCCGAAAGCAAATGACAGGGTTCGAAGCAGTTGGCGTCTTAGAAAAAGCATCCCATCCTCCTACCGAGAAGAGCGCGGCCCGAGCTACGATACCTGCGCAAAAGGAGTTCTGGGAAGCATAAAGATGAGGTTACGGGCGGATTGTCGATTATTACCGGAAGTTATCCTGAAATGGGGTCTGAGGAATTCAGTAACTCGGCCAAATCTGGGCACAATAAAGGGACGATAAAGAGGTGACATATGGCTCCTCAAAACTCACCGAAGCCAAGGTGCAATGCGAGAAAGAGGCGTGTGCAATAGGTTCGTGCACGCAGAAATAGTCATCCGCGTTGCACAAATCGTTGCACAAAAACGAGCCAGCGTATCCCGATAAGTCCAACGGTTGCCGACTACCGCACGTCTAACCTACTGATTCTGTGTGTGCCAGCGGTTGATTTGGCTTAAGCGCTGTCGCCCTGCAATAGGAACGCGCGGGCCAGGCCGAGATGAGCCAGCGCGCCGGGGAGGCAATTCCGCACCAGCTCGGGATGATCCAGGATTTGCTGAAAGGCAGTTGCGGCCGCGCTCTCCTGAGTTTCTCCCCACTGCGGGTGATCAGGAGGGCTGAATTCAGAAGCCCAGGCGAACAAAGTTCGGTGATAGTTCCGGGTATCCACCCGGAAATTGGACAGACCACTCAATACAAGCGCGTTTCTCGGGCGGAATCAAGCGCGGGCGGCGGAAAATCTCGAAGATACTGTTTGAAAACCAGCTATTCCATAACTTCCGAGCTGTTTCTCATGCGGAATCCTCGCTGGATGATTGAAATGGATTAAGGATAAAGTTTGCCAAAACGCGAGGCGGAAAGAGTCAAGTCTATTTCTCGTGGGCAAGTTCCGATTGGCTGCGCAGTCGTATGGGATCACCAACGAAAATTTCGCGGGACATGCGCGGCAGTTTGTCTTTGGCGCCGATCCATATCCTTACGAGGGCCCCTTTACTGTCATTGACCGGTAAGTCCGCGGCCGATCCGCCGACCCCGACCGGCTGGCCGATATAGACGATCACGCGCTGGTCTTCGGCGATATTCTTGTCCGGGTTGGGGGCGATCACGATGTCCAATCGAAAATATTTCGTACCAAAGTGATTGGCCGCCTCCATTGAGGTTTGAAATTCCGCTGGTCCCACTTCGGTGAAAGTCGGCGGTTCGTTCGCAGTCGATTCTCGAGTTTCTGCCGAGGGCTGCGACTCCGCTGACGCAGTCTGCAAATCCGCTGGTGCTGCTTCTGCGGAAGGCTCCTGTTCCAGTGATGTCGGATTTTCCTGCTCTGGTACGCTCACGGCAGCGAGTTTTGTTCGCGCTTTTAGCAAAACACGTCGGATGCCTTGGGGATCGATATCAGACGCCTGAATTGCATAGTCCAACCTCATCCCCCTTAGTAGTGTAGCGAGCACTTTTCGCGCGGGGCCCGGTCCAAACCCGGACCAAATACGCTCATGCAAAGCGCCCGGTGGAAGATCGATTTCCGCTCCTGTACGCTCACTCACTAGTGAAAGAATAGCCGAGAGTTCCGAATTCTGCGCAACAATGGTCAGTTGCCCTCCTTCGTAAGAAACCCGTGGCGCGTTTGGTGCATCCTCGTCGGACGACAGAGCAGCGAGCGGGGGTGGCTGGTTCGGCATCGGCTTTTGCCGTGCAGACGCTGAGTCTGCGCGCGCGGTTCGTGCAACGCTATGTATCTTCCGACCATTTGGCAGTGACGTTTGGCGGTTCTGCGCAGGCAAGGCGGCGGCCACGATCATCAATGCCAATCCACACCCCACAACCAGGTGACAGGCCCCCACACGGAGCACGATCCGAAATGACTGTCCGGATCCTGGCCGAAAGTTATTGAAAACCCTGTTCATAGATTCAATCCGTACGAATCAAGAGCAACTTAGTCTCTAATCTTTCGCCCCTGCAAATTGCCGCAGAACTGAAAACGCGATTGTGGCGCGCCTGAGGCGTGCCAGCAACTAGTAGTTGTTACAGTGCGCAGCCCGGAAAATTATCCGCATGATGGGCGAAATGAGGTGCATTATCTGGATCTTCCCTTACTCATCCAAGACTGGTTTCCAGGAACGATCCGGATTGAAGCGCTCCATTTTTAAAACCTCGTGACATCAAGAGACTCCTGTAGACCTCACCTAACAGTCGAAGTAGAAATCAACTGCAGTTGGGAAAGAAAACGCATCTGCTGAGGAATAGCTAGCATTGTGGTGCGCGTTATTGCGAAGAGCCTCTACTTACGTCCGGAACTTGTCTCGCTTTCTTCGAACAAGAAGACTTCTTCGACATTTTTCCCAAATATGCGAGAAATCTTAAAGGCCCAGTCCAGCCCTGGCTCGTATTTGCCGGTCTCAACCGCGTTGATGCACTGCCGCGTCACGCCGACGGCATCGGCAAGGTCAGCCTGCGACCACTCCTTTTCAGCTCTTAGGACGCGAAGTCGAGTCTTCATTCTTGATACCGTCAGGAAAAGAGAATCAGCCGATGCTCCACAAGGCGATCATCAATGTGGGTACCAGGAGCGAGGCCCCGGAAAGGAACCCGAATCGTTGCAGGATGCCGACTGCAAGAGTGAGAAGTAAGGAGGCGACAAAAGCAAAACTCGTCGCTTCGAGGCTAATGAGTTTCTGATGAGTGTCTGCGACTTTTAGGAATCGAAGGAAACTCCAAATCCCGCCGCCAGCCAGAACAATGCCAAGCACGAATAGTGCTACTTGCGCTGGCTGCCTCGCTTTGACTGCCATGATGAAAGTCCCGGTTGCAAGCAACACAAAAACATAGAACATGCTCAATGTGTTCTTACGGCGCTTCTTGGAATATTGGGATTCCGGTCGTGTTGACATGGCAAGGCTCCTCTGGTCGGTCTATATGTCCACTTTAGAATTCTAATAGACTCTTTAATGGGAGATATCCTCGCTAGAGAACAGATACCCAGACTTGGAGGCAACGCATATTGGCACCGAACGAATTCGGAGTTCCAGATTGCTTGTTCCTGGCCGTAGAGGCAATAGTGGGCTCCAGAACCCCAGCTGCGGGTGGCTCTCCGTTGGTCTCTAAACTCATCAACACGCAGTTCGAAAGGACGCCGCTTACTCACCCACAGGATTTAACGGCGCCGGCCTGCGCCTTGAATAGCGCGTTTACTGTCAGAAATGACAGTTCAGAGAAGAGCTGAATACCTGTTAGGTTCGACGCGGCGAGCACTAACTACTCGAGAGGAGCCACGATGGGTGCCAGGATCTCCAAAGCATTCGAGATTTCTACTTTCTTATCATGGTCCCTGGCCTTAATCCCATTGCTCACATGCAGCAGGCCTGGAAGAGCTTCAGAAGCGCGCGTTGAACGACGCACATCTAGTCCCCCGAAAACGCAAAATCAGACGTTAACGGAATCAGGACCTCAGGCGCCAGATGATCCCCAGCTGAAAACGGTTCTCGACAGAATGGCGGCAGCCGGCATCACTCGGCCATCTTCTGTGGCAGACGTGCGAAGAGCTTATCTTTTCTATCCGAAGCTGTCAGGAACTCCGGAGCACGTTTTTCACATTGAAGATCGGCAGATCCCGGGGCCATTAGGTAACATCACAGTCCGCGTTTACACGCCTAATTCGACGAGTGGCTTGCCTATCCTAGTTTTTTTTCATGGCGGGGGTTTTGTGGCGGGCAACCTGGACACCCACGATAATCCTCTGCGTTCAGTGACAAACCGATGCGAATGCATCGTCGTTTCTGTCGATTATCGACTGGCACCAGAAAACAAATACCCCGCAGCTCCGGAGGATGCTTATTCGGCAACCAAGTGGGTGGCGGAGCATGCCGGCGATATTGGCGGGGATCCACGTCGAATTGCTGTGGGAGGAGACGGCGCAGGCGGTAACCTGGCCGCCGCAGTTACGCTAATGGCCCGAGAGCGCGGTACGCCAAGTCTGGTCTTTCAAGTACTGATCTATCCGATGCTTGACGCTTCCACCATGAGGCCGAGTTGGTTCACAGAATCGGACGCTCCGACTGTGACGAGGGAATCTAAACATAAATTGCTTAGCGCATATCTCCCAATTACAGCGAATCTGGGAGACTCCTTTATCTCTCCGATCCGTGCTCAAAATTTCAAAAATTTGCCGCCCGCCTTATTGATGACCTACGGGGGGCATGATCCGATGCGGATTGAGGGTGAAGAATATATTCGTCGTTTGAATGAGGACGGAGTTGTAGCAAAGGTTTCTCTCTATCCACAGTCGATCCACGGTTTCTTTTTGATGGCTGGAGAACTGGACGCTGGAAAAAAGTGTATTGATGAAGTGGCGACGACCCTGAGAAACGCGTTCAACAGCATGCCCACAGGCTCTTCAGTGAAGAGCGTACCCCGGTCTACTCCAAGAAATTAGCCTGCAATCGCCGCTATCATTGCCTGACCAGCCGCGTCACGCCATAGTTTAGGTGATGTAATCAACGCTGGTCGAGCTTTGGACTGTCTCGCCTAGCACAACTCAGTAGCGAATGCCCCACGAGACTATGAGCATTTGTGTGGTGATATTCTTGGTGGGTGCGAAATGATAGCGCGATTCTACATACATCCTGTACGGAGCTTCACCCACTCTGAATGTGAGACCGACGCCTCCGTTGACACCCAGAGCGCTCGCGTTCGAGTGTACCTCTGTTAAGTCGCTAACTATTAACCCTAATGAGCAATTATATCCCCAGTAAACCCAAGCAGGAATGCAACCGATGCTTGTACCATCTGGAACTGGCCTTGAGAGGCTGGCGGTTCGGTAGTACCATCCGCCACCAGCAATAAAGTAAGTACCTAGTGATCTGCCGCGCAACTCCAGCTTGTATCCGCCCGTGAAAGCAAAAAGGTTACCGTGCCCACTGACCTTATTGGTATGCAATGCGATTTGGATGGGTCGCAGAGTTTGGTTTGTTGGGTAAAGCCAATTCCACAGGAAGTCGCCTACAAGCGCATGTCGCCGAGTAAAGTTATAGCCTGCGCCAGCGCTGAATCCCAAACCCCAACTGACGTGCTGGGCGATCGGACTCAAAGGGGCGTTCAAAGGCATACCGAGACTCGTGGTGCCGCGCGGGTTATCGTTTCCAGTTTCTTTTGGAACCTCTTCACGAAGATACCAAGGGAGTTCGGTTCCTTCTTGGGCCCACGTGCTGCAGGGAATGGCTAACAGATGCGCCCAGAATAGAATTGTCATGGCACGCTTCATGATGTCCTCTAGGAGGAAGACTACTTACACCAGAAACTGGCTCTAATTCTTGCGTCAAAACGCAGCCTAGTTTGGGAAGCAAGTGCCATGAACTGTCAAAAATAACAGAGCGCTTAGAGGCGGGAACAGCAAAGGCGCTGAGGTGGTTCAAGCAAAATCGGGTGTCGATGGCTGGCGACTTGAATCGCCTCCGAATTATCTTCGATAGGGCTGAGGATTGAAAATCCTCCACCTGGAGCGAGTAATGCGCCGGCTCATGCCAAAGCTATCGGGGCCAGCCGTCCGGTCATCTCGTACAAAAGTGTAAATGAGCGATTGAAGCGTCGGAAACTCTCGCATCCTCGGTAGGTCGCCTTCCAAGCAATTGTGGAATCCAACCTGAGAATTGTTCCGGATTTCATTCCTCACATTCTGCTAGTACGTAAAAGCAACACACTCTGGACCGCGAATACCGCCGACTGTCGGGGTGTTCAGTTCTACGGCGGGGCTATGTAATAGCCTGGCCGTGCGCGCACCTTCAGATCCTTGCGTTTCACGTTCACTCTGATTCTGTGGTATCCCGTCTCCTGCGTATCCTTGGGCTCGTAGGTCAGCGAATACTGCGAGTGCAGCTCTCCGGCAATCTCGTCTACGGCTTTCTCCATCGACTTGGGTCCGAATGTGGCGATGTGGCGGCCGCCTGTTCCCGCCGCGGCTTTCTGAAGAGCGTGACCGACAATCTGGTCTTTGATATTTTTCAGCGCCCACAGATTGAAATTCATGAGATTCCCGTGGCCGTAACGAATGTCTTCCGTAGGCTGTATCTGCACCGTTCCGGGCATCCCAGGCTGTGGAAATGTCCCTTCCGGTGTGATCCGATGCCTGACGTCTTTCCCGGGTGCCTCCAACTCCGCTAGGGTAGTCGGAATCCCTACGGAATAAACCGCAATGTTGTAGAGTTGCGCTCGCTGTATAACAGCACTTAGCCGGGTATCGCTCCCTACGTCGGTCGCTTCTGACATTATTACTAGGACGGGGCGGCGTTCCGCCAAATCAGCCGCAGATTGCCGCTGTAGACGACCGCTCAGCATGTCCACTCCTGCAGACATCGCGTCAAACAGCTTCGCGCGTTCCGTACCGCACTCCAATTCACTGATCGTGCTAAAGATTGTCTCATGATTGGTCGTAAAATCTGTCAGCTTGTCCACGGAATTATTGAAACCCAACACCGCTGCTTCGTCGTCTTGGCCCATCAGCACATCCGCGAAAATGATTCCGGTCTTGCGCATGTCGGGCAGAAGAGGTTCAATTCGCGAACTGGTCTCCACCAAAAGAACCATCAAAAGCGGGGTGCGTCCCAAATCAAGATACGTGATTTTCTGCGGCACCCCATTGTCCATGACTTGAAAATCTTTCGCGTCCAGATTGGAGACCAATTCGCCCTCTCCATTCGTGACCGTAACGGGCACATTCACCAACGACGCGCGCACCCGGATTTTCCCCTGTGGCGCCTGTGGCACCGACGTGCTCGGCTCGTGCACGATTGGAGCGGTAGGAGCTTGGCCTAGCGCAGTGTCCACGGTCAATATGGTAATGCAGGCCAAAATCCAAGAAGCCCTATGCTCTTTCATGTTCCACCGCTGGAGACTCTGGGGCGACCGATCTTGGTCCAATTGCTATAGAGGCAGAAACTGACAATTCTGCCAGCACGGCGGAAGCATTGCCCGCGCAGTTGCCTTGCTGGTGCAGCAGAGTCGCTTGCGCCGGCCCGCGACTGAGCTGCCCCCTCTCCCGCACTCGTCAAAATGCGAAAATCATATATGCTTCTGGGCGAATCTGGGGGTGAAGGTCACGCGACGACTGCGAGAAGAAACACATAGTAAGCGGCTAGCACGTTCGGAGCGACAATCTGACCGAAGATCAAGTCAGTACTAAAATCCTGCGTAGGAGTTTGTTCACCTGCTGCACGTTTTTGCCATCGCCAGTGCCTTAACCGGCTGGATTGGACATCGGGATTCGCGCTCGGATTCTCGCGCCAAAGGCCACTGTCCGAACGGAAACACACACAATTCGAGGGCTTTGGTGGAATCGCTCGACGTGCGGTAGCTTCCCTCATCCTTTTTTCAGGAACATCAGTCTGCTCGTCATCCCATTCCAGTCAACCGAAATCGTTTCTCCCGTCGTCACCTGATGCGTTGCCAGCAGGCTCGCTAGCGGATAAACCAGATGCCGCTCAATCGTTCGCTTCAAATGCCGTGCCCCATATTTTAGGTCCGTCCCTTCGCGTAGCAAGAAATCCTTTGCGGCTCGCGTTGCTCGAAACACGAAGTGTCCCCTCGGCGTCTCCAATAGGCGCTGCTGCACCAATGTAAGTTCGATCTCCAAAATTCGTTCCAACTGCTCCCGGCGTAGGGGCCGGAAGACTACTGTCTTGTCGATTCGGTTCATGAACTCCGGAGCGAACTTCCGTTTCGCCGCTTCCGAGGCCATCCGTTCAACCTTCTCATCCAGCCGCGGTTTCTCTCCTAGTGTCATCGCTGCTGCAAAACCCATTCCGCCCGTCATCAGCTCGGTGATCTCGCTGCCGCCCAGGTTCGATGTCATAAAAATCATTGCCTGCGATAGGTCAACTCGCTGATTATCGCCCAGCGTCAAGGTTGCCTTATCCAACATCCCCAGTAGCAATTGCCAGAGTGCGTCACTCGCCTTTTCGATTTCATCGAACAACAGGAAGCTGATCTTCAAGGTCTCGGTGTGATATTGCGCCAGGGCTTCCTGGGTGATCACAGGACGCGTTTCCCGGTGCCCCAAATAACCGGGCGGTGAACCGATCAGCTTCGCGATTTCGTGAGAGTGTTGGAATTCGGCGCAGTCAACCTTGATCACTCCTCGCGGATCGCCGAAGAGCACCTCCGCCGCAACTTCGACAATCCTCGTCTTCCCCGTACCCGTCGGCCCAAGAAATAACAAGTTACCCACAGGACGGCCAGGGGATTGTAGGCCGGCTCGAAACACTCGGTAGAGGTCCACGACTGCCTGTACCGCTTCGTCCTGCCCAACAATTTTCTCGCGCAGTCGCATCTCGAATTCCCGCGACTCCGCCCCCTGGACAGTGGGATCTAGCCGTACTGCCTGTGCCTGTGCTCCCAAGACCTGCCCCCAATAGATCTAAGCTGTCACAGTTGCGCCGAGTGATGTTCGTTGCTCCGGCGTGTCTGCCGGTGATCATCCGTAATCAGCTCTTGCAATTGCATATGACTCATATCCTCTCGGTGCCCAATCACATCGCCACATATTCTGAGCCCTTACGAATGCTTGTCGTTGCTCCGGGGCAATCAAAGATGATCCAGCCGCGTGATTGGGCCAAGCCTTCCATCGACGAGACTGAATACCACGAAGGTGGCATGTTCCGCAGGATCTGGAAGGTCCGGGCACCCGACAAGCTTGGTTGCGTTCCAGCAACGAAAATCACCTCGGTCCAGTTCACAATTGCGCAAAATCCCGCGTTAGCAGTGTTGTCAGGCGCCGCGAACGCCGATAGCATAGGGTTCTTTTATAGGCCTAATGTCTAGGTTCTCTGGAGAAGTAATGCCAATTAAAAGCCTTGCGTGGAGAATGGTTTGTCTTCTGGGTTTTGCCAGTACCATTTGTCTGTCTGTACGAGGGCAGGTTTGGGATTTCTTGGGTGATGCGCAGATTGACGGCACTCGGGATCATGACAGGATCCAGGTCACGCGTCGCGATGGTGTCTTTCACACTATTCAGCTGCGGGTGAGTGGTGATCCCATTTTCCTCGACCGTGTCGTTGTCCACTTCGGAGATGGAACGTCGGAGGAACTGGCCGTTGGAGACCGTATCTGGCCAGGAGGAAGAAACCGCGTCATGGGCCTCGCCGGCAAACCTCATACAGTCGAAAGCGTCGAGCTTTGGTATTACAAGGAGCCCTGGGAACACAATCCTAGGGTGATTCTGTACGGTTCGTGACGACACCGCGTGGGGTGTTCCGCGTGAACGCGCAAGCCGGAAATAGCTGCCCAGCAGCAAGAGGGACGGTTTCTGGCACGATCATTGCACCTAAAGTTGTAGCCCAAACCATTCCGATGATTTCACCGAAGCCCGGCATGGTTTCACTGCGTCCGAGCAGCGCGCCAAGAGTGAACCAGGGCGTACCGCTGGAGATCCGTCAATTCGTGGACTGCACGGGAACGCGCTTGATCAGCACAGCCGTCAGATCATCCTGCTGCGGCGTCCCTCGGGAGAAGCTAACGACCGCCTCATAAAGCTCGGCGATGATGATTTCTGGATCGCGATCACTGAACCTTCGAAGGACTTCGGCAAGACGATCGGTTCCGAATGGCTCCTGCCTAGGATTCTCCCATTCGAAAAAGCCGTCAGTGATGAAGAGCACCATATCTCCGCGTTCCATCGCGAGCTTGGTGGGAACAGCGCCTTCCATTTCCGGCAGTATTCCAAAAGGCAAAACTTGCGCATGCATGTATCGCAGAGACTCGTCTCGGGCGGAGTAGATGAAAAGCGGACCATGACCGGCGGAGAGCAACTCCACCTGGTCGCTACCTTCTCGGAACACCGCCGCGACAAAGGTCGCAAAGCGTTCGGGCGTCAGGTCTTCCGAAGAAGACTGGTTGATATTTCTAAAGATCGTGGCCAAATTATCGCGTTCATTAAAGCTGGCACGCGAATAAGCACGGCACACAGATGCGAGCATTGCAGGGCCAAGGCCGTGTCCGGTTACATCGGCCAAGAACACTGCCCACCGGCCGTCGGACAATCTCTTCCAATCGTAAAAATCCCCTCCAGTATCATCCGCCGATTGGCTCCAGCCTGCCACCGCAAACCCCGGAATTTGCGGCCGGAGCTTTGGTAAAAGCGACTGCTGAATGGATCGGGCGATCTGGAGCTCGTGCTCCACTTGCTTCAGCTGATGCTGTGTGTCAGCTTCACGCAGCGCCGCCTCTACGTAGCTACGAATTTGGGAAGCAACCATAGCAGCGAGAATTCCCATGGTCGCAAGAAGCAAAGCAAAGTACGGAACGGCACTCTCGGTCACGGTAAATCCGTCCTTTGGGTTGAATCGCCATCCCAGAAAAAAAGCAGCTGTCAGATATCCGAATGCTGAAGTAAATCCAGAGAAGCAGCAGAGCCTCGGACTCAGCCGCAAAACAGACAGCAGGATGAGCGGGAAGTACGCCAACACCCAGGGTGTGGCCAAGGGCCTATAATCCACGTGTAGCTGCGTGCTTGATAAAAACGCTACTCCCGAGGCAGGGAAAAGGGATTCGAGCGTCAGAGTCCAGTACCATGCGAACTGCGGGACCTCTTTGCCCGATTGCAGGGCCCGGTTCACTGCCCAGAAAAGCCCCAGTTCAAATGCGATTAGGATCGCTGCCGTGAGTAGCCCCCAACGGCTCATCGCCGAACCCAAGGCAAAGATCCGAACAGCGGCGAGAAGTACGAAGAACAGCACGAACAGAACTATTCCCAGAATGCGTTTCTTCTCGCTCTTGAGCAGCGCCTGTCGGAACGTGGGAGAATCTTCACTGATTTGTTGAAAGAAGCTCGTCATCTCAGCCAAGCATCTTCGGGCACACCTCTCGTGCAGCGCCGAGATCGCTCGTGTTCAACCGGCCTTCCGGCACAAACTAGATATTCTTCGCGCCAGCGGCGGCCCTGACCTTAGCGGGTGCCGACTCTGCCTCACAGAGGATGTTCTCGCCGGTTGCGTTCTCTGTGCTTTTCTCAACCTCGAGCGCACCTTTAAACCACGCTCCACTCTCGATAAAAACCTGCCGTGTTCTCAAGTCTCCGGTCACCGACGCCTCGTTCCCGATTTCGATCCGGCCTTTTGCGCACACGTTTCCCTTCACGTTTCCCCTTACCAGCACGTCTCCCGCGGTGATACTGGCGGTAAGTCTTGCCACCGGTCCAATGGTCAGTTGTCCCTCGCTGAGGCGGACGACACCTTCGACGGAGCCATCAATAAGAAGATCCTCGGCGCCGGAGATTTCTCCCTTCACTAGCAGGCTCGGGCCAAGCCACGAACTATTTGCTTGCAAGTTTCTGAGTTCCGGCTTCGCACTTCCCAGCCTGTTCGGATTCTTGATATCCCACATCTGGAGCCTTCCTTCGTTCAGGCGCCATAGCCAAGAAACAAAGAGGTTCGCCTTTCGCCACCAGCTACGAAATCCGGACCGCGGCGTGAACATCAGTTCGCCCTTCTTAGATCATCTTTTCTGTCCTTGGCATCCCGGCTCCGCCACAACAGAAGAGCAGATCCTCTAGCTCCTCCCTACTGTCAAAACCGACAGATAGCAACATCGGCCGCTGGAAATTAGAAAGCGAACAAGCATTCAATCCAGGCTTCCACAAAAGCGGCTATGTTTCGAAAACCGGTGGATGGGCTCGCCGTATTTCTTCCTTTAACCTCCTGCTGATGAACCGTTCGCCCTGAAAGACGGCTTCCACAGCCTCAATTAGTTCGCTTACAGCGTCCAGCTTGAGGACGTAACCGTTCGCGCCAGTATTAAGAGCTTCTTCAACAACTTCCAGTGAGTCAGAACCACTCAAGAACAGAATCTTTGAGTAGGAGGCAATTTGGCTGATTTGTCGAGCGGCTTCGATGCCATTGAGCTTGGGAAGGCCGATGTCCAGCAGAATCAGCTCTGGCCTAAGGTCACCGGCTTTTTCAACAGCTTCCACGCCATCGGAAACTTCGCAAACAATGCTCCATTCGGGCTTCCTCGGCGCAATCAACGAAGAGACGAAGCGACGCCAGGGCTCAAAATCGTCAGCAACTAAGATGCGGATATTCACGCCGTTGCTCTAGGTCAGCCACGATAACGCGGAGCTTTATCATGGGACCCTATGGAAGCACGATTTAAATGCCACGTATTGAAAGCCCACAGTTGGAAGAATCCCCTCTAAGAGCAGGTAGCCTTATAATGCAAAAGGTTTAAGAATGGCCACGAGCAGATTAGCGGGACTGATGGGACTAGTCCTCGTAAATTCCCCTATCCAGCCCGTGAACTAGACGGTCAATCGAAGCCCCGAATACAGCACACACACGCAGTAGGGTCGAGACGGTGATCGGCCGGCCGGCCTCGATTTGTTGCCAATGGCGTGCGGAAAAACCATAGGAAATCATATCTTCCTGAGAAAGGCCTCGCTTCTCTCTTAACTTGCGGATTCGTTTCCCTAATCGAAGGAAGAATCTCATTTGATTCAAAACAGTCCGCATTCAGCTTGTCCTCGGCCCCCATTGCAATGCGCGCTGTCGCTCTGCGGGCGCGCTTTGCGCACACGTCTCAAAATATGGTCAATAGGAGGCGAAGTCATTGCTCGAAAGCAGCTATCTTCTACTTCTCTGGCTGGCAAAGACCCTGTTCGTTTGACTGGTTGAACGTTTAACGAACTACAACAAAGAGGCGAATGCGCCAATTCCGCACCTAAAGACAGAAGTCTTCGTGATACCGCTGACTTGAGATCTGCGGAAAAATTCTCACAACAGCTTTAATGTGTGGGGGAGTAGTAGCCTGTTCTTGAGTATACGCTTAGCGGAGGAAGTCCCCTAGGTGCGCGCATTTTGAGCTTAATTTTTCTCCATCGTCCATCGTGGGCTTTGTTGCTCGACCGGTATCCCAAGACGTATTGATTTCTAAGCTCCAAACTGATCTTTGTTGCGACGTCGGGCAATTCGTTGAGGTTTTCAACGGCGAACACGCGTCCGCCCGTCATCTCCGTGATTTCGCTTAAAAGGGATGGACCGTTGAGCTCTTCGATCGTACGACTGCGATTTCTGAGAGGATCGAAGATGCCGATGGCATAGAGCTGGGTATCGGCTTCTTTCACTAGCCGCTTGATATCTCTTTCTTGGTAGCGACTATGGTTATCACCGCCGTCGGACAAGATGAGCAAGGCACGTTTGGGGTGGCGTGCACTCCTCATTTGGCTGAGACCTAGATAAATAGAATCAAGCAAAGCCGTTCGACCCTTGGGGACGGTGAGCAGCAGGCGGCTTTGCAGGTCTTCAACACTGTTGGTAAACGGACTCGTCAGCTCGGCACGCTCATTGAAGCTAACGAGAAAAAACTCGTCCTCTGGATTACCCGTCTTAAGAAACTCGACGGCAGCCTCACGGGCCTTGCCAAACTTGTCGCTCATGCTACCGCTGCAGTCAAAGATCACTCCGATTGAAATGGGAACGTCCTCGGAGGAGAAGGTGATGATTTCCTGTTCGACTTTGTCCTCGAAGACGCGGAAATTGTCTGGATCAAGGCCCATAATCAGACGATTGTAAGGATCGGTGACAACCACATTGAGAAGAGTCAATTCTACATCTACATGCAACACGTGGGAGGGCTTGATGAGGGTGCCTGGAACAAGTTTACTGACATCTTGGGAGCTGGGCCCAGCGTCTTGTTGAGCGGGAGTTAGTGCAGAGGACTGGGCTGCAGCCAGCCACGATGAATAAAGCAAGGCCAAAGTGAGGAAAAGGATCAAAGTAGAAAAGATAAATGATAAAGGCTTGGGTGCCACCTCGTGTTTCATTGCTTCCTCATCATCAATCTGGGTTTTCGGAGCTCCTGCGGGCTTACCCAGGATCAAGACTGACCCCTGTCAACCAAGCTATTCTCACGAGGCATCTATTGGAAACTGTCACAACAGACAGGTCGAAGGCTGGCACATGGGGGCTCTCCTCATGAGAACAGAAGCTAGGTTGCAAAGCGGATCTTTGGCAGCGACACACGGATCTGGGCATAGGCAATAACGCGAATAACTCTCGTCTCGCTTCTCGCCGGCGCCTTGCACTCGGGAAGAGGAGGAATCCATGAATTTGGTCATCATGGTCGAAGGCGCGTGGTGTTGCCGATATTTCCGACTACACCCACCATTCAT
>WNGJ01009531.1_pt1 | contig 19874 bp, 19 predicted proteins | sample 5400611 | NCBI WGS metagenome assembly WNGJ01 (sample SAMN13153375, study PRJNA577476) | soil metagenome | isolation source: 40 cm soil or saprolite under Garry oak tree replicate 1 | place: USA:California | collected 2016-06-15
CCCGCTGGCCGAGTAGGAGTCGCCCAGGTTGAGCCAGCATGTCCCGTCGTCGGCGAGTACCCGGCGCGCCTCGTGGAACACCTCGCGCATGGTGGCCACGTACGCGGCGGGGTTGTCCTCGTGCCCGTACTGGCCGGCCACACCGTAGTCCCGCTTACCCCAGTAGGGCGGGCTGGTCACGATGCAGTTCGCCGACCCCTCAGGCATCCCGGAAAGCACGGCGCGGGCGTCGCCGACGTAGAGCGTGAACGGCGCAGCGTTCATCGGCCACCACCCAGCCACCGCATGATTGCGGTGAGGATGTTGTTGATCTGCGGCGCGGCCCCGGTCGCCGCAAGCAGGAATCCGAGGACCATGCATACGACCGCGTGCCAGGCACGCAATCCCATGTTCCGGTAAGCGACGTAGACGACGATTGCCATGAGCGTGATAAGCGGAATTGATACGGTCATCTGGCATCACCTCTTCCGACCGTGGTTGCGGCGGTTCGGGTTCTTGCGGGTTCGCCATGCCTTGCGCCGCATCCAGCGGGACCGGGCACGGCATTTCCGGCAGTTGATGTCGTGGCAGTGCCGGCCGGAATAGATGGCAGAGGAAAGGTCGGTAATCCTGCTCACTGGCCCTCCCCCGTGTTGTCGCGGGAATCGCAGCCGCGCGAACCGGTCAGGACTCGCCGGGAGAGCATCTCGGAACGGCTACCGGGTTGCCCCGTCAGGCGCTTCCCCCGGTCGCCCCGGCGGATGCCGAGGGTGAGCAGGGCCAAGACGGTGGCGACCGCACCAGTCAGCAGGGCGACCGCACCGAGGATGAGGTGCAAGAACATGGCCGTCACCCCTCGTTGTTCTCGTCGTTGCGGTTGGGGATGGCCACGGCCCGGTAATGCACCGGCCCGAAGTCACGATCGGTGCTGTAGTGGCCGGCCAGGCTGTCGGCGTCGCTGGCCGTCGCGCCGATCTGCTCGGCGATCACGTCGATTTCCGCGAACATCTCCACGTTGGTCCCGTGGGCCGGGAACACCAGCACGTCGGCGTGGCGCGGTGTGGGCACGTCCGGGTTCTGGCCGAGGAAATCCGCGAGCTGACGCAATCCGGCGATAAGCCGTCCGCGTTCTTCTGAATTAGCGTGGTAGATCATCGGGCATCACTCCCTTGGAGCTGTGGACTGCTTTCCATGCCTCGATTCCACCGGCAATTAGCCCGGTTTCCCATGCATTGGTAATGCACCCGCAGTGCAAGTCAGGGAGAGAGTGATGCACTCTTGACGCAAACGGAATTTCTTCAGTGCAAGATAAATGCAAGTCAGCGCAACCACAGTGCAGCCACAGTGCAAAACCCTGGCAGGGCATGCAAATAAGCGGTATCCCGAAAGGCCGATGAGACATGCGTGAGCGCTGCCGGTCCGGCCTTATCCGGGGGTAGCTCACCGGGTCGATGCGGGTCCGGGCGGCTGCGGGCAGCACCCAAGCCCGAGGGCTCCTAGGCCCGTGGGTCAGTCGCCCGGTCGTGGCGCGGGGATCTCGGGCGCAGCTTTCGACTGGTACACGTCGAAGAAGTCAACGACGCTGGCCGTACTCCGGTACGGGGCAAGCTGGCCAGCGATGAAGCGCAGGCGGGCGTCGGTCCGGGCGGATTTGGTATGCGCGGCCAGGGCTGCCATCCGTGTGGCGATACCTGCCGCGTGCTCGATCTCGCCGAGCTGGACATAGTCTTCCGCGAGCCAGCTCAGATACAGCGAGTTCTCCCGGACAGATTCCTGGCCGTATCGTGCCATGGCGCTTGTCAGCAGTGCTTCAGCGCGGCCCGGTTGCCCTAGTTCCGTATAGCAGCGGCCGGCCATGACGTCGATTTCTTCCCGGTTAAGCCAGTAGAGCCAGTCCGGGTCTTGATCGCTCGGTCCCGCGGAAAAGCTCTCCTCCACCATCCCGAGCGTCCGCTCGCAGTCACGCAGGTCACCAGCTCGCGCGGCCGCCCAGGCAACCCGTTCGAGCAGCAGCGCACGTGTCACGGGCGTTGCGTCATGCCGGGCGCCCTGATACGCCGTGCGGGCCAGGACGAGAGCCTCGTTCGGATTCCCGGTATTGGCGAGCTGATAGCTGAACGTGGAGATGATGTTGCCAGCAAGCGGTGCATTACCGGCAGCACGCGCGGCCAGGATCCCGCCCCTGACATACCGTGCGGCCTCATCGAGCAGGCCGCCGTCACCGGCCACCCACGCGCCTAGCTGGGCCAGTTCACCGATGGCCGTGAGAACGCGGCGAGCCTGATCCTCGGTGAGCGCGCCCTCGGACAACAGACGGACGGTCGCGGACAGCTCGGTCTGCATGAGGTCCCGGCTGGTGGTACCGGTGATGAAATCGTCGGCCCGCCGCAGCTGGATAACCCGGTGCTCAACCGCGCTCACCAGAGCATCGCCGATCCGCCGACCGGCATTCAGCTCGATCACCTGCGGCGGGTCACATATGAGCCACATATGCGAGAGTCGCTCGATGTCCTCGACCGCGGACCGCTCAAGCGCTGAGTCAAAGCTCAGCGACAGCTGGCGCGCATCGTCGCCGGTCCACTCCGGACTCGTCATGTCATCAAGTGAAACCGAAAACGGGCTTCCGGTATACGGCTGATCGCCGGGACCATCGATTGTCTCGCCTACCAGCAGGGAGAACTGTGCTTTAGCGCGGTCAGGGGCCTGCTCCAGCGCAGCGTCGAGCACTTCCTGCATTTGCGGCTGCGGGGTCATGCCGGGCCGGTTCCGCCAGTATGCGACCGTGCGGACCGCGACGCCCAGATGTTCGGCGAACGATTCGTTGGTCATGCGCAGCGCCTGCCGCAAGGCGTCCGCCTGGCCGCCCGTCCACTGTGCGATCACCTGCATGGGCGGGCGCCCTTCGAGCAGCCCACGGTGCTGATGAGGGCGTTACGGAAACCCGGCCTCGGCTCAGCTCTGAGAGGTCCGGTCCGGAAATGATCGCGTCCACGGCGCGCCTGGAACAGACGCCTGGCTCCGTCTGGGCGCACGAGCACGCGGTCCCCGGTCGCCTGCGTGCCTGCGGCGGTCACTTTCATCGGCGTGCTGCCCGTTTCCCTTGGTCGCTCGCCTGCACCTCACAGTGTGCCCTTTCATCACACTACGAAGTGGAACGTACCGAGAACGTCATTAGTTCGTCAGGGGAACCGGGAAGTCCGGCGGCCACCTATCGCGTTATGGCTGGCACGGTGCAGGCCTGTCCTTCCCTCGCGCCGCGCCCGCCTCAGGATTGAGTACTTCCTGGCTCGCGCGGTTTCACGAAGGTTCCCCGGCCGTGGACCGTAACGATGATTCCTCGCTCGCGCAGCAGTGCCATCGCGTGCCGCACGGTGGTGTACGCGACCCCGTACTCATCGGCGAAGCTCCGCTCACTGGGAAGCTTGCTCGCGATCTCACCCTCGGCGATCCGCCGCTGCACGTCGTCCGCAACCTGGACGTAGGCATATGTAGCCCCAAAAGGATCAATAGAACGCGCGGCCACAAGATCAACATAGGATGCTCGCTGAGCTGTAAGAACACTGACTAGCTCTGTGAGCTATGAGAGCTATCAGTGCTCTGCTATCGTAGGGAGCCGTCCGGCAGGGTCGTTCGGTCGCCAACACGCCCGTTTCCCGCGGTCCTGCCGGGCGCTGACCCGGGTCCGCGCGCCCGTGCGGCCCTACCGCCGTGCGGCGCGAGGGGTTCATCGATGACCGCTGACACGAGTGACCCCATCCGTTATTTCGGCCGTGAGGTACGCCGCGCCCGGTTGGCGGCGAAGATGTCGCTTGCCGACCTGGGGCGTGTGATCGGGTACCACCCGAGCCAGGTATCGCGCGTTGAGCGGGGCACACGCGCGTACACGGAGAAGTTCGCCGAGATGTGCGACAAGGCATTCCCCGAGCGCGGCGGGTGGTTCCACCGCTTCTATCTGGAAAGCCGACACTGGCAAGCTACCCCGCCATGGTTCCGGAACTGGATCGAGGAACACGAGCAGTGCGCGGTCAGCCTGCGGATATGGCAGCCGTCATCGCTTTCGGGGCTGCTGCAGACCGAGGCATTCGCGCTCGCCCTGCTGCGGACGTTCCCTGGCGCGACGGCCACGCAGATAGACGAGCGAGTAGCCGCGCGGATGGCCCGGCAGGCGATCCTTACCCGCGGGACCCCTGCCTCGCCGATGGCGTGGTTCCTGGTTGATGAGGCCGCACTGCGCCGACGCATCGGAACCGCGGTCATCATGGCCGAACAGCTTGACCACCTGCTCGCGGTAGCGGGGCTGCCTAACGTCACGATTCAGGTCGTGCCAAACATCGCACACGCTGCGCTGACCGGTGGGTTCGCCATTGCCGAAAAGGCGAAGAGTTCGGCGGCGTACATCGAGACCGCGCTGGGCGGCCAGGTTTTCGAAGACGCTCAGGCCGTGCGAACCTTGTCTGTACGGTTCGATGCGCTCAGGACCGAAGCTTTGCGAGGCACCGAAAGCCTCTGCCTGATCGAAGAGGTGGCAAGCGAGTGGAGAAAACAGGCAACTGGCGCAAGTCCAGCTACTCAGGCGCGGACGGCGGCGAGTGCGTCGAGGTCGCCAGCGCACCCGACGCCGTAATGGTGCGAGACACCAAGGACCGTGACGGCTCCGCGTTGAGCGTGCCTGCTAGCGCATGGCGGGTGTTCCTAGCGACGATTCGGTGACACCGCATATCTAGCCAGCGTCCCAGCACGGGCGCGCCTTCGGGACATCCGGGGGCGCGCCCGTCGGCAGTTCTAGTGGGCCGGTTTGCCAAACGTGGCAACGGCTGCCAGATGCCGACTGGTAACTACCCGACCGCGCTCCCACGCGTGCAGGCTGCGAGAACGCAGGCATGAAGGGAACGCAAGACGATGGCAACCACCGCACCAGAAGCCACATCACTAGTGGCGTTCACGCTGCCAGGCACCCCGTACTCGGTGCAAATGGCGCGCTTCTACGTCCGGGCCGCACTGGGCTACCACGATCTGGGCGACTACGCCGTGGATGTCGAGATGGTGACGTCCGAACTTGTCAGCAACGCGATAGCGCACGCGAGCGCGCAGGCGATCAACCTTGAACTGATCCGCCTGGAAGGTCCCGGAGAGGTCGTGGTCGTCGTCACGGACTCCTCACCATGTCCCCCGGTCAAGCTTGACCCGGCTGCGGATGCCCAGCACGGACGCGGCCTGCACGTCGTCGAGGCACTGTCCGCCCGCTGGGGGTGGACCCCGCAGGACCCCGGCAAGGCCGTGTTCGCGATCTTCACAAGGGAGGGCTAACCAGTGGAGACGATCTCAGACCCGCCGATGCTTCACGACATCGACGCCGATTACTCACCCCAGTACGTCAAGCTCGCCCGGATCATCCGGGGCAAGATCGAGTCCGGCGAGTACGAGCGCCTGGATGCTCTCCCGGCCGCTGCCCTGGCCGGTGCCTACGGCGTGTCGATGCGAGTCGCGTATGCCGCGCTCGCGATGCTCGGCGCCAACAAATACGTCAGCCGGGTGCGCGGTCTCAAGTCCTACCGCATCGCCTGGAACGCCAGAAACGGTCACCCGCGGGCGGCCGGGTGAGCACGCGCGTCGAAGGCGGGACAGTACTCGTAATGGTGACCGCTTTCGCCACACTGAGCGCCGGGTCGGCGCACCTGTCGCTGTCCGCCCGCGAGGGACCTGCGCCGGGGACCTGGCGCTACAACCTCGGCGACGGCACGGACAGCCGTGTGCAGTACGGGCGCGTCGCAGGCATGACCGACCACATGGATGTGCTCAAGTACGCGGCGGGTGTCTGCGCGGCGGGCTACCAGCCAGGAACAATCCAAAGAGGCTTGCTTGAGCAATTCGCCACCGACGACATGGGTTTAGGAAGTCGAGATCCCTGAGGGCTTCCAGGGCCGGCGGCGTTGGACAGGCTCGGGTACATGAGGCTGAGCGAGGACCTGACCAGGTATTACCAGGCCCTGGCTGACAGCGTTCGGCACGCCCAACTCGGTGATCTTTCCGCCTAGTGCAGGTCGCTGGCAGAGGCCGACGGCCCCGCTACCGAACTGCTCCCCGGCGACGGCGCCACGGACGCCTCAGGCGTGATAGCCGACTTCTTTCAGCTAATCACAGAAGCGATTAGCGCTCAGCGCGCGCGGTCGTCGTCTGCGACGAACCATTTTTCTGACTCAGCTATGACACCTACAGGCAACACGGGTGGTAGCCCATTGCCGACTGACCGTATTGCGCCAAGGACCAGAACCGATGGCATGGCCCAACACTCCGCCAGCACCTCATGAGCTATGCGAGTGTCGTATCCACCTTTTCTAAATCCCACAATCCCAGGGCGCATAGTGGCACCTGCTGCATAGCAGGATCGGGCAAGATCGAGTCCATTCCGAGGCCACAGCTTACCTGATGTAGCCTCCGTTGCCAAGAATTTCAATATCCAATTGGCTACGCCCGGTGCGTCCAAATTATCGACCAGGTAGTGATTTATGGCTAGGTCCGTTTCGGGGGACCTTTCCAGGCGCTTCGACACTATGGCCATAGTTGATGGGTCGTACGCTTCGACGCCTCCTGGGATGCACGATGATGGGAGGGTCTTGCTGGCATTCTTTGAATAGTCGGAAGCTCGCTGGCAAGCATCAATCAATACCAGTCGGTCTCTAGCATCTAGACAGCGCACAACGGCGTCAAATTTTGGAATCACGCGAGCAAAGCAATCGGGCGTGGCCCAGGCAAACGCGCATAGCGCCCATAGCACTAGGTCGTAGTTGTCCTGGGCGGAATCGTATTGACTCAACCACCATGTAACATTTCCGCTTCTTCGCCGAGCCGACCTGACGCGATCTGATCCGCTAAACGCTGGATCGAAAAGTCTATCTGCCCTTATATATGCACCCCCGTACATGGCGGTGTAACCTGAGACTACGCTAAGCTCCGTCACCGTAAACGACTTTCCGAACGACTCTTCCAACGCGGCGGTAATTTCGCGCCACCCATCAAACGGGTTCAGCTCAGTACGCCTCACCACCCCCGCCCCAAGACGTCTCAACATGTCCTTCAGTGGCGAGGCCGAGGGACGCGCAGCCCCCTCATCGTCATTGAAGGCAGCAAGTGTCCTGGCGATAAGCCGTGGCTCCTGTACATGAAACGCTGATGCCCATATTTCCGTGAAGGCAAGTGAGCGTAGCGCAGTAAGGGCATCAGTCCTCTCGAATACGGTTTGCTCGTTGTTCAAGACTCGCCTATCGAGGATTGCTCGTATGGCTCTACTAACATATTCGTCGGGCAAATTCACAAGAGTAGCGCCGCCAGATACAATCTCTGCCACGCTCTCGTCGGAACAATCTTCCTCCAGAATAGCGGAGACGTCAACCATTGACTGCGGCTCAAACACCTTAAGCAGAGCCCCGATCCTGATCCAATAGCCTCTTTCAGCTGCATCGGAGCGTAGCGGATATTCTTCAGACCATCTCGCGGCAATATTCGAATACACCGGAAGCTTCTTCACATATTGACAAAGCTCAGTCACAGCCTCCCCGCGCATGGAACCGGCAATTTTGCTCCATGCTATGTCCGTCAGTTCAAGCGCTCCAGTATCCTCCGACATAATCAAACTAATGTCTCCCAGGGATCTCGTTGCATCATGCGCCCGAAGCTCAATACCAGCCCAACGCAGCCCGAAATCATCGAATATGGCGTTAATTGCTTTTTTGGTCGCCTTCGGCGACTGGAAAAAGACCCAGTCTTGAAGTAGCGCAACACCTAGCATTCGCGGGTAGGTCAAAGGGCCAGGTTCAGAAATATCGATCAATTCACTAAGTCGCTCGGCCAGATCCAACAGCTCGCCTTTGCTAAAGCATCCGGAGAAGAAGCGCGTAACATTGAGCCAGTAGCCATTTCGCGCTATCCCATCAAACCTATCCGGCTTCGTCCCAGAGCATTGACGGCCTGCAGGCGAATACGGGGCCGTATCGTATAGATGGCGTGCCGCGAAGTATTCACGTAGAGGTTGGACCTCAAACTCATACGTACCTTCAACCCGCGACACCAGAGCTACCACTCGCTGAACAATGCCAATTAGAAGCTCTTCCACTGCATCGATGGACCGGCCTTCGGCGAGCAAATAACTAGATATAACTTCTCTTAGCTCGTGATAGCTGATTCGTCCTGTTGACTGATCTTGCTCAGCACGAGCATGCAGGTAATATCCAAGATAGCGATGGATATCAATTAGCAATCTCTGATGTTTCTTTATGGTGGGGTTTTTTTCTACCTCACGAGCCAAGAAGATCTCTATGTACTTGTCGTAAAGCTCGGTACGTTTGTCCGGTAGGCTCTCACCACGTGCATGAATGAGACTCAACAGAATTGAAAGCTGCATGGTATTTCTGGCGAGTTCGGCTATATGAGGTGCCGAAAGCTTAGCCAGCAACGTTCGTTTAAGTTCCTGCTTGTCCTGTGCAGGCAGTTTTCTAACTGCTGCCCAGCGGTCCGCATAATCAACTGTCAGTTTTTCTGGCAGAGCGGGTGCGTTTTTTTGAGGGGCGTGTCATGTCGGGTTGTTTCGGTCATGCGGTGAGTCCGAGGGCAGCGATGCTGTCCGGGTCGTAGCGGGATAGGTGGATGTCGGTCCGGTAGCGTGCTTTGTAGTAGGTCATATAGTCGTCGAGGTCGCCGTTGACGACGACTGCGCGGAGCTTGAGGATGACTTCGGCACCGGCGGGAGACCACCTCGCTCCGGTAATTCCGAAGCGGTCTTCGATGACGAAGCGGCAGGCTCCCTCGATCATGCCGGTGGCGATCGGCCAGCCGTTCGCGAGCGCCTTGTCGTAGCGCATGTGCATGTGGTTGTTGCTCAGGTAGGTGACCGCCTTGTCGACGTCGGTGAGGTCGAGGCGGCTGTTCCTGGCGCGGGCCTTGGCGGCGACGGATGCCAGGGTGGCGGCGACGGCTTTGGCGCGGCCGTGCAGGACCCGCAGTTTCTGCCCGTCGGCCCATTCGCGGGCGGCCTGGGGGTCGCCGGGGTGCAGCGCTGCGGCGGCCTTGCCGAGGTAGCCGCTGACGTGGATGAAGTCGATGAGCACCGGCACCTTGAGGCCGCGTTCGCGGGCGTGGTCGCCGATGGCGGTGATCTGCTGCTTGTTGCCGTCGACGAGGAACACCCGCTGCCGGACGCGGAGCGGGTCGCGGAGGTCGGCGTGGTCGTAGGCTTTCCCGATCATCGCGGGGATGTCGTCGGTGATGGAGGCGGCGACCCACTTGTCGCGTGCCTGCGGGCCGGGATGGGCCTTGCGGCGGGCCGGCGGGGCGGCGATGTCCTCGGGCTCGCGGACGGCGGGGGTGAAGTCGGCGACTGCGATGACCTCGGCCATCTTCTTGATTCCCGGGTGGGCGGCATCAGTCCCCTTGCCGGCGCCGGCGCGGTGCTCGGGCAGCATGGCGATGCCCTTGCCGTCTGCCTGCATCATGATCACGTCGCTGTCTGGCAGCCCGGTGTCCGCGCCGGCGGCCCGCTGCTCGTAGAAGTCATCGGTCCAGGCGGCCAGGTCCGCGGCGATCTGGGCCAGCTGCGCCGGGCCGATCCTGGCCCCGGTCCGGGCTTCGATGACCTCCCGGGCCTGGCCGTACCCGCCTTCAGCCAGGTGGTAGGCGGTCAGGGCGCGCATCCCCAGCGAGTACGGGTCATCGGGCAGCATCCACTGGGCATCGGCCGGGTATAGGTTCGGCTCGCGGCGGTTGCGGTAGGCCAGCCGCGTGGCGCGGACCGGCCCGAAGATGCTGATCACGCCCCTGTCGTGGCCTTTCTCGACGGTGCCGTGCCGGATCCCCGCAGCGCTGGTGACCTGCCCGATGCGTTCCTCGCAGCCGGCGTCGATGGTGAACGTGGCTTCCAGCAGCCGCCGCTGCAGCTCCCGCCCCGACTCGGCGATGATCGTCTCCCGGTCCCCGTGATCCGCGGCGCAGGCGTCCTGCGCCGCCCAGGTGAGCATCTGCGAGAACTGCTCTGCCGGGCCGGCCAGCGCCGCCGCCAGCTCACCGCCCGCCGGGCGCTGGCTCCCGTCCTCGCCGATCTGCGTCACCGTCACCGAAACCGCCAGCTCCATCGCCGGACCTCCACCTGCCGAGGGGTCATTTCCCTCCACGATCCCGGATCCGGCCCGCGAGCCGGCGGAACCGCCAGCCGGGTGCCCTCCCGGACCCGCTCTCAGCAACCCGCCGTCGCCACCGCTGACCAGCGCCGATCACCTTCAGTGACGCCCATCATGTCCAGGAAAGTGCAGACGCTCCGCGTTACAGCCCATCCGCAGTCACGCCGCCGCAAGATCACACCTTTTAAAAAAGCGCACCCCAGAAAAGCCCGGGGAATCCGCAATCGCTGTCGGCCTGCTAGTCACAATAAAATATACGTCGCAGGCTTGTTGATAGAGGCGCGTGGCACATTCCTCAACTTCCTCAATTACACGGCGACGCTGATCAAGATCGGCTACCTCGTCAAGTGCATCCAGGATTATCAGCACTGGCACAGATTCTAGGAGCATAAGGAAATCGCCGACATCGAAGGTAACGCCGCCCGAATGCTTTTCGATGTGAGCTGACATAGCAGCTTCCAGCGAACGCTGCTTACCATGAGCAACGCGTGGTTCAGGAGCCCACGGGTCATAACCTTCCAGCCATTGAGCCACATCGCGCAGTTCGAGCTTAAAAGGCAACTTCAACGGCGACTTCGCCGCAATATCAGACAGGCGCTCCGTTGCAGGGGGACGATTGAGAAGCCGATATCGATGAACTTGGGCTAGGTACTGCACAAGGGTAGATTTACCCTGGCCGGGTGCTCCCTCAATAATTATCTTGCTCGATTTTGAGAGACTATATGGCATAAGTAGCAGAGACGCAGCTCCGACATCTGGAGCTCTGTATCTACCTTCACGATCTGTAATTATGAGTTCGTCAAATTCGTCATCGTTTTCAGCGCGAACTGATGTAACACGGTTACCAACAAGGCGATCTGATCTATTTAGAAATCTTAGAGCTCTGCGGGTCGCCATATTAAATTCCCTAAGAGCATTGCGATCTCGTTCCGTAGATCCACGAGATGGCTTGAGGGGCACATCGACGAACAATCTGAAGAGTGGACTCGCCGGCAAATCGGCTTGCTTAAACCGAACGGTCCTATCTTGACTGTACTGATCGCCTATGTAGCTATTTAGGGCTCTCTTGCGTCGCTCTGCGTCCTCTCCAGCGCAGGCTTTCTCCAACATGAGCCGCATTGCATCCGCGCCCGACAGCAAACTAGGATAGTGCAACTTTACGTCATATGCATTATCGAGCTTCCTATCTAGATCATCCCGCCAGAGACACTGGCTAGCGCACGTCAGGTTGGCCTCCATGAACGTGCGCACTCGATCCACCGCACCAGTATCACGATGACTTGATCCTGGCATATTTGTAACCAGTATATATTTGCCAAGGCCGCGCCCGATAAGCCAGGTTATTTTTGGCATCTCTCCGTTAAGTGCCTGTATTACCCACTCGGCGGGATCAGAGATCTTCGCCGGATTCCGCGCATACTTGATTTGGAATACCGTGAAGTCTTTCTTTGCATAGCTGCCAGACATCGCATCGCGACCGCCGTCAGGCATCCCCACTGGAAAGGACTGCAAATCGGGATAGTCGCGCCCCAGCAGCGCTTGGCACATCGTTTGAAAGCGCTGCTCTAGCAGGCTCTCGTAGTTGTACTCCATCCCTAGCCCCCCAGTAAGCTAACTTACTCTCCCTGTCACGCTATCGAGTAGTCGCTGTTCAGCTGCAGGCCCTCTGCATCCTGCTGTCAAATCTAGACCAGAGTGTAGCGGATACGTAACTCTTATAGTTGGAATCAGCCCTAAAAGATAACGGCAGCGGCGGTTGACCACCTGGCCCGCCTTCGGCCCGCCTTGTCGGTGCCGATCATCGCGTCAGGCCCCCATGACGTCGTCGTAATGACGGCGTGCTCGCGCGCTGCGTGCACTGCGGCCGTACCGCGCGAGCATCTGTGGGCTGGACCACCCGTTCAGCTCCATGAGGTCACCTTCGGCGCCGCCGCGGTCGAGGAAGACGTGGCTGAAGGTGTGCCGGAACTTGTGCGGGTTGACCTCAACGCCGGCGTCCCGGCCGCGCCGCTCGATCATCTGGTAGACGCCGCTGGCCGTCATCGGGCCGCCGCGCACTCCCAGCCACAGGGCGCTCGCCCGGGCCATTTTGTGCTTGGCGCGCTCGCGCTGGTAGCGGTCGACCGCGCGGGCCGTTGCGCTGCTTGTCTCCCTTGCCTGTGACGACGGCCTCGCGGTCGCGCGGGGAGATGTCGTCCGTCGTGAGCCCGGCCAGCTCGGACAGCCGGGCGCCGGTGTCCTTGAACATTGAGATGACGGCGTAGTCGCGGCGGTTCTGGAAACCGCCGCCCTTGCAGGTGCCCAGCAGCGCGGCCAGCTCGTCGTCAGTGAAGACGGGAACAAGCTTGTCGCCGATCTTCGGCGGCTTGAGGCCGGCCATCGGGTTCGGGCGCCGCTCGTCGGGGTCCTCGGTGGCGTGCCACTTGAAGAACTGCTGGAGCGCGCGGAACTGGTTGTTGGCGTAGGAGTCCGAATAGCGGCCCAGTAGGGTGACTGTCCACTCCTGGACCTGCTTGGCGCGGACCTCGTCCCAGTCCGTGAACCCGGCCGAGATCAGGTACTCAGCAGCGAACCACTGCGCTGCCTCAAGGTAGGTGCGGATCGTTTTGGCCGATTTCTTCTCGGCCCGAAGGTGGAGGTCCCAGCTGTCGATCATGGACTGGAACTGGCCGGCATCGAGGTTACGCTCGTAGCCCCGGCCGATCTTCTTGGGAGATTCCCCGGACATGCAGCCTCCGTAAGCGGAAGCTCGATAAGCGCTGTGCGCATCGAGCGGACGGCGCACCCGGTTCCACGAGGCGGCGTTTCCGCAGATCAGAGACACTGTGTGGTCAGGGGCAGGGTCGAACTGCCGACCTTCCGCTTTTCAGGCGGACGCTCATACCAACTGAGCTACCTGACCTGGCTGGGACCCCAGTGAAATCTCACCAGGGATCCCGGCGGTCCTGACGGGATTTGAACCCGCGACCTCCACCTTGACAGGGTGGCGAGCACTCCAAGCTGCTCTACAGGACCTCATGCTGACAACCGTAGCCGGCGTGTGCCCCCAACGGGATTCGAACCCGTGCCGCCGCCTTGAAAGGGCGGTGTCCTAGGCCGCTAGACGATGGGGGCGCCGACGGCCTTGGCCGCCGTAACCGTATCAGCCCGCCGTCGGGGACTGACCCAGCATAGGGGAAGACGCCGGAACCGGCAAAGCGGAACCACTGCGACCAAGCCGGCCTGGGATTCAAGGCGAACCTCTTGCAAAGATCGGCCGCATCAGACACGGTAAGCGATATGGAAGTTACACAGTGATGACATTAGCCGACGATCTCGGCGAGCGTCACTGATGACTAGGGGGCATTTACCATGTTTGACCACAGAATCGGCCATACACCGCGGGCGACCCTGGTTGATGCCCGAGGGTGACCCGGACCGTGACGACTGAGCCGCGGACTGAGCTCCGGGCTGAGCCTGGCCCCGCCTGCGGCCCGGACGAACAGGTTCCGGTGGGCCAGGTCGCCCAGGCCGTCCACTCAGGCCGCCACCGGCGGGCGCCTGAGGAGCGGTCGTCCTATCGTGAGGTCTTCGCCATCGGCGAGTTCCGTGCGATCTGGAGCGCGCAGGTGCTCTCGTTCGCTGGCGATCAGTTCGCCCAGGTGGCCATCGCGATCCTGGTCTACGGCCGGACTCACTCGGCGTTCCTCACCGGACTGGCCTATGCGCTTACCTACCTGCCGCCGATCGCAGGCGGCCCGCTGCTCTCCGGTCTGGCCGACCTGTTCCCGCGCCGTCGGGTCATGATCGTTTGCGACCTGTTCCGGGTCGGCACGGTCGGGCTGATGGCGGTCCCCGGTATCCCGTTCGCCGCGCTGTGCGTCCTGCTGTTCTGCACCATGCTGACCAGCGTGCCGTTCTCCTCGGCGCGCACCGCGCTCATGCCCGACGTGCTGCCCGGCGATAAGTTCGTGCTCGGATCCGCCGTCGGCAACATCACCTACCAGGCCAGTCAGATTCTCGGTTTCGTCACGGGCGCCGCCGTCGTCGCCGTCCTCGACCCGCACAAGACGCTGGGCATCGACGCCGCAACGTTCGGCGTGTCGGCTCTCATCGTCCTGATCGGAGTGCGAAGCCGGCCAGCGCCGGGCCACGACGGAACGGCTCGGTCCTCCTTGTGGTCTGTCTCGGCGGACGGCATCAGGATCGTCTTCGGCAGCCGCCTGCTGCTGACCCTGCTGCTTTTCGGCTGGCTAGCGGGCTTTTATATCGTCCCCGAGGGCGTAGCCGCGCCGTACGCGCGTTCGCTGCACGGCAACACGCTGACCGTGGGACTGCTGATGGCGGCCGTGCCGGTTGGCATGGTGATCGGCGCCTTTCTGCTCGGCCGGTTCGCCGCCCCGTCCGTGAGGATCAGGATGATGGGCTGGCTCGCCGTCCTGTCCTGCGCCCCGCTCATCGGCAGTGCGTGGAGTCCTCCGCTGTGGGCCGTGCTGGCACTGTGGACGCTGGCGGGCGCGGGTGGCGCCTACCAGCTAGCCGCGGCCGCGGCGTTCGTGCAGGCGCTGCGTCCTGCCACCAGAGCCCGCGCGTTCGGCGTGGCCCAGTCCGGCCTTTATGCCGTCCAAGGGCTCGGCATCCTGGCCGGCGGCGCGGCGGCGCAGGTGATAGGGGCGCCGCTCGCCGTCGGCCTGGCCGGCCTGCTCGGCCTGACCGCAGCCACCATGCTCGCCATGAGCTGGACGCACCTGCGCACCGGGCTGATCCAGGCGCAGCGAACCGAGGCGGAGAGGCCGGGCGGTTAGCCCGGGACCTACGAGCGCCGCTTGTTGACGAAGGTTTCGGCGATGGAAGCGCCGTCGCCGTCTTCTTCGGGGATCACGATCCAGGCGCACAGGTAAAGCAGGACGCCGGCCCCGCCGAATATGGTGAGCAAGGCGAACGCCAGGCGCACCAGGGTCGGGTCGATGCCGAAGTAGGCCGCCAGGCCAGCGCATACTCCCGCGACGACACGCCCGTCGCGCAGCCGGTACAGGCGCTTGGTTCTATTGCTACTTGGTTCGGTCATGGCTAGATCATGCCCACTCCGGGACCGGGCTGACATCAGGAACATCCCGGTTAATACCCTGATCTTGAGCTACACGAGAGGAGCCGGCTATGTCCATGGGCGCGCCGAGCACGGACCTGCTGCAGATCGATGACCAACTGACCGACGAGGAGCGGCTCATCCGTGACACCGTGTACGCCTTCACCGGCGACCGGGTGCTTCCGCACGTTGCGGACTGGTTCGAAACGGGCGTGCTGCCCCGTGAGATCATGCCGGAACTCGGCAAGCTGGGGGTGCTCGGCATGCACCTGACCGGCTACGGCTGCGCCGGCGCCGGCGCGATCGCCTACGGCGTCGCGTGCCGCGAACTCGAGGCGTGCGACTCCGGCCTGCGCAGCGCGGCGTCTGTCCAGGGCTCGCTATCCATGTACCCGATCTGGCGCTACGGGTCGGAAGAACAGAAGAACGAATGGCTGCCCCGGATGGCGGCCGGAGAGGCAGTCGGCTGCTTCGGCCTCACCGAGCCCGATCACGGCTCCGATCCAGGCGGCATGCGGACGTTCGCCCGGCAGGACGGCTCCGACTGGGTGCTCTCGGGTACCAAGATGTGGATCACCAACGGCAGCATCGCCGACATCGCCGTGGTCTGGGCCCGCACCCAGGAAGGCATCCGCGGGTTCCTCGTCCCGCGCGGTACGGCCGGCTTCACCACCAGGGATATCCACAAGAAGCTTTCGCTGCGTGCCTCCATCACGTCCGAACTGCACCTGGACGAGGTCCGGCTGCCCGGTGACGCCGTGCTTCCTGGCGTCACCGGGCTAAAGGGGCCGCTGTCATGCCTGACGGAGGCCAGGTTCGGCATCGCCTGGGGGGTCACCGGGGCGGCGCGGACCTGCCTGGAGAGCGCCATCGACTACGCCAAGACCCGCGAGCAGTTCGGCAAGCCCATCGCGTCCTTCCAGCTAACTCAGGCCAAGCTCAGCTGGATGGCGGCGGACCTGTACCGCTCCCAGCTGCTCGCGCTGCACCTCGGCCGGCTCAGGGAGGCGGGCTCGGTCAACCCGGTGCAGGTCAGCATCGCCAAGATGACCAACGTACGGTCGGCCCTCGATATCGCCAGGCAGGCCCGGACGGTGCTCGGGGCCAGCGGCGTGACGCTGGAATACCCGCCCATCCGGCACGCGAACAACCTGGAAGCCGTGCTGACCTACGAGGGCACCGAGGAGATCCACACGCTGGCCATCGGCCAGGCGCTCACCGGCATCTCCGCGTACCGCTAGCCTCGACCACGCGACCGGGCCGGGAAGTCGGTACGCTTCGTCTCTAAGGCGTCGGCTCACCCGGCGCGGCGGGGCGTTAGCTCAATGGCAGAGCAGTGGGCTTTTAACCCATTGGTTCAGGGTTCGACCCCCTGGCGCCCCACCAGGTAAAAGACCTTTCTGATAGGTCTGTCCGTGGACCGGTTCGTGGACCGATGTCAGTGGTACGGGTTACCGTCGTGTTATGGCCAAAGGACCGGCCGGACACATAGAGCGACTCCCCAGCGGATCCTGGCGCGTGAAGGTGTACGCCGGGACCGACCCGCTGACGGGCCGAGAGGTCCGGCTGCGGAAGACCTGTAAGACCGAACGAGCGGCGCAGATCGAGCTCGGCAAGCTGCTCGAGCAAGCTGCGGCAGGACGCCAGCCCGAGACGGACGCCACGGTGGCGGGGCTTATGGACCGGTACCTCGAGATCGCCGACTGGGATCTGTCCACTCGGAAAGCGAACGAGGTCTACATCAGGCGGGTGATCAAGCCCGCGCTCGGGCACTTGCAGGTCCGCAAGATACGTGGGCCGCTGCTCGACCTGCTGTATGCGCAGCTGCGGCGCTGCAGCGATCCCAGGTGCACCGGCAAGCGGTTCATCGAACACCGGGACGTGCCGGTCCTGACTGTCGATCCCGCTTGCCGCCGACCGGCCTGGGAGCAGGTGGCAGATACGGTCAGGGATGCGATCGGCTCTGGGGTGCTCGCTGCGGGCGGTTCGTTGCCTTCTGTCCGGGAGATGAGCGTTCTGCAGGACGTGCCGGTGGCGACACTGCAGCACGCCCTGGCGGTTCTGGCCGACGAGGGCCTGATAGTCGTCCGCCAGGGCCGGACCGCGGTCGTAGCCGGTGACACCGTGCCGGATCGGCGATCTCCCCGGACTGCGCGTGGCCGCGACCATGTCTGCAAGCGGGCAGGCTGCCAGCCGCACGTGTGCAAGCCGATGACGGCCAAGACGGTCCGGAACATCCACAGCATCTTGTCCGGCGCCTTCACCACGGCGAAGCGCTGGGAGTGGATCGCCTGGAACCCAGCCGAGTCCGCCAAGCCGCCTGCGGTCACAAGGCGGCCGGTAGCCGCCACCGCGCCCGAGGACGTCGCCAAGGTGATCGCCGAGGGCCGGAGGGCGCACCCGATCCTGGCTCTGTATCTGTGGCTGGTCGCCATCACCGGCGCCCGGCGCGGCGAGCTGTGCGCGCTCCGGGTCGGTGACATCGACCTGGAGAAGGGCGTGCTGCACATCGCCTTCAACTACGTCGTGGTCGGCGGCCGCAGGGTCCACAAGGACACGAAGACCCACCAAGACCGCTACCTGGCGATCGACCCAGTTACCTGCGCGATGATCCAAGAGCACCTCGACGCGATCCGCGCCGAGCTCGGTGGTCTGGGTCTTGAGCTACCCGAGGACGCCTACGTGTTCTCCAACGACCCGACGGGCGCCAGCCCGTGGAACCCTGACTGGGCCACGCACAAGGCCAGCGACCTGGCGGCCGCAGCCGGTGTCAAGCTCAACATCAAAGGGCTACGGCACTATACGGCCAGCCACCTGCTCGCGGCACGCTTCGACCTGCGCAATACCGCGGCGCGCCTCGGCCACGGCAGCGGCGGAGCAACCACTCTGCGGCACTACGCCGACCCGGTGTCTGAGGTTGACCGGCGAGCTGCCGCCTACCTCGCGCAACTCACCGCTGGTTCTACAGCCCAAGCTGACTAGGTCCATGGATCTGGCCCTACGAGTAGAGCTGTCAACTTAGGAATCTGCGCACCAACGCGACAAGCCCGAACGGGGTTTCTGCCTATGGCTGCGGCGGGCGGATCAGCGTGAGCCGGTCTTGCGGTGCGAGGTTCTTGTGGTCGGCAAGGTCAAGCAGGCCCAGCACGTCGGTCTCGTACATCAGGGCCAGCATGACCAGCACATACACCGACGGCTTGCGCCCGCCGTCTGGCCAGCGTTCGTGCTCGCACAGATGCGGGCTGGTCATGCTGGCGCGTGCCTGCTGGTCGGTGCCCTCGTGCGCGGCCAGGGCGTTGAACCGCGGCGCCGCGTGGTTCAGGGATCATCCCGGGCGATCCTGTACGACTCGCGGGGACGCAGCTGGTACCGGCGCGCTACCTCGCCGGCGATCTCGTCCTACCCCAGGCCCAGGCGGCGCATACGCTCGCGCAGGTCTTCCAGCTCGGCCTTGAACCCTTTGCGCCCGGCTGTTCGCCGACGCTGAGGAGTCCATGTTGGCGACGCTGGGTCTGGCTATGCGGAGAGCGTGAAAGACCCCGCCAGGCGTGCCGGGCGGGGTCTGGTGGCCGGGGTGGCGTGGTGGTGGTCAGTCTGTCGTGGTGTCTTCGGTGATGGCGGTGCGGGCGGAGGGCGATGCGCGGGTCGAGGGCGGCCGACATTTCGGGGCCGGCAGGACTCGACAATCACCGGAATCCGGTAATGGCCTCTCACCGTCCCGGCGGTGAACCTGGACACGTCCTAGTCGATACCCAGAAGGGAGATCACAATGACAACCGGCACCGAAGCGCTCGTGCGCCGCGCGTACCACTTTGCGGAGGGTGATGTCCTGGACGTCCAGGGGTTCATCGATCTGTTCGCTGAGGACGGTGTGTTCAACGGCATCGGCGGTGTGTCTGGCCAGGAGAGCTACCGGGGTGAGCAATTGGGCGATGTGGTCGTCTTTATGGGCAAGTTCCTTCCCGACGTTCACCGGGAGCTGCACCGGGTCAACGTGCTCGGGGACATCGTCGCGATCGAGCTGTCGATCCAGGGCACCTTCCTCGGACCGTTCGAGACGCCCGCGGGCGTGATCCAGTCGACGGGGGCCAAGCTCGACATCCCGACCGCCGACTTCTGGTATGTGCGCGACGGCAAGATCCAGGAGTTCAACTGCCACATCGGTGTGACCACCATGTTCGCGCAGCTGGGTGTACTGCCGGACTTCACCTCCGCAGTCGCGGCGTCCGCGCCCGAGCGATAAGGCCGACCGACACCGAGCGGTTCCCGTCGACCACCCGCGCGAAGGCATGCTCCAGCGGCGCCTCGTCGACCAGGCCTGGGCGGCGGTAGCCAACCAGGAACCGCACGTTCTCCACCAGCACCCGCCGTTTACTGCCGCGCTGGCGGTACGCCGCGATGGGCGTCCTCAAGTCCTGGTACGAGTGAGCCCAGGCTCGGCCCTCCGTGGACCGCCGGTCGCATGTTGCATGGGCGAATAGATTCACCCGAGTCCGAAGGGAAATCCATGACCGCCACCAACCCGCCCGCCGCCCAGGCCGGCTCCTACCGGGTCGGGGACCTCGACCTCAACCGGATCGGCTACGGCGCGATGCAGCTCGCCGGCCCCGGCGTCTTCGGGCCGCCGCGCGACCGCGCCGCCGCGATCGAGGTGCTGCGGACCG
>WNGJ01005589.1_pt1 | contig 19872 bp, 16 predicted proteins | sample 5400611 | NCBI WGS metagenome assembly WNGJ01 (sample SAMN13153375, study PRJNA577476) | soil metagenome | isolation source: 40 cm soil or saprolite under Garry oak tree replicate 1 | place: USA:California | collected 2016-06-15
GGAGCCATCCGCGCTCGATCGCCACGCCTCCCACCAAAAGGGCGCCGCCGTGAAGTCGGGATGGAACGGGCCGGCGGCCGCGGGTCTCCTTCGCGTCTCACCCGCTCACGCCCACGGCGGTCGCGCCGCGGCCGAAGCGTTGCGCGATCAGCAGCGCGGCCGTGATGATCAGGATCTGCAGCACCGATACGGCCGCGATGGTCGGGTCGATCTCCATGCGGATATTGTCAAACATCTTCTTGGGCAGCGTCATTTGCGGACCCGCCAGGAACATCGCGACGACAAGCTCGTCGAACGACGTGATGAAGGCGAGCACGGCCGCGGTCACGATGCTCGGACGGATCTCGGGGAGGGTCACGCGCCGGATCGCCTGCCAGCGCGAGGCACCGAGCCCGAGCGCGGCCTGTTCGAGGCTCTCGTCAAGCCCGCGCAGGCTCGCCCCCAGGACGATAATCACGAATGGCAGCGCCAGGATCGTGTGGGCAAGCGCGATGCCGTACCAGGCGCCGATCAGCTTGAACTTGGCAAACAGGCCATAGATCGCGACCGAGATGATGATGGTCGGTACGATCATGGGGGCGACCGCCAGGCGATCGAGCAGCTTGCGGCCCCAATAGCGGCCGCGCACGAGGCTGAAGGCGAGCGGCATTCCGACGGCGAGCGAGGCAAGTGTTGTCGTCGCGCCGATCACGAGGCTGCGCACGGTTGCGTCGATCCACACCGGGTCGCCGAAGTAGCTCTGGTACCAGCGCAACGACAGGCCCGGCGGGGGGAACTGCAAATAGGGAGCCGAGCTCAACGAGAGCGGAAACACCACGACGAGCGGCAGCATGAGGAAGAGGAAAATCGGCGCGCACACGAGCCCGAGCGCGAGGCGGCGCAGGCGCGCGCGCCGACGTGGGGACCGGGCGGCGCGGGTGCTCATGCCGCTCCGCCTGCGCGCTCGCCGGTCGCGCGCTGCGCGAGCCCATAGATCGCAATCGTGACGACCAGCAGCACGCTGGCAAGCGCGCTCGCGAACGACCAGTTGAGCACGTCGCGCACCTGCTGCTCGATCGAGCCCCTCCGCCGCCTGCAGCAGGTCCGGATCGACGCGCCGCATGGCGGCATAAACCGGCAGCACCATGTAGGGCATCAGCACGTGCACCATGCCGATGACGACGCCGAGCTCGTTGTGGAGGAGCGCAAGCGGCTCGTCGATGGCGCCGACCGCAATGAGGCTCTTGTTGACGACGCCGTTGCGGCCGAGCAGCACCATCCATGCATAGGTGCGCACCAGGATGCTGGTCCACAGCGGCAGGATCACCAGCGCAAAGCCGAGGGCAGCGCCCAGGCGACTAGTGGTCGCGAGGAAATAGGCGACCGGATAGCTCAGCACCAGCGTCGCCAAGGTCACGATGATGGCGATGCGGATCGTGATCCAAAACACCTCCAGGTACAGGCTTTCGCCGAGCGCCTTGGCGTACCAGGCAAGCGATCCCCCCTCCACGCTGAGCGCCATGAGGCGCAGCACCGGGTAGGCAAACAGCACGGCGAGAAGCGCGAGGGCCGGGATGGCGAGCGCGGCCAGCGCACGCTGGCGCCGGCGCTCGACCGCGGCCGGCGATCTTCTCGGCGCGGGCGGCGAAGCGGTTACGGCGTTCAACGCGCGGCCTCATTCATGGGGGAACACATGCACGTCCTCGGGGGCGACGTCGAACGTCAGCCACGCGCCGATCTCGGCGCTCGCCTGGCTCGCCGTATCCCTGACCCGGACGAGGAATTCCGTGCCATTGGCCGATCGCACCCGGTATTTGTGCGACGTCCCCAGGTAGATCGTCTCGATCACCTCGCCGCCGAGGCCCCGACCCGCGTGCCGATCGGCATGTCCGCCCGAGCGGTCAATCGCAGGCCGTGCGCGAACTCGATCTCGGCACGCCCTTCGCGTACGGCGGCAATGCGGCCGAACAGGAGGTTCGATTCGCCGACGAAATCGGCGACGAAAGCGTTGGCCGGCCGCTCGTAGAGCTCGCGCGGCAATGCGACTTGTTGAATCCGCCCGCGGTTCATCACGGCGATGCGGTCGGACAAGATGAGCGCCTCCTCCTGGTCATGGGTGATGAACACGGTCGTGAGGCCGAGATGGCGCTGCAGGCGCCTGACCTCGAGCTGCATCGCCTCGCGCAGCTTGCGATCGAGTGCGCCGAACGGCTCGTCGAGCAGCAGCAATTGCGGACCGAACACGATCGCGCGCGCGAGCGCGACGCGCTGCTGCTGGCCGCCCGACAGCTGGCGGGGAAAACGCCCTTCGTAACCATCGAGATCGACCAGCGCGAGCGTTGCCGCTACGCGCCGATCGATCTCGGCGCGCGGCAGGCGGCGCACCTCGAGCGGAAACGCGATATTGCCGCGCACATCCATGTGCGGGAAAAGCGCGTAGTTCTGGAACACCATTCCGACATTGCGCTTGGCAGGAGCCGTGAACGTCATGTCCTCGCCGCCGAGCAGGACATCGCCTTCCTCCGGCAGCTCGAAGCCCGCGACGATCTTGAGAAGGGTCGTCTTGCCGGAACCGCTCGGCCCGAGGATCGTCAGGAACTCCCCGGATTTGACCTCGAGATCGATGCCGTCGAGCGCGGCAACCGGTCCGAACGCCTTGCGAATCCCGCGCAGAGCCAATCCGGCGCCCGCCGGCTTCGCTCTCATGCGCGCACTGCTGTCCATCGGCCGGCATCATCGGGTCGGAACAGGCGCTGCTCGGGCGAGCGAGCCGCGCGGTCGCGACGGCTCATCTCACTTCTTGAGCAGCCACTGGTTCCACCGCTCGATCGCCTGGGCAGCGTTGTCGGCCCACCATTTGTCGCTGATCCAGAACTGCTTCTTCAAGTTGTTGGGCTCGGTCGGCAGGAGCGGCGCGATCTTCGCATCCATGTACTGGATCGAATCGGCGTTCAAACCGGGATAGCCCAGCGCATTGGCGTAGATCGCCTCGAGCTTGGGGTCGGCCATCACGGCCAGGAACTTCTGCCCCCAATAGGCGTCCTTGGCGCCTTTCGGGATGACGAAGCTGCCCTGCTTGAGGGCGCCGCCGTTCCACTCGATGTCGATCGGCGCCTCCTTGATGAGAAGATCGAAGAAGCGCCCGTTCCAGCCGCTGGCAAGCACGACTTCCTTGTCGAGCAGCAGCTGGGCGGGCTGCGCGCCCGTCGTCCACCACACGGTGACGAAGGGCTTGATCTCGTCGAGCTTCTTGAACGCACGGTCGAGGTCGAGCGGATAGAGCTTGTCGGGCGGGACGCCGTCGATCATGAGGGCAAACTCGAGATTATCGACCGGGTGGTTGCGCAGCGAGCGCGGTCCCGGGAATCGCTTCACGTCCCAGAAGTCGGCCCAGGTCTTGGGGTGATCGCCCTTGAACGCGTCCTTGCGATAGGCGAGCACGGTCGAATAAACCGAAGACGCGAACACGTAAGGCGCGCGCGCCTCGGCCGGAAATTTGGAGCGATCGACGATCGTGTCGTCGATGCGTTCGACCAGGCCCAATCGTTCGGCGCGGATCGCATCCTGGCCGCCGATCTCCGTCACCGTCCATTCGACGTTCCCGGATTCGACCATTGCGCGCAGCTTTCCGAAATCCACCGGACTCGTCTCGACCACGCGAATGCCGTAGGTTTTTTCGAACGGATCGAAATACGCTTTGCGCATCCAGGTGCCCATGGCGCCGCCGGAATCGTTGACCACGATCTGGGCGGGCTTGGCCGGCTCCTTCGCGGATCCCTGGGCGCGCGGCGCCGCACTCGAGATGATGAGCGCGAGCATCGCGCCGGCGACAAATAGAGCCAGGCCGATCCAGGCATCCTGCCGTTGCGTTCCCATGATCGTCTCCCTGCGGCGTCCCGGTCGCTGCGCGGCCCCGTCGGACCGACACTGGTCCCCTGCGCCGCCGCGCCCAGCATGGTCCGCATTTTGCCCGACTGACAAGGCCGATTGCCGGGATCTCCGCGTTCGACGGGCTAGTGTCCCGATTCCGAAGTTCGCCTGCTCTCGCGGCTCGCTCCGGAGCGAACTTCGGAATCGTAGGACACTAGCAACTCTATGATTCTAGTGCCGCTTTGAACCCGAAGTTCGCAACCGGACTCGCGGCAGTTGTTGTGCAAACTTCGGGTTCGCGGCACGTGCAAGCGGTCGCGAGTTGCCAGAGGCTTCCGGCTTTCCTGAAAACGAAGCAAGCCTTGCCCTCCATGAGCGTTTGGGCTTTCGCAACGTGGGAATCTACCACCGCCACGCTCGCCTCGACGGCGTTTGGCGCGACCGCATCATTGTCGAGCGCCTACTCGGTCTGGTTTGCGCGGATTGATCTGTCTGCGCAGCGCGCCTGCTCATTACGATGATTTTGCTCCCGACGCTCACTCGATAGTTATGTCGAGTTCCTTCACCAACCGCCCGTGCTTCTCCGAGTCCTCGCGCGACCAGCCTGGCGTAGGCTTCGGCCGTGCCGCCGACAGGTTTCCGGCTAACGGAAACGCGGGAACGCGGCGTACTTGACGCGCGTAACCGAACGGGGCACGATCAAAAAACAAATGGGAGAGGAGCATGTCCACGACGCGCCGCCAATTTCTCGCAAGCGCTGGTTCGTTCGCCCTAGCTGCCGCGGGAGTGGGTACGGCGGGCGGCGCCATGGGGCCGAATGACAAGTTCGACCTTGCGATCAAGGGCGGCGACCTGCTCGATCCCAGCCAGAGCCTGCGCGGAAGGCGCGACATCGGCATCCGCTTTGGTGTGATCGAGGCGCTGGAAGCGGATATCCCTGCGGCGCGCGCGCAACGCGTCCTCGACGCCACCGGCAAGCTGGTCACACCGGGGCTGGTCGATCTCCACACGCACGTCTATCCCTATGGTTCGGCCATCGGCATTCCGGCGGACGAATTGGTACCGTTTCAGTGCACGACCACCTGCGTGTCGGCGGGCGATGCCGGTGCCAACAACTTTGCCGCCTTCCGCCGATACGTTGCGGCGCAGACGCGCACTCGACTCTATGCTTTCGTGCACATCGCCAATATCGGACTGGCGGGCTTTCCGGTTGCCGAGCTCTACAACATCGACTTTGCGCAGACCGACGCCGCGGCGCGGGCGATCGGAGAGAACGTCGATATGGTCCTGGGCGCGAAGGTGCGCATGTCGGAGAACGTGATCGCCAAGCATGGACTGGAACCGCTCAAGCGTGCGATCAGCGCATGCGAGAACGCGGGCACCGGCGCTAAGGTGATGTGCCATATCGGCGGGGTGGAAACGCGGGCGTTGATGTCGCAGATCCTCGATCTGCTGCGACCGGGCGACGTGCTCACCCACTGCTACACGGGATTCCCCAACCTCGCGGGCGACTTCACCAATATCGTGCAGGACGGCCGGCTGCTGCCGGCGGCGCTCGCCGCCAAGCAGCGCGGCGTAGTGTTCGATATCGGCCACGGCGGCGGCAGCTTCGACTACACGGTAGCGGAAGCGGCAATCCAGCAGGGCTGCCTGCCCGACACGATTTCCTCCGACATGCACGTCTTTTCCGGCAATACGCCGGGCATGCCGTATCTCACCTGGGTGATGAGCAAGTTCATGGGTCTCGGCTTCTCGCTCGAGCAGGTGGTCGCCATGGCGACTATCAATCCGGCGAAGGTGATCAACCGCGCACCTAAGCTCGGTACCTTGCAGGTAGGCGCGCCGGCCGACGTTGCCATCATGGAGCTGGTCGAGGGGCCGGTGTCGTTCGTCGACACCCGCAACAACAAGCGCGACGGCAAGGCCTACCTCAAGCCGGTGCAGACGGTTGCTGCCGGCGTGCCGTTCGGCCGGCCGTACCAGGCGCCGTTCGCGGTGCGGTGAGCGCCCCACCGCGACTCGGTTGTGCTATTGGGCGAGGGTGCCATTCCGGCGCGACTGAAGCCCCGTCCGCAGCACTCGCGTGAAGCCGTGGGGCGGTGACGCGGCTTCTAGGCGCTCGAGGGGCTCACGACGATGAAGCTCAGCACCGACCGCATCCTGACGACACACACCGGCAGCCTTCCGCGGGCGCAGGACCTGACGACCGCCCTGGAGGCGCTCGACTCGGGACGCGTGCCGGATCCCGAGGCGTTCGACGCGCGCGTGCGCCGCGCCGTCGGCGACATCGTCCGCCAGCAGCTCGAGGCCGGCGTAGACATCGTCAACGACGGCGAGCAGGGCAAGGTCGGCTACTCGACCTACGTGCGCCATCGCCTCACCGGCTTCGACGGGCAGGCCGCCGTGCCGATTCGGGCAGACTGGGCCGACTTCCCCGAGGCGGCCGCGCGCGGTGAGCGGCGCTCGACGATCATGCGGCCGGCGTGCAACGGGCCAATCGAGTGGAAGGACCGCACGGCGGTCCAGAAGGACATCGTGAACTTCAAGACGGCGCTGGAGTCAGTCAAGCCGGCCGACGCGTTCATGACGGCGGCGTCACCCGGCGTCATCGCGCACTTCCTGAAGAATAAGCACTACCCGAGCCGTGACGCGTATCTGGCGCACCTCGCCGACATCATGAAAGAGGAGTACGATTCGATCCACCGAGCCGGATTCGTGCTGCAGATCGACTGCCCGGACCTCGCGATGGGGCGGCACCTCGCGTTCCCCGAGGTCAGCAATGCAGAGTTCCTCAAGATCGCCGCGGCCAACATCGAGGCGTTGAATCACGCCCTGCGCGACATCCCGGCCGACCGCATGCGCCTGCACCTCTGCTGGGGCCTTCGAGGGCGCGAACCCGCGCCACGAGCACGAATGGGTCGTGTTCCGCGAGATCCGCCTGCCGGACGACCGCGTGATCATCCCGGGGGTGCTCGACTCGACGACCAACTTCATCGAGCATCCGGAGCTGGTCGCTCAGCGTCTTGTGCGCTACGCCGAGATCGTCGGGCGCGAGCGTGTGATAGCAGGCACCGACTGCGGCTTCGCGACCTTTGCGCGGTCGGTCCACCAAGTCGAGCCGGAGATCGCCTGGGCCAAGTTCAAGGCGATGGCCGAGGGCGCGCGGCTGGCGTCGAAACAACTCTGGAAATAGTCATGACCCCCTGATGCGCGTGTATTAAGGACGCTTGTCGGACGCAGGTGACACACAGGCACTTTGAGCGCGCTCGATGACGCTCCAAGATATTCGGCTCAAGGGTTCTCCTCGATCATTGTGTGCGAGCGGCTGTTTGTGGTTTTCATCGGGATCGGACCGTCGGTAGAACGGCGCTTCGCAGCAAAGCCGTTTCATCCTACGTCGCCCGGGCCAGCACGGCATGCAGCAGCACGTTCACGGCGGGAATCGTGCGGTCGAGCTCGATGTCCTCCTTCTCGTTGTGGCTGATGCCGCCGCGGCAGGGCGTGAAGATCATTGCGGCCGGGCATACCCTGGCCATGTGATAGGCGTCGTGCCCGGCCTGCGAGCGGATGTCGATCGACGGCACGCCTAGCGCACGTGCGGTATCGCGGATCAGGGCCACCAGCACCGGGTCGAACTCGAGCCCGCCGAATCCCCACTGCTCGGCAATTGCAATGTCGGTACGCGATCGTCGCGCGCTCTCGGCGATGGCAGCCGCCACGTCGTGCTCCATGTCGGCTAATCGCTCGCTCGAGGGGTGGCGGAAGTCGACATAGAGCTCGGCCTCGTCGGAGACGATCCCGGGCAGGTTGGGCGACACGTCGATGCGCGCCGCCGTGGTCTTGCCGTCCTCCGGTGCGTAGCGCCAGCCGATCTCGTCGATGGCGACCGCGAGGTGCGCGGCACCGACCAGCGCGTTGCGGCGCAGGTTCATCGGGGTCGGCCCCACATGCGAGGTCTCGCCGCGCACCGATATCCGCATGCCGCGCATCTCGTAGCCCCCGGTAACCACGCCGAGCGGAACTCCCATGGCGTCGAGCGTCGGTCCCTGCTCGATGTGCAACTCGAAATAGCTGTCGATCGCGCGGCCGCCCACCGGGTGCGTGCCGCGATAGCCGATCGCGGCGAGCGCGTCCTCGAAGCGCACACCCTGCTTGTCGCGCCGGTCGTAGATCCAGGCGATGCTCTGCTGCCCGGAAAAGCCCAGCGAGCACAGCATCGAGGGCTGAAAGCGCGCGCCTTCTTCGTTCGTCCAGTTGACCACCTCGACGGCGCGGCGCGTCCTGATGCCGAGGCGGTCGAGCGTGCGCAGCACTTCCATGCCGGACACCACGCCGAGAATGCCGTCGAACCGTCCGCCCTTGGCCTGGGTATCGAGGTGGCTGCCGATGAGGACCGGCGGCGCCGCGGCATCCGCCCCGTTGCGGCGCACGAACATGTTGCCGAGCGCATCGACGGCAAGCGCGTAGCCGCCATCGCGGGCCCAGCCGGCCAACAGGTCGCGCGCCGCCTTGTCCTCCGGCGTGAGCGTGAGGCGCCGCAGCCCGCCTTTGGCGGTGGCGCCGATCCGCGCCGATGCATCCAGCATCGCCTGCAGGCCCGCCGGATCGATCGCGCGATTGCTCATGACGACTGCCGGATCTCGATCACGTTCGTGACTTTAGAGAAGTCGAAACACACACATGTCCGGCGCTCCCGGAAAGCGACGATAGAAGGAACTCGCGCCGACGCGGCAAAATTGCCGAGCGGACTTTCGGGCGACGCGAAGCAAGTCTGCGACCGCAATACTGGTCCATGCGCCCAAATACATAATGACTTCACCGGCTGTTCTTCAATGCCATATCTCCCGATATGTCATGCACCAGCTCTTTTCGCTTGAAGCGCCATGTCCCGTCCTGGCGCACCCATTTATCCTTGTAGGTGCCCCCCATGACGGGGATCAGATCCGGGCCGGACTCGCGGACGACCAAGTAGTCCGAGATCGAGTCGGCACTGTCGCCATTCACCTTGATGATGATGTTGGTGATGTAATGCTTGCGCTGGGGCCCTTCCCCTTTCACGGGTACGATGCTGCGGAGCATCTGCTCGATCGCGCCGCGCCCCTTGGCCTCGCCGTAATCGGTAGTCCATATACCGTCGTCGGCAAACAGGCTCGCGACGTCGGCGAAACGGCAGGCATCGAGCGCGTGGCAATAGGCGGCCATGACTTCGCGGATTGCGTCCTTGTCCTCAAAGACCGACATTTGTGCCTAGGCGCCCGGCATGCACTTGTTGACAAACTGCTTCGTCACGACGCGTTTCATTGGATTGCCGTTCTCATCGATGCCATGACCGGACATTGCTGGAACTCCACCAAAACCCGCACCGCCAATGCCGATGAACCCTAACCCCGAACGTCGGCATGGCCAACGGCCGCTAACTGTCCGGTATCGACCCGATCCGGACCTCTTAAGATCAGCCGCTCGTTGACTATTGCCGCCCACCGGCGAGCCGCACTGCCGCCGATCGCGTCGCAATGCATACATCGCCATTTTGGACTGCCAGCGGGAATGTTACAGAGGGGTAAGGCGCCACGAGGGCTGAGGGCCTGACACCTCGGCCGGCCTAGTGCCGCGAACCCTAAGTTCGCACTACAATTGCCGCAAGACCGATTGCGAACTTCGGGTTCAAAGCGGCACTAGAATTATAGCCGGGAGGAGCCGGATCATGTTGGCCCCGTCAAAGCGCCAGATGCACCTCGGCGTCTTCTGGATCGGCGCCGGAAACCACTCGGCCGGCTGGCGCTACGACGGCGCCTGGGTCAGCAACTCCAGCTGGTCCGCGGTGTCGGCCGGCGCGCAGATCGCCGAACGCGGCAAGTTCGACCTCTTTTTCATCTCCGATTCGCTGGCCATGGACCCGGGCGATCACCCGTCTTTCATCACGCGCTTCGAGCCGACCACCCTGATCGCCGCCTTGAGCACGGTGACCAAACACGTCGGCCTCGGCGCGACCGTGTCGACGAGCTTCAGCGAGCCGTTCAACGTCGCGCGCACCTTCGCGACCCTCCAGCATATCAGCGGCGGGCGCGTGGCATGGAACGTCGTCACCAGCTCGGTTGATCGCTCGGCGCTCAACTTCGGCCAGCAGCACCTCAACGCGCATGACCTGCGCTATGAGATCGCCAACGAGTTCGTCGACGTGGTCAAGGGCCTGTGGAACACGTGGCAGCCCGGCGCGTTCGTCGCCGACAAGACAAGCGGCCGCTTCATCGACAAGGCCAAGGTGCGCCCGCTCGACCACAAGGGGCGCTTCTTCTCGGTCAAGGGGCCGCTCAACATCGAGCGCTGCCCGCATGGTGACCCCCTCATCATCCAGGCCGGCGGCTCGGTGCCGGGGCAGGAACTTTCGGCGCGCACCGCCGATCTCGTGTTCTCGCTGGTCAGCGGCGACCAGGCCGCCGCCAAGGCCGCCTATGACGGCCTGAAGACACGCGTGGTCAAGCATGGCCGCGCGCCTGACGCGGTCTCGATCCTGCCCGGCGTGATGCCGATCATCGGCGAGACGAATGCGCAGGCGAAGGAGCAGCTCGACCGCCTGCAAAGCTGGCTCACGCCCACCAATGCGCTGACCCTCGTCTCGGGGCGCATCGGACACGACATCTCGGGCTATCCGCTCGACGCGCCGGTTCCGGATTTGCCGGTGAACACCCAGGGCGGCTCGTCGTTCTCGTCGACGCTCCTCGAGATGGCGCGGCGCGAGAAGATGACGCTGCGCGACCTCTATAACCTGACCGCGGCGGCGCGCGGCCACTGGGTGATCACCGGCACGGCCTCGCGGATCGCCGATATTCTCGAAGAGTGGTTCACGGGCGGGCTCGCGGACGGCTTCATCATCATGCCGGCCTATTTCCCGGGCGCATTCGACGATTTCGTCGACCGCGTGGTGCCCGAGTTACAGCGGCGCGGGCTCTACCGCACGGACTATGCGGGCTCGACCCTGCGCGATCACCTCGGGATCGGGCCGGCGGAGACGCGAGGCTGAGCGAGCGTGATGCCGTCGCGTTGTCGGCCGCTCGCAGGGCGAACCGGACGGGTCGGAACATGAAGAGGTCGCGCGCCGCTTTGTCCTCCGGCGTGAGCGTGAGGCGCCGCAGCCCGCCATTGGCGGTGGCGCCAATCCGCGCTGATGCATCCAGCATCGCCTGCAGGGCCCGTCGGATCGATCGCGCGATTGCTCATGACAACCGCCGGATCTCGATCACGGTCGTGGCTTTAGAGAAGTCGAAACATACACGTCCAGCGCCTGGCGCCCGCACAGAACGATGTCCCGCATATCAGCAAACCTTGCTGGGGCCGCGGTACGCAGTGAAGCGCGAAGCGGTCACTGCACCAGCGCGCGAATGATTCCTTGGGCTTCGTCGACAATTTCGCGCACGATGTCGCCGGCCGGCTGCACCTTCGACACGAGGCCGACGCCCTGTCCGGCCCACAGCGCCATGGCATCGATGTCCCCGTTTGCATCGGCGCCGGGCGTGTAGGATTGATAACGAACGATCGGACCGATCGATTGTGAGGTTGCGATCACCTCTCCTTCGCCCGGGCGTTTTCCGCTCGGTGGGCGTCCGGCCGCCTCCCAGGTCTGCACCGTTTTGTTTCGCAGAACGCGATGGGGCGCATCGGGCCAGCGAACGTCGAAAAGATTATCCAGGAAAACCGTATCGTCCTCGGTCGCATGCAGCAGCTGTTCGCGATAGCGCGGGTGGATGGCGGCCTCGCGACTGACCAGGAAGCGCGTTCCAATCCAGGCGCCCGCGGCGCCCAGCGCCAAAGCCGCCGCAAGGCCGCGCCCATCCGCGATGCCGCCGGCCGCAACCACCGGCGCCGGGGAAACGGCATCCACGACGGCCGGCACCAGAGCCATCGTCGCCACCGTTCCGCAGACGTGGCCGCCCGCTTCCCAGCCCTGGGCAACGACGATGTCGACGCCGCAGCTCACGGCTTGCTTGGCCGCGGCGGCCGAACCGACAGTATGCATCACGATTGCGCCGCCCGCCTTTGCCCGCGCAACCAGGGATGCCGGGTCGCGCCAGAAAAAGGAGATGACAGGGACGCGCTCATCGAGACAGACGGCGAGGCGTTCTTCTTGTGGGAACTCGAGGTTGAGGTTGACGCCGAACGGCCGGGACGTCAGCGCACGCAGCTCGCGGATTTGGCGGCGTACCGTCTCGATGTCCGCACGCCACGGCACGAGCATACCGAGACCGCCCGCGTTGCTGACCGCCGCCGCAAGGGGCGGGCCGACCGCGCCGCCCATCGGAGCCTGGATGATCGGGAAATCAATGCCGAGGCGTTCGCACAGGACCGTCTTCATGCGATGCCCTCCAAGGAGCTTGAGCAAGGGTAACTTCGGTCTTGATCCGTGAACAATGTCAATCCCGTTGCCACCGGCACGGATCGGCGGGCGTCCTCACCATCTGCGCCCACCGGGCAACGAGTGGTCGCTTTGCCAGGCACGCCGCCGATTGTCGCTTCCGGCACTTCTGCGACCTGCCGGCGCGTGTGCAGTTTGACCCATCTCGGACATCGGCTATATGCGCTGCCCGCTTCGGCTTGCGAGGGGGAAAGGAGATCGACCTTCCACCGCATTTCGCCGGCGAGCCGCACGCCATTTCGACCTGACTTTCGTCGGGTCGCTGTTTGGCCCACCTGAACGCAAGCTCGTCCATTAACAGCTTGACCCCTCATAGTGTGGTGTCTACTTCCCATGGGCTCCGGCGCGAAACCACAACGAGACCATCCCGATGCACTTCCTTGTTCCTGATCGCTACCACGATTTCATCGCGAGCCTTGATTGGTGGCTTGGTTTTGGTCTTCTTGCTCAGGCTCTGTTTGGCGCACGATTTCTGGTGCACTCGATCCATCGGAAAGGCGTGGTTTTCATCGTTGGACGGACCTTGAGCCTGGGTATCTACTTCCGCAATCTCCCGTTCCTCATGCGCGCACAAGCACCGGTCGGACGACGCGGATGAGGAGGCGAGTCGCGGTAATTGGCGCGGGGATTTTTGGCTCGACCGTCGCAATCCATGCCGCGCGTCGCGGTCACGAAGTCCATCTTTTTGAAAAGGAAAATCAGCTTCTACAAGCAGCTTCCAGAATCAATCAGTACCGCCTGCACAGCGGATACCATTATCCGCGCAGTCCGGATACAGCCGAATCGTGTCGTCATGCGGAAGCGTCATTCCACTTGGAGTACGGCGATGCTATTATCCGGCACGTTCGGCACTTTTATGGAGTTGCCAAAATTGGCAGCAAAGTGTCACTCGTTGAGTTTCTCTCTTTTTGCAGAGCTCACGGACTCCCCTACGAGCGCGTCGAGGTACCACAACTCATCAACCCCGATGTCGCGGATGTTATTGAAGTTACCGAAGCGAGTTTTGATTTTGACGCCATCTTCCTTCTAGTGAACGCAAAACTCCGGCAGAGTGGCGTGTTTGTGCATTTAGGGGCAAGATTTGAGGGACGCATGGCGAAGAATTTTGATAAGATCATACTGGCGTCCTACAGCAGCAACAATGAACTTCTTGCCGATTTGGGGATCGCCGAGGAAGAATACCAGTATGAAGTCTGTGAGAAGCCGGTCGTCACCCTGCCGCGTTCTTTTGGTAATACGGATATTGTTATTATCGATGGGCCGTTCATGAGCGTCGGCCCGATGGGTCGTACTGGGAGGTATGTACTCGGTCACGTCGAACATGCGATCCATCACTCGAATATCGGACTGAGACCCGACATTCCGGCAGGTATTCAACCGTACCTCAACAAGGGTATCATCAAAGATCCGCCTTTGACACGTATGGAAGATTTCATCAAATCCGGCAGCGCCTTTATTCCAGCTCTAAGGCTGGCTGCACACGCAGGCTCGATGTATACAATACGAGCCGTCCTCCCTTATCGCGATGCGACCGATGAGCGGCCCACCTTGGTCGAGAGAGTCGGCACAACTATCATAAAGATATTCTCCGGAAAAATTTCCACCTGCGTTGAAGCTGCCCGAATTGCCTGTGAACTCATTTGATGGCGGCCAGCATTTCGTAAATAGACAGGACTCGCGCGCCGAAGTTTCCCGCGGTGGATAGCAACATCCGGTTGCCCGAGATGGCGCCGATAAAGCTCGATAGCTCCACGGCGAGAGAAGTACCCTGAGCCTCATAGAGCGTCTCGACGACACCTCCCGTTGCCCGTCGCAGCAGAAGATGATTGCCGTCCCATATGAAGGACGACCCATTCAGCAATTCCACTTGAATGATGTGTGATCTTTCATTTGCGTGGCGGTCAATCAATGAACGAACTTCGCAGTTTCGATACAACAGGGTCGTCTCAACCTTGTCACAAGCCGTCTTGATAGCCGCATTCCGGCGTATGGTTCCACTCAGTGGTTCTCCGAGCAGGTCCAAGGCTATCGCCAGATGGTGGGTAAGAAGCACATGTTCGATCGTATCGACAAATGTGCCGAATTTTCGCCACTCAAGCGTTACCCGTCGAACAGACTCTCGATCCAAGCGGCGCTTGAGCTCTGTGTAAACGGGATGGTAAACGAATTGATAGCCCGTTGCGAGGATGAGGTGGCGCATTTGAGCCGCCTCGGCGAGCACCTGAGCTTCTGCCGCGGTCCTGGCAAGAGGCTTCTCCACAAAAACATGCTTCTCTGCGTTAAGCGCAAGCCGAGCGAACTGCGACAGCAGTGCAATCGGCGTCACCACTGCCACTGCTTTAATCGTGGGATCGCTTAGAATCTCATCGATACTCAAACGAGGCAGCCAGCCAAGCCGGTCGGGTCGCGCAGAGACGTAGCCAGCCAGGTCGCTGACTGCACTGAGTTCCCGAGCGACGTTCTTACCCCAGGCTCCCACACCTACAATTGACGTTCTGATACCTCTGTTCATCATCAAGACCGATGTTTGCCGCGCGCGCGCCACGAGGTTGCGGCGCGGCTCGACGGGGTCGCTCAACGCAATCATGTCAAGGCGCGGGCGCGGCGTCGCGCGGGAGCCCAAACGAAAGAGCCTAGTTGACACGAAAGGACGATACCTACGCAAGCTTCAGGACAACCCAGTGTACATCCAGGACCTGGAGGACATGAGGACGTCAGCGGCTGCAGTCGACTACGTCCGATTCCGGCACTACCCGGACCTACCGGCACGTCCGCTGCAGGTCCGCCATCGGGGCGATTTCGGACAATAAATGCTCGCTGCGAGCATTTCGCAGTTTGGCACAACTCGGACCTTCTGAGAGCTCTGCAACTTGGCCGCTTTCGGGGGCAAAGCGGACATCAGGCAATGGCCTCCTTTAGTAGATAAGGCCGTTAACTAAGGCGGCCCGCGATACGATCAGTTCGCACGCAAGTCTTGCTCGAAGGCGGCCAGCGGCCCACCGTCGAGTCCTCCGATCGAGGCGCCAAGAAAGGCAAGGATCGTCGGTGCGATGTCGACGAGGCTGCTTGTGCGGCTGAGGACGCCAGGACCGACATCCGTTCCATTGAGCAGCAGGAAAGGTTGGGTCTCATCCGGTCCCCAGCCACCATGCTGGCCGCATCCCACTGGCTTTGAATTGTTCGGGTCGGCCGCAACCCAACGAACGCCAGGGACGCCATAGATGTTCTCATCGTCTCGCCGCCCCATGTTGACGGCTGCGACCACTCCGCCTGATGTTGCGTGACCCAACTCGACGAGCCCGTCCTCCACGACGACCTCGCCCGCCCAAGGCTCTGCTCGCATGGCTTCGAGCACATCGAGCAGCGCGGTGCGGCCTTCTTTCGTTGCGTAGAGGAGAGCGGCGGTGCCTTGAGTTGCGACGGCGATCTGACCGTTCACGAGTTCAGCGCCGAGACCACGAGATTCGAACCACTTCTCAATTGCGACGTAATCACCGATCGTTTCCTGACCGTGATCCGAGCCGAGCAGGAGTAAAATCGTGTCTCCGGTCGACCGTAAGCGTTCGACGGTCTCAATCACCGCGCAGACGCATCGCTCGGTCGCCCGAAGCGCATCGTGATGTTCGGGAGAGCCCAGCGGCGCGCCATGGAGTGTATGGTCCGGGTTGGCAAGCCATAGTATCGAAACACTCGGCTTCCGGTCGCAGAGAACCTCCGAGCAAAACCGCTCTGTCATGGCCCAATCGCCGGCGAGGTCATGACTGACGTTGAGCGCGTCCCGGCCTTCGATTAGGCCGCCGCCCGGCGCGTAGGAGCCGGTGCGGTGATAGACAAATCCGAAATTCTCGGGATCGAGAAAATAGGCGGCACCGGGAGAAACATTGGAGAAAGTGACAAAGCCGCCTGAGGCAGCGACGCGCTCGGCGAGCGTGGGCACGCGCAATGTACCGCCCGTGGCGGCACGCATCTGAGTTCGGAACACGGGATTACCGACATCGCACACGGTAATCCTGCCGTCTTGGATTAGCCCCATGCGATTGCCGTGGAGGCCATGACGACCCGGATAGCAACCAGTTGCGACGGATGCGGCGGAAGCGCGGGTAGCGGACGGGAATATCGCCCGGTGGTCAGCGCACCAAAGGCTTCGGCTCGCGATCTCGTGAAGGAGGGGGGTCAGCGCTCGTGTCACCCAATTCCTCCCCAATCCATCGCAGCAAACGAAGACGGCTCGGCGGGAACGGCTCATTTGAAGTGCCTCGTTTGACCGGATTAAGAGTGCATGGCCGGCTTGTTAAGAATGGCAGGGAGACTGTCCTATTTAGGTGCTTGCGGGGTGTTCGGCCAATGATATCCTCGCCTAGCTCCGGGCGCGCTGGCTCGGGGATGATCGCGACCTTACCGCGCAACGCCGGCAGCACCCCGTGAAGCCGCTGGCGGCCGAGCCGGTGCATCAACCCGACCGGGCCGCCTTGGCATCATGCGGTGCCGCGCTGCGGGCCCAAACGCGGCGGCGGCCACTGGCGCGGGCTCCGAACGTGGGGCCACGATGCCGAATCACAGGTTCCGTGTTGGCCAAAGTGTGAGTTATCGGCCAGCCTCACGCGGTCAAGATGCTCCGCGCGGCGCATACGAGATAACCGCGCGACTTCCGCAGGGCGATGACGGGCAATTTGAATATAGGATCAAGCATTCAAGTGAAGCGCACGAACGGATTGCCAAAGAAAGTGAGCTGAGCTTGGCATAACCCGCACGCGAAGATCGGGCCGAGCGCCGCAGAGGTCTTGATGCGAAGCGTTCACGCGTTCCTAATCGTCCTCGCGTTGCCGCTTCTATCGACGGTGGGCCGCGCCCAAAATGTTGATCAACTCCAAGCATTAATGGATAAAGTGCCCGCAAAGTGTAGTTCCGATTACACTTCGTACAGTTATATAGACTACCAGCAATGCGATTCCTCCGGGGACGAGCGTTTTGGAGCTAAATGCGTCGACGAGGTCGTCCGCAAGAATCGCATCATCTGGAAATGGAACAGTTTTGTTCGGAATTGCCGAGCAGCCGAAAATCGAGCCGTAGGCTCGCCGCCGCTGCCGCAAGGGAATGATGCTGCCGTGACGGCGCCCACCGTAACTACTGTCGAGCCGGATTCGGACGCGGTGGCAGCGCTTCTCCAGCGCGCTCGGAAACTGGCAGAGGCCCGCGACATTGCCGCCGCGCGCTTGGTTCTGCGGCGCGCGGCAGAGGCACACAGCGCGCAAGCCGCGCTTGCGCTGGGTGGGATGTACGACCCGAATGTGCTGCGCGCCCTCGGCGTCCAAGGCGTCGAGCCGGATGTTACCGAGGCGCGTAGTTGGTACGAGAAGGCTAAGGAGTACGGCTCGGCAGAGGCGGCGCAACGGCTGCAAGTGCTGGTCGGCCGAGCACCATAAGGCATCCGGGATCGGGCTGACCATTCGTCTCAAGTGTCCATCATTCGGCGTACTTTGAAACGACGTGTGCTCGCGCTTTGTCGTGGTAGAGATCGAATGGTCCAAGGACAGGCCGACGTTACGTAATCCGGTCGCACCTTCATTGACCCGAGCCCGCTAACAGCCAACCGGATCGCCCTGGATGCGGTAGATGGTCTGCCGGGTCAGTGACTTTGAAGGTCCTGGCTGACGACTCGGCCGTTGCAGCAGGTCCGCTTTATGTCCGCTAATGAAGGTAGAGCGGAAGTGATATGCTCAAGTTGAGTTATTCGCTTCTTGACCCGTCGCCGACATTCGGCACCTGATGTTGCTGCTGTGCTGCACACTACTCTTGCGGGGCATGCCTGATGTCAGTGGTGGCATGGGCGGCACAGCCATCGACCTCAGATGGACTTGGGCGCAACTCGGTGGCAGCGTGCGGGCGCAGCGATCGTCCGAGAAGCGGAAAGGGCAAGCGCTATGCCCACATTGCGCATTCCACCAGATCTCTATCTTCACTATGTGGTCGACGACTTCACCGACCCCTGGAGCAAACCGAGCACGGTCCTCATGCTGCACGGTAACGCGGAAAGCGGTGCGGCGTGGTATGGATGGGTGCCGGAGCTTGCCCGCCGCCATCGCGTCGTTCGCCCGGACATGCGCGGCTTCGGCCAGTCAACTCCCATGCCGCGCGAATTTCCATGGAGCCTCGATGGCCTCATTGACGACTACTGCCGCCTAATGGACGTGGTTGGCGTCGAGCGCTTCCATCTCGTCGGCGCCAAGATCGGCGGAACCATCGCGCGGGCTTTTGCCGCCCGCAGACCGGAGCGAGTGGCTACTCTGATAGTGGTCGGTTCACCAACGCCGCTGCGCGTCGGCGCGGCGGAAGCCGCCCCGGCGCGCGCTGCCGATTTCGAGAAGCGGGGCGTCGAACCCTGGGCCCGAGAAAGCATGGGCGGGCGGCTCGGCAGCGACTTTCCGCCGGCCGGCGTGGAGTGGTGGACAAGATTGATGGGCCAGACTGCTGTCTCGACCCAGGTCGGTTTCATGCAGACGATCGCATGCGCCGACATCCGGGCCGACGTGCCGAAAATTGCGTGTCCGACCCTGGTCATCACGACCGACGGCAGCGGGCTCGCCAGTGTCGAGGAAACCACAGCCTGGCAGCGGATGATCCCGCACTCCGAGCTTGTCGTCCTTCCTGGCAATTCCTATCACGCGGCTGCTAGCCACCCAGTGGAGTGTGCGCGCGCCATGGCCGGTGCGACATGATTCTGTCGAGGCCCCTCAACAGCGGTTTTGTGTGTCGGGAGCAAAGAGGGTCGTAGGCACGGTTCGACACCTGTGGCAGGCAATCGAGAACGAAGAGACAATCAAGGTTTGTTGCAACGGAAGGGATGGAACATGGCAAAAAAGGGCAAAGGCATCTTCCTTGTGTACGTCGATATCGACGCCAAGCACGACAAGGAGTTCAACGACTGGTACAACACCGAACACCTGCCGGAGCTGCTGGCGGTTCCCGGCATTCTCTCGGCCGCCCGGTACAAGGCGGTGAAGGGAGGCCCAAAATATCTGGCCTTCTATGAGCTGGAAAACGTCGGCGTGTTGGGTACCTCGGCCTTCACCGGCAGGCCACGCACGCCGTGGGGACAGCGGGTCTCTCCGAGCGTGATTGGATCGAACCTGACGCGGATCGTCGCAGAGCAGATCTTCCCGGACGCCTTAGAAGTGCCGGAGCGCGGCATGGCGCCGGTATTACAGATTGGCCGCATGTCCGTCCCCGCCGAAGTCGAGGCGGAATGGAACGGCTGGTATAGCGGCGAATATGTTCCAGGCTATCGGAAGGTACCGGGCGTGATTTATGCACGCCGCTATCGGGTTCACGAGGGCACGAGCAGCTATGCCACCGTCTACGAGTTCACCGGTACCGCCGTCCCCGAAAGTGCGGAGTGGAAAGAGCAAAACCTGCATTCCTCGCCCCGCTCTCCACGCATGCGGCAGGCGATGACGCATGCATCGGGGTCGCCCGGCGTCTATACAAGGATCGGTCTCTGACGATAAGTCGTCAAAAACGACGGCCCACCAACGTGGCGCGAGGAAATCCTTGGCCTGCACAACCAGCCAATCGTCGCGGAGGTGATTCAGGCTCCCGAAATTTAGGCGCAACCT
>WNGJ01012825.1_pt1 | contig 19868 bp, 16 predicted proteins | sample 5400611 | NCBI WGS metagenome assembly WNGJ01 (sample SAMN13153375, study PRJNA577476) | soil metagenome | isolation source: 40 cm soil or saprolite under Garry oak tree replicate 1 | place: USA:California | collected 2016-06-15
CATTTTCGTCGTGGTGCATTTGTCACCGGCCGCTCCTTCAGTGCTGCCCACGATCTTGAATCGTGCTGGAGCTTTAACCGCCGTGGCCGCCGTGGACGGCGCGCCGATCCAGCCGTCGCGAGTCTATGTTGCACCTCCCGACCGCCACATGTTGATCGAGCCTGGACACATCAGGGTGACGCGGGGGGCGCACGAGAACCGGCTTCGTCCAGCGATCGATCCACTGTTTCGGACGGCGGCAAGAGCATATGGTTCACGAGTTCTGGGCATTGTCTTATCGGGCATGCTTGGCGATGGCACAGCGGGACTGGAGAGCGTCAAAGCGGAAGGCGGAAAGGCAATCGTACAGGATCCGAGAGAAGCACAGTTCGGTTCGATGCCACTTAGGGCACTGCGTGCAGTTTCCGTCGATTTCGTTCTGCCGGCGGCAGAGATTGGTCAGAAACTCCTCGAGTTAGTTCAGGAGCCGTGGAAAGACACCGTGCCGGCCCGCGGCCGAGACGTTGCGTAGATGGGGTTCGTAGCCGGGAGCGCCCCTTCGGAATACGCTGCTATCCAACCACAAATCTGATGTGGTGTTGCCCGAATGGGTAGATAATAAGCCGCTCCCCGGAGGTTGCCATGGAAAGCAAGAAGAAGCGGCAGCGTGTGCAAACACGGCCCATGGAAAATAAAAAACAAGCAGAAGCCGCTAAAACTCGTCCGGGAAAGGCGGCAAAGCAAGTCGTCCTGAAATTTTCACAGCACGGCCCTATGCCAGTCTCCATTGTGGGTATTGGAGCGTCGGCGGGTGGGCTCGAAGCATTCCAGGAACTCCTGCAAGCGTTGCCGGAGGACACCGGCATGGGCTTTGTTCTGGTGCAGCATCTTGCTCCCAAGCACGAAAGTATCCTTTCCGAGCTACTGTCGAAAGCCACAAAAATGGCGGTCATCGAAGTGCGAGAAGGTATGGCGGTTCAGCCCAATCATGTATACGTCATCCCTCCGAATGCCGACATGTCTGTCGTCGATGGTGTCCTCCATCTCTCGCCGCTCGCCGCCGATCGTTCCCGCCGGATGCCGATCGATATGTTCTTACGATCTCTGGCAGAGGACCAGCAGGGACGTGCTATTGGTGTGATCCTTTCCGGCACGGCGTCGGATGGAACGCTCGGTCTGCAGGCCATCAAAGCCCTGGGCGGCGTGACATTCGCCCAAGACGATGCATCCGCCAAATACAATGCCATGCCCCGCAGCGCGATCGCCGCCGGAATCGTCGATTTTGTCTTGGCGCCCGATTCGATTGCTCGCGAGTTGAAGCGCATTGCCAAGCACGTCCATATTTTTGCCGACGACCAAAGCGAGGCGGGGGAGTTGGGAGCTTCCAGCGAAGCCCTCAATAAGATCTTCGCGATGCTGCGAAACACGAGCCGGGTCGACTTCAGCTATTACAAGCACGGCACGATAAAACGCCGCATTATACGCCGGATGTTTCTGCGCAAGATCGACAGTCTCGAAGAGTACTTGCGGTTCCTCCGCAAGAATCACGATGAAGTCGAGGCCCTCTTCAATGACGTCCTGATCAACGTCACGGTTTTCTTCCGCGATCCCGATGCGTTTGAAGTGCTCCGGAAGCAAGCCTTCCCACTGATGCTGAATGGCAAAGGGCCGAACGCGCCCATCCGGATTTGGGTGCCGGGATGCTCGACTGGGGAAGAGGCCTATTCGCTCGCTATCGCCCTGCTCGAATATTTGGGCGAAAAGGCCAGCGACTTTCAGATACAGATTTTTGCGACGGATGTCAGCGAGAACATTATCCAGAAGGCACGCGCGGGCGTGTATCCGGAGAGCATTGCAATGGACATCACGTCGGAGCGGCTCCGCCGCTTTTTTCAGAAGGTAGACAGCGGGTATCAGATCAGCAAGTCGATCCGTGATATGTGTGTTTTTGCCAAGCAGGACATCGCCAAAGATCCGCCGTTTTCCAAGCTCGACATGATCAGTTGCAGAAACGTGATGATCTACATGGGACAGCTTCTGCAACGAAGAATCATCCCCCTTTTCCACTATGCGTTAAACCCCGATGGCGTCCTGTTTCTAGGATCATCGGAAACCGTTGGCGGCTTCGGCGACCTGTTCACGTCAATTGATAAGAAGTACAAGATCTACAACAAAAAACCGAACGCGAGCACGGTGGCTTTCAATTTTGTCCCGCAATTCGACATGGACGAGGAGCCACGGAGCCAAAACGAAGCTGCTCCACAACGGGTGGATTTGCAGCGCGTCGCTGATCAGATTCTGCTGAACCGGTATGCCCCGGCCAGTGTCATGGTGAACGGTAAACTCGACATCGTTCAATTTATCGGTCAGACCGGCCGTTTTCTAGACCCCGCGCCCGGTGATGCCAGCCTGAATCTGCTGAAGATGGTCAAGAGCGGCCTGCAACTGGAGCTGCGGCTCGGTTTTGAAAAAGTGAAGCAGACCGGCACTTTCCGCAAAGAAGGCTTGCTCATTGAGCACAATGGCAGTTTGAAGAACGTCAATTTTGAACTCATTCGCGTGAAAAACACTCCGGGAAAGGAACTGTACCACCTTGTTGTATTCGAAGAAGTATCCCGGACCCACGGTTCGCCTCCGGAGACCACCGGCATGGAGAAGCCGGTTAAAAAAGCCGGCAAGACCAAGTTGACGAAAACGGAATTGGAGTCCGCGCGCCTGAAAGAGGAACTCGAGGCGACACGCGACTACTTGCAATCGATAATTGAAGAGCAGCGAACGACGAACGAAGAGCTGCGCTCGGCCAACGAGGAAAACCAATCGAGCAATGAAGAACTGCAGAGTATCAACGAGGAACTGGAAACGGCAAAGGAGGAGCTGCAGTCCACCAACGAAGAGCTGCAGACAGTCAACGAAGAGCTGCAGAACAGGAATGACGAGCTATCGCAGCTCAACAATGACCTGAACAACCTGCTAAGCAGCGTGAACATTCCCATCATCATGCTAGGCAACGATCTCCGGATCCGCCGCTTCACGCCGATGGCGGAAAAGATCATGAACCTCATTGCGACAGACGTCGGTAGGCCAATCACCGACATCAAACCGAATCTGAAAATTCAGGACCTGCGCCAGTCGATTGCGCGAGTGATCGACACACTCGAAATTCACGAAAACGATGTTGAAGACAACGGTGGAAGGTGGTATTCGATGAGAATACGACCGTATAGAACCCTCGATAATAAAATCGACGGGGTCGTTCTCGTTTTTCTGGATATCGAATCACGGCTCCGTCCTGCCAAGCAAGCATGAAAGAGCGTCAAGGTGCGCGTTTGCCAGACCGTTTAGGGAATCCCTCTATCGTTGTGCCGCAGCGGCTTCGCGGCCTGGTGGAGCAGGTAGAAACGTATCGTGGCCAATTGGCCACGGAGAGAGGCAAGCTGGACGAAGCGCGCGCACAGTTGCGGGAATCCTATTCCAAATACAACGAACTGTACGAGCTCGCTCCGATCGGATTCCTCACACTGGATCGACACGGGCGAATCCGGGAATTGAATGAAAAGGCGGCGCGCCTCTTGGCGTTTCCTTCGGAGTGGCTTATCGATAAGCCTTTTGTCGTATTTGTGGCCAAACCAGATCTCCGGCGTTTTCTGGCCCACCTGGTGCGGTCCATTCGTACTCCCGAGCAGCAAACGATCGAATTGAATTTATCGGCGGGAGCACACCTTCTGCCAGTTCAAATCGCCATGAAATCTTCAGATCAGGATGGTGAAGTTATTCATCGCATGACCGTCGTGGATCTGACGGATATCAAGAAAACCGAAAAGCAGCTCCAGGAGTCACTGGATAACTGGCATTCGCTCGTGCACAATGCTCCGGATGTCATCATGACCCTTGACCGTGAAGGCCAGATCACTTTTGTGAGTCGGCCCGTTTGGGGCTACTCGGCGCAGGCGCTGATCGGCACGCGAATAACGGACTACGTGCCCCGAAAGGAGCGTTTGAAATTGAGCCGGTGCATCGCCAGCGTTTTCAGCTCAGGTAAACGAACGACCTGCGAGGTCTCCGGTGTGAATGGCGATAGCCAGTCCTGGTTTGGTCTTAGTTTCGGTCCGATTCACAACGGCGTTGATCGCGCAGCCGCTGATACAAAAACGACGACTTTGATGATCCAGGAAATTTCTGAACATAAACTTGCCGAAGAAACACTTCGGACATCGGGCAAACAATTGCGGGAGTTTGCCGCCCGCGTCGAGGCGGTGCGCGAGGAAGAGAGAACTCGAGTAGCCCGTGAGATTCATGATGAATTGGGGCAGGCACTGACGGTTCTGAAGCTCGACCTGTCGTGGCTGCAGGGCCAGATTCCACGCACCCAGACGCAAGCGCGAAACAAGATGAAATCGATGTTGCTGCACGTGGACGAGACCATCGAGCGCGTTCGAAGAATCGCGTCGGAGCTTCGCCCTTCGATTCTCGATGATCTTGGCTTGCTCCCTGCGATTGAGTGGCAAGTCGAGGATTTCCAGAAACGGACCGGTATCCGCTGTAAGTTGCAATCGAATGCGGAAAAGGTGGAGTTCAGTCCGGAAGCGTCGGCCGCGCTCTTTCGAGTGGTCCAGGAAGCACTGACGAACATCGTCAGGCACGCTGCGGCTTCCAGCGCCCAGGTCGATCTCATGTCCGACGGTCGTGATTTGCGGATGTCGATCACGGATGATGGCAAGGGAATTACCGAGGAACGAATCAACGATTTGAGATCGCTCGGAATCGTCGGTATGAAGGAACGGATTTCCAGAGTCGGCGGTGAATTCAGAATCCGGTCTCAGCGAGGCCAGGGGACCCGTATCGAGATCAGTCTTCCAAACAATCATGATTAAAGTCGTTGTCGTTGATGATCACGCTGTCGTACGCGAAGGCCTGAAGAGAATCATTTCCGAAAATCCCGGAATGGCCGTGACGGGCGAAGCCGGCGACGGTAACGAAGCCCTGAAGATCATCCAGAGCGAGTCCTGTGATGTGGTCTTGCTCGACATTACGATGCCGAACAAGAGCGGCCTCGACGTCCTCAAGCAGTTGCACACCGAATCCCCCCGCCTGCCCATACTGGTTTTGAGCATGCACTCCGAGGACCAGTACGCCGTGCGTGTGTTGCGCGCCGGCGCAGCCGGGTACCTTACCAAAGAGAGCGCGCCGGCAAAACTCGTCCAGGCGATCCGAAAAGTGGTTCGCGGCGGCAAGTATGTCAGCCCGACCCTGGCAGAGAAACTCGTTATGGATCTCGAATCCAACGCGCAGAAGCCCCCGCACGAGCTTCTCTCCGATCGCGAATACCAGGTCCTTTGCATGATTGCTTCCGGAAAGACGGTCCTGGTGGATTGAAATCTGAGCGCGGCTCAGATTTTTTGGTTCCTCGATGGACCTCCTCAAAAGGACCTGATCTGTCTCCCGCCCGGCGTAAGCTCCCGTTATCTTTTGCTCGAAAGTTTGGTCCACCTGGCGCGATATCTTGTGTGGTATTCTGATAGAGCCACAATATATTGTTGACAAAAGGGTGAGGTTTATTTACTTTTACCGGCGGTCATAGCCAAAGAGGAGAAAACTCCATGAAAGAGGAAGTCCTGGAAAGAAAGGCCGATGGAAACGGAAGTCTGACCAATACCCAGAAAGGGCTTGAATTTCGAAGGTGCTTCACACGCGAAGGGACGTCTCCCTTCGACACCGTCGAATGGGAATACCGGACCGCGGCGATCACCAGCGAATCCGGCGAAGTGATTTTCGAGCAGAAGAACATCGAGGTTCCAAAAGGTTGGTCGATGACCGCGACGAATATTGTGGCTTCCAAATATTTCCATGGTCTTCTAGGCACGGCTGAGCGCGAGAGCAGCGTCCGGCAGCTCATTGGCCGTGTGGCCATGACCATCACCACGTGGGGCCGCCAGGGTGGCTATTTCGCCGGTGAGCGTGACGCCGTGATTTTCCACGATGAACTGGTTCATCTTTTGATCAACCAGGTGATGGCCTTCAACTCTCCGGTCTGGTTCAACTGCGGCGTGGAAGAGAAGCCGCAGTGCTCGGCGTGTTTCATCAACTCGGTCGAGGACACGATGTCATCCATCCTCGAATTGGCCAAGACCGAAGGCATGTTGTTCAAGTGGGGGTCGGGAACGGGCAGCAATCTCTCTCCGATACGATCTTCAAAGGAACAGCTTTCCGGCGGAGGTATCGCGTCCGGACCGGTGTCGTTTATGAAGGGTTTCGATGCATTCGCGGGCGTCATCAAGTCCGGGGGCAAGACGCGGCGCGCGGCAAAAATGGTCATTTTGAATGCCCGCCATCCGGACATTGTGGAATTCATCAACAGCAAGGCCAGCGAGGAAAAGAAAGCCTGGGTCCTGCTGGACAACGGTTATGGCGGGGGGGTTGACGGCGAAGCGTATTCGTCGATCTTTTTCCAGAATGCGAATCACAGCGTGCGTGTGACCGACGAATTCATGCAAGCGGTCGCGAACGACGGCGATTGGGTCACGCGCGCGATCACGACGGGCGAACCGATGGAGACGTACAAGGCGCGCGACCTGATGCGGATGATTGCCGAGTCGGCCTACATCTGCGGCGACCCCGGCATGCAATACGACACCACCATCAACCGGTGGCACACCTCCAAGAACACCGCGCCGATCAACGCCTCGAATCCGTGCTCGGAATACATGTTCCTGGACGATTCGGCATGCAATCTGGCATCGCTGAACCTGATGAAGTTTGTGGATACGAACGGCCGGTTCGATATCGAGTCGTTCCGCAAAGCGGTGGATATCACGATTACTGCCCAGGAAATCATCGTTGGCTTTGCGAGCTATCCGACAAAGAAAATCGAGATCAACTCGTACGATTACCGGCCGCTCGGTTTGGGCTATGCCAATCTAGGAGCTCTGCTGATGTCGCAGGGTATCGCTTATGACAGCGACTATGGCCGCGATTACGCCGGCGCGATCACCGCCATGATGACTGGCGAAGCGTATCTGCAGTCGGCGAGGATCGCGGGCGAGCTGGGCCCATGCGCCGGTTTCGATATCAATCGGAAGCCATTCCTGGATGTCATGCGCATGCATCGCGAGTCGGTGAAACGGATCAATCGCAATGACATTCCAGCCGAGATGTACGACGCGGCTTGGAGCATCTGGTCGGATGCGGTGGATCTCGGGATGCTGTACGGGTATCGGAATTCGCAGGCCACGGTGCTGGCGCCGACAGGGACGATCGGCTTCATGATGGATTGCGACACCACGGGCGTCGAGCCCGACCTGGCGCTGGTGAAGTACAAGAAACTGGTCGGCGGCGGCACCATCAAGATCGTCAACAACACTGTTCCGCCGGCGCTGCGGATGCTCGGATATGACGATCCCCAGGTGAAGGCGATCGTGGAGTACGTCAACGAAAGGGGAACTATCGAAGGCGCTCCAGGTCTGAAAGCCGAGCACCTGCCGGTTTTTGATTGCGCCTTCAAACCGGCGAACGGCGCCCGCTCGATCCACTACATGGGACATCTGAAGATGATGGGCGCCGTGCAGCCGTTCATCTCCGGCGCCATCTCGAAGACTGTGAATCTGCCTTCGGAGGTCACGGTGGAGGAGATCGAGCAGGCCTATATCGAGGGATGGCGTCTCGGGTTGAAGGCTGTTGCGGTTTATCGCGATGGCTCCAAACGCACACAGCCCCTGAGCACGACGGCATCCGACAAGAAGGATGTCGTGGTTGAGAGTCGCCCGGTCCGCCGCCATCTCCCTGTGGAACGTCACTCGATCACACATAAATTCAGCGTGGCCGGTCACGAAGGATATCTGACCATCGGCATGTACGAAGATGGAGCCCCCGGCGAGATTTTCATCGTGATGGCCAAGGAAGGGTCGACACTTTCCGGCGTGATGGACAGCTTCGCCACCACCTGTTCGATGGCGCTCCAATACGGCGTCCCTCTCAAGGTGTTGGTGGACAAATTCAGCCACACCCGCTTCGAGCCGTCCGGTTTCACTTCCAATCCACAGGTCCCGTATGCCAAATCCATCATGGATTACATCTTCCGTTATCTCGCATCCAAGTTCCTGCCCGCCGAGGAAGCCAAAGCCCTTGGAGTGCAGATCGACGAACCTTCCTTGACTTCACTGACCATCCAGACACCGCCCCTTACCGGCGCACGCGTGACCAAGCCCCCCAAGAAGGGCGCTCTCGTCGACATCGAAGACCGCGACGCCCCGGTCTGCTTCGAGTGCGGCTCGCTCATGGTGCGCAACGGGTCGTGCTACAAGTGCCTGAATTGCGGGTCAACCAGTGGATGTTCGTAGAGCAACTGTCTCGAAGACGCGTGTGCCGCTTTTTTAATCAGGATAGCATTCCCGAACCACATCGTCGCATGTACGGTTTCTCTCTCGCCTGGAAACCTCGATTTGGGTACGCTAGTCGGCATGATAGTGGTGAAGTTTGGCGGGACTTCTGTAGGCGCGGTTCCACAGATCGATCGGGCGGCGCGGATCGTTGAATCCATGAGGGAATCCCATCCGGTGGTCGTCGTCTCAGCGATGGCCGGTGTGACGGATGGGCTCTTGCAGGCCGGAGAATCGGCGGTTGCCGGGCAGGTGCGGCAGCGCGATGACACGCTTTGGGAAATCCGAAGCAAACACGATCAGGCTATCAATGAACTCTTCAAAGACCGGAGCACTGCGGTCGCACTACAAGACACGGAACAGCAGATCTGGGAAGAGATTCAGAAAATCTTCACGGGAGTTTCGCTGCTGCGCGAAATGAGCCCGCGTTCGCGCGATCTTATCAGTTCGTTTGGCGAGCGGCTCATTGTTCCCATTTTCGCCCGATATCTCAACGTTCTCGAAATGGAGGCCCAACCGGTTGACGCACGCGAATTGATCATTACGAGTGAAGACTCGGAATTCGTGCTCGTCGATTTCGAGGAAACGAAAAAGAGGTGTCAGAAACTTGCGAAGACGGCGAAATCGGGCGTCGTGCCGGTAGTGACCGGTTTCATTTGCTCAACGCCTGCGGGAATCACGACCACACTCGGACGCGGCGGGTCCGACTATACGGCGTCCATTATTGGGAGTTGTTTGAAGGCCGAAGAGATTCAGATCTGGACCGACGTCAATGGCGTGATGACGGCGGATCCGCGCATCGTACCGGACGCGCGAGTTCTTGAGCGGGTCTCTTACAAGGAAGCTGCGGAGATGTCGTATTTCGGTGCGAAAGTGCTGCATCCGCAAACAATCATGCCTGCAGTTGATGAGAATATCCCAATCCGCATCAAGAATACGTTCGCACCGGATATGCCGGGCACGCTCATTACCGCGGAAAGTCCCATACATCTGCACAGTGTGAAGACCGTCACTTCCATTACAGGCGTAACCCTGGTTTCCGTGGAAGGCCGCGGGATGATTGGCGTTCCTGGAGTGGCAGGCCGAGTCTTCACCACAACGGCGCGAAATCGAATCAGCGTTCTGATGTTCTCCCAAGGATCATCCGAGCAGCATATTTCTCTGGTGGTGAACCGTCAGGATGGCGAGAACACCGTCAAAGCGCTGCGTCGTGAGTTTGAAACAGAGATCGAGCGGCGGCGGATCGATCGCATCTCGAGTATTTCGGACATCGCAATCATTGCCCTGGTCGGCGAGGGCATTAAGGGCGTTCCGGGTGTCGCGGCCCGCGCCTTCGGTGTGTTGGGCAGCGCCAACATCAACATCCTGATGATTGCGCAAGGATCTTCCGAGCTAAACCTTTCCATCGTTGTCCGCCAGAAAGATGCGCCCCGTGTGGTGCAACTGATTCATGGAGGGTTCGAGCTAAACAAGTGATAGATGGGCCCTAAAGTGGAGGTGTGAGGTCAGGGATACGCCCGAGAGGATTCGAACCTCTGACCTACGGATTCGTAGTCCGTCGCTCTATCCATCTGAGCTACGGGCGCGCAAGAAACCCAACCAGTATGTCATAGTCAAAAATGCGGTTACAAGATACGCAGAAGGCGGGCGGCTTCACTCAGCAGCTTGTCCATATCGACGGGTTTGGCCATGAAAGAGTCGGCGCCGGCGTTGAGAATTTTCTTTTCAGCTTCGGGTTGCCCGCTTATTGCGATAATGATGGCTTTGCTCATGGCGTCGGTTTTGATGCGTCGGCAAACTTCAATTCCATCGACGCCGGGAATCATGACGTCCAGAATCAGAAGGTCGGGTTTTGCGCGTCCGACTTCAATCAAGGCGCTAATTCCGTCCGAGGCGGAAATGATTTCGTAACCGCCCTGGCGCTCGAAGAATTTTCTAATCAGGTCGGCGATTTCCTGGTCGTCTTCGACGATAAGCACGCTGAATTTTCCATCGACCAGCGATGCGGGAGTGGGGATTTGATGCTTGCGAATAAACGCGAGAAGATCTTCGCGCCGGATGCGCCGATGGCCGCCCGGTGTCCGATACGAAGAGAGCAGGTGTTGCTCGATCCAATTGATGACGGAGCGCGGGTTGACGTGAAGCAGCCGGCTGACCTCGTGTGTCGTATAAATGCTCTTCTCTCTTGTTGCGTTGACCATGTTCGAAAAGACCTAATTTTAACTTTATATCGAAGGCCTGCCCCAATATCGTCCGATAATTTGACGATAATTTGAGTCGATGTTGGCAGTTATTTTGTCACCAGCCCTGAAGTGCAGTCAGAGCCCTAGAGCGCAAATTGTGCCTTATTACACATATCGTGCGTCAATGGCAACGGAAATAGACATTCGGGAGTGGCAGCGCGGCGATCTCGCAAAGATCCAAAGGGACTGGCTGGAATTTTGCCGGCAGGCAACGCGTTCAGATATTCGTCTAAAGCCGGATTGTGAGATTGCCATGGCGAATTGGCTGGCCTATCGCTTCAAAGAGTCAGAGGCGTTCGGTTTTATCGCCGAGTTGGACCGCAACGCCGTAGGATTCCTTATTGGCCGTGTGGGTGACTGGGAATCCGCTCCGCCCGTTGTGGAACCGCGGAAACTTGGAATCATTGATGCCGTGTATGTCAACGAAGAGTTCCGCCGGCGGGGAATCGGGATTCGACTTGTCGAGCGGGCGCTTCAAGCCATGCGAGACCGCAATGCGGTGGCCGCAGAGACCATCTATGACTCATGGAGCGCTGACTCCGCTGAAATCTGGCGCCGTGTGGGTTTCGCGCCATGGATGGTCCACGCGTACAGGATGTTATAGAATCGATTTTTCTTTCAATCTCGTTGGGAGCTTCGCGTGAAAGTCATTAGCTGCATTAAGCCCGTGCCGGATCCGGCGTCTCGGCTGGTCATCAACGCGGCGAGAACGTGGATCAAAGATCAGGAACTTACGTTCGTTGCAAGCGAAGCGGATAATTACGCGCTGGAAGAGGCGCTCCGATTGAAGGAGAAACACGGCGGCGAAGTCGCTGTCATTTCCTTGGGGGGTGAGGAAGCTGCACGTGTATTACGCTCGAGTCTAGCGATGGGCGCGGATCGAGCGATTCATTTGCTCGACCCGAAATTCAAGGATTCGGATGAATTCGCGTCGGCCGCCGCGCTGGCCAAAGCGATAGAGAAAGACGGGGGCGCCGATCTTCTGCTCGCCGGTGTTCAGTCGGACGATCTTGGAAGCGGAACGACCGGAACCATGATGGCCGAATTCCTCGGCTGGGCGCACGCGACTGTCGTCGTCGGTGTGCAAGTCCAACCGGACACCAAATCCCTACAGGTCCAGCGCGAGCTTGAAGGCGGCATTAATGAGACCGTCGAACTGACGCTACCCGCAGTGCTCACGATTCAATTCGGAATCAATCAACCTCGTTATGCTTCGCTGAGGGGCATCATGGCCGCCAAGAAGAAAGAATTCAAGGTTTGGTCGGCTGCCGATTTGGGATTAGCCGACAATGCTGTCGGACGAGCCGGCGCAGCATACGACGTGAAAGAGATTCTCGTTCCCGAAAGGAAGAGCCGCGTGGAGGTTATCAGCGGAACGCCGGAAGAGGCGGCTGCAAAATTGGTTGAGAAGTTGAGAAAAGAAGCGAAAGTAATCTGATGATCTTCGTAGTAGCCGAACACAAAGACAACAAACTTAGACCTATTACGTCCGAACTGCTGGTCTTTGGCCAGCGCGTGGCCCGCGATTTTGGCGAGCCTATAACAGCGGTCATTTTAGGCTCCAGCACGGGCGACCTTGCCGGTGAGCTAAAGACCAGGAAAATTGATCGGGTCCTGCGCGCTGAACATGCCGACCTGGCCGAGTACAATCCCGATACGTACGTTCAAGTCCTTCAGTCGATCTTGAATAAGGACAAGCCGTTTCTCGTTCTGATGGGCCACACGACGCAGGGCATGGACTTCGCCCCCCGCCTGGCTGTGCGGCTGTGCGGACCTCTCATCTCCGGTTGTGTTGAATATGAGAAGCAGGGCGAGCGCCTCATCCTAACCCGTCAGATTTTCAATGCAAAGATGAACATGAAAACTTTAGTGCGTGGCGAGCCGCCGTACTTCGCCACAGCTTCACCTGGAGCTTTTCCGGGAGATGAAGTCGAAAGCGGTGGTAACGCAGAAGTGATCGTGTTTCCAGTGCAACTCACCGGCACGCCCAAGCGCAAAATTTTGAACCGCGTCGAGGCCCCAAAAGGGCAGACGGACCTGAGTTCTGCCCCGATAATCGTCTCGGGCGGCCGCGGACTGAAACAAAAGGAAAACTTCAACTTAATCTTTGAACTAGCTGAAGCGATTGGGGGTTCTGTCGGGGCGTCCCGGCCAGTGGTCGATGCGGAATGGCTACCGCGCGAGTACCAGGTTGGCAGTTCTGGGCAGACGGTATCGCCACGTTTGTATATTGCGGTGGGCATTTCAGGTGCGATTCAGCATTTGGTCGGGATGCAGACCTCGCGATGTATCGTCGCCATCAACAAAGATCCGGAAGCTCCGATCTTCAAAGTCGCGCACTACGGCATCGTCGATGACTTGTTCAAAGTCGTTCCCGCACTAACAAAAATTTTCAAGGATTTAAGGCAAGCATAACCATTGACTGTGCCGTCGTTTCCATATAGTATCCCCCGAAGTTTTCGACCACGCTGTATCAGTTTTTAAGGAGGGTATGAAATGCGGAAATTCTCAGTGTTGATCGGGATCTGCGCGCTAGTTGGGTTGGCGCTGACGGTCGTGGGCCAGGAGCAGGAGGTCACCCAAGCTCTGTCCCCTGTCATGAAAGATGTCGGTGCCACGCTGCAGAGCCTGAGGCGGAATTTGGACGCGAAGTCTGCAGCGGATGTCGCGAAAGATGCCGAAAAACTCCAAACGCTCTTTACACAAGCGCAAGGCATCTTCAAGGCAAACAAAGTGGGCGACGCGGCTAAAGCAGCTAAAGCGAACGCCGGCACGGCTGGTGATATTATGAAGGCGGCGAAGGAAAACAATCTTGACGCTGCGGCAGAACCCGCCGGAGCACTCCAGAAGACTTGCAAGGCGTGTCACGACCTGCATCGTGAACAGCTCCCGGACAAGACCTTCAAGTTCAAACCGTAAGAAAAACACCCCTTTTGTAGCGGCGGAAGGAGACCAAAATCCGCCGCTACAATTTATTGGAAAAATTTTTTAAAATGTTGTAACTTTTTCACTGTTCCAAGTGTCTATAGTAGTGTATGTAGATTTCCTCCACCATCCCACCTTCCCCCGCGGCGGAAGCCGCGGGGATTTTTTTTGTCCCTCGGACGGTATGATCAACGCATGCTCGGGCTGATTCTGACTCTAGTTTTAGCGCCAGACGGGCCGCTGTACGGCAATCCCACGGCGGATGGCCTGATTCGGCAAGCCATGGAAGCCACGTATGGCCTGCAACTGGATCAAGCACGGGCGGCCGCGCGCAGGCTTCAAGAGGGCTTTCCCGATCATCCTGCCGGTTATGTGATCACGGCAGAGACGTACTGGTGGGAGGCTCAGGCGGATCCGCACAATGAAACGATCGAAAACGGCTATTACCGGGCTCAGGATTTGGCCGTCCAGAAGGCGGAGAGCGCGATCAAAGCCGGGAAATATCCGAAAGTAGAACTTCTCGCCTACCTGGCATCGGCGCACGGCAGTTATGCCCGATTCCAGGTCACTCAAAAGGGCGCCTATTTCAGCGCACTATCGGGGCTCGCGGCAACAGAGATTTGGGCCTTGAACAACTGCAGACGGCTATGGAGAAAGCCCGGTATTCCCGAACTGAAGCGCGCATCGTCTACTACACGGCGATGCTCGAAGACAAGCAATACGCGGCGGGGTTGCCGATGCTTGAAAAACTTCTGGCCGATTATCCAGACAATTTCGTTCTTTACGTGTGGGTGACGGAGTGGTTTCGGGAGCAGCGCAACAATCTTGAGGGAGCAGAGTACTTCGAGCGGATGTTTCAAAAACAGATCAAACGTTCTCCAATGATGGCCAAGTACGCTCTGCTCGAAAAGGCGGCTTTGCAGTTTGCACACAATCGAAAGAATGAAGCGATCCAGACGCTGGAACGGATACGGAACATTCCCGGTACAGATCGTTTACTTGCCAGTAAAGTTGAAGCTTTGGAAAAGCAGATTCGTAAGGGTTGACGCCATACGGATTCCCCTCCTTGCAAAGGAGGGGTGGCCGCGCCATCAAAAAAAATGATGCCGAAGGCCACCAAAGTTGGCGCGGACGGGGTGGTCAGTCCTCGACATCACGTCTCAAATGACCACCCCGTCTGCGCCTTTCAAAGGAACGGGAACATTTTCTTGATGGCGCAGCCACGCCTCCTGTTCCAGGAGGAGAACGGCAAGCGCTTAGATAGCCCCCATTCGCCTGCCGACCTTCTCAAATGCGGACAATGCACGGTCCATGGCTGCCTGGTCCAGGGCGGCGGAAATCTGTGCGCGCAGGCGGGCCTCGCCTTTCGGCACGACGGGATACCAAAGTCCCTTGATGTACACACCTTCGTCGAGCAGCGAGTTACTCATCTCCATGGCCATGGATGCTTCGCCCAACATGATGGGCACGATGGGGTGATCGCCTTCCAGAATCCTGAAGCCCAACTGGCGGATGTGTTTTCGGAAATACTTAGCTTTGCCGAGCGTGCCGCTCAGCACGTCCACTTTCCCATGAACGCCAAGTTGTTCGGGAGTGCCCCGGCCGGTGCGGCCGGCAACGCCCACGGCGTGCGAGTCATCTACGAAGAGGAGGTGGCCAGATGCGGCGGCGGCCTCAATCAGGGCCGGAAGGGGCGCAAGATCGCCTTCCATGCTGAACACGCCATCCGTGGCGATGAACCCGAAGCGGTAGCTGAACCGGCGGTCTTCCTCCAGCATTCTCCGCAGGTCGTTCACATCGGCATGCTCATAGACTTTTCGATGCACGACTTCCACCCGGCACAGGCGCGTGCCGTCGATGATACTTGCGTGATTGAGCCGGTCGCTGTAAATGACGTCGCGGTACAGCTCCGATCCGAGCTTTTCGTTTACGATCGAGGCGAAGAAGCCTTCGTTTGCCGCGAAACAGGATGAATACAGAATCGAGTCTTCCGTGCCGAGAAACCCGGCAATTTTTTCTTCGAGCTGTCGGTGAACGGTCAGCGTTCCGCACAGAAAGCGGACGGAGGAGACTCCGTAACCATACTCCCGGATACCCCGAATGGCAGCCTCCTTGATCCGAGGGTGTGATGCGAGGCCCAGATAGTTGTTCGAGCCGAGCATGATCACATCCTTCCCGGCTACGCGGACGACCGCGCCCTGCTCGGACTCGATGATTGTTTCTGTCTTAAAAGTTTTCGTTCGTTCCAGACGTTCCAATTCGAGACAAATCGATTCGTTCAGGCTCATAGCTTCAGGATTAAATGGGCAGGAGTGGTGAGCGGCCCATTCGCGTCATTCACGCAATTGGCAGCTCTCATTTTGGTTGCGACTCCACTACGAATCTTTCTTCTCCCTGACGATCACGCCGTACATCACGAAATCACGGGGGGTCTTCTGGGCCCCGTTGTCCCCCATTTCGTAGATGCGAAAGGTGGGATTCACCCCCTCCTGGCCGATCTCCAGCGGGTACACGCCCCGCAAATCTTTAGTGCGGAAAGCAGTTTCGTAGCGATGCTTTTTCAGATTCCATGTGAAAACGCGGATGCCGCTGAAGTCCACGTGCGGGTCCAGGCCGGGTTTGCGCTCACCAACGATGTACCAATTAATTTGGCCGGCGAAGGAATCTTGCACCCGGTTGATCGTCTTGACGGCGGCATAGGTGTAGCCCTCGCTGTACTGGGCGATATCGGCGGGAATATCGAAATCCACAAGTCCGCCAAACACCCAACCCACCTGTGTCGGAGAAGACCGCACCTTAATCCATGCGTCGGAAGCCGTCTCGGAGTTGGGACGGGGCGTGGTGGTGCGGTCCAGGACTTCTACCATCGTGCCGCGATCCAGCTTGCGAATGATGGGACTGGATCGTCCGGGCTCGATTCTTAAGTTGGCGTCGTCATGGAGCACAGCGGTGTTCTGCGGCGACTGATCTTGCGAGGCAACGACCAATTCCTGTATCCGCTTTTTGGTTGCATTCGTAACGACGGTGCTTTCTTCCATCCATCCTTCGACCTCGTCACCATATCGAATGCGATACCAGTTGTCCTGGCGTTCCAGGACGTTGACTCGATCGCCCGTGTCGAGAGTCCGAAGGGTTCGCGACGTGGAACTGTTCTTCAAACGAACCGATGCGTTCTTTGCAATGACAGTCGCCTGATCCAGGATGGGCTCGGGTTGTGGAGAGCAGCTTACCAGGAGGAGCAGAGCTAACAGAGCAACAACAACTTTCATGCGCATGTTCACTCGGACTTAATTAATGACCTTTAAATTATATTACGAGGTCAACTACAATCCTCATCATGTCTGACGCTCCGGACTTCGAAACCGCATTAAAAAGACTCGAGGAAATTGTGAAGAAGCTCGAAAATGGGGATCTGTCGCTGGATTCAGCCCTGGAGTTGTTCGAGGAAGGCATCAAATTATCGCGTTTTTGCCACACGAAGTTGGAGCAGGCCGAACGGCGGGTCGAGATCTTGTTGAAGAACAGTTCGGGGCAGCCGCGCGCGGTTCCTTTCGAATCCGAAAATGAGCAATGAACTGAACGCGTTTTTCGACCGCGTGCGTCCGGCCATTGAGGACACTCTTGAACAGCTGCTTCCTTCCGAATCCGCGTCTCCGGTGCAAATCCACAAGGCCATGCGATACAGCACGCTCGGCGCCGGCAAGCGCATTCGGCCGTGCTTATGCGTCGCGGCGTTCACGGCATACCGGAATGATTGGAAGCCGATTCTGCGAGTTGCATCGGCCGTTGAGCTGATTCATTCCTATTCCCTGATCCACGATGATCTTCCGGCGATGGACGACGATGACCTGCGCCGCGGCAAACCGTCCTGCCACAAACAATTTGGCGAAGCCATTGCGATACTGGCAGGGGATGCGCTTCTGACACTCGCTTTCGAAGTGTTGTCGGGCTCTAAGGACTTTACGGCGGACCGCGTCTTGCGCGTCATATCGATGCTGGGCCGAGCGGCGGGGACCTGCGGGGGAATGATCGCCGGACAGGTGATGGATCTCGAGGCTGAAGGCGCGCCGGTTTCGGCGGACCAGTTGCAAAACATTCACCGATCCAAAACGGGCGCCCTGATCGGCGCTTCCGTGTGGACTGGCGCGTATCTTGGCGGGGCGTCGGACTCCGATCTCGAGACGATAGCCGGTTTTTGTGATCGAATCGGCCTGGCGTTTCAAGTCATCGACGACATTCTTGACGCGATCGGTGGGAAAGACCGCGACCAGGAGAAAGCAACGTACCCCGCACTGCACGGCCTGGAAAAGTCTCGTACCATCGCGCATCATTTGATGGAAGATGCCAAACAAGTGATCTCACCCCTCGGCACGCGCGGGCAGTTGCTGGTTGATTTTTGTGACTATCTCGACAACCGGACCCATTGAAGAGCCTTTTTTGGCCGGGGATTGCGCAGAACACATGAAGAAACGCATCGATAGATTGCTTGTGGAGCGCGGCCTCGCCGACAGTCGGGAGAAGGCGCAGGCGCTGATCATGGCGGGCAACGTTCTGGTTGATGATGAGCCTGCAAAGAAGGCCGGGTTGCCGGTTTCCGAGGACGCCGATATCCGGCTCAAAGAGGCGCCGCATCCATACGTCAGCCGGGGTGGCATCAAGCTCGAGGGCGCCGTTGAAGCTTTTGGTCTTCGCGTTCAGGGTAAGGTCTGCCTCGATATTGGATCATCCACGGGAGGCTTTACTCATTATCTGCTCCTGCATGAGGCCGAGCGCGTGTATGCGTTGGATGTGGACGTGAAGCAACTCGACTGGAAAATTCGCAACGCTTCCAGAGTTCGAGCCATCGAACTGAATGCTCGATACCTGGAACCGGCCCATATTGGTGAGCCAATCGATCTCGTGAGCATTGACGCATCATTCATTTCGCTTACACTGCTGCTTCCGAGAATTCCCCAGGTCTTGAAACCCGGTGGGGAGTGCCTGGCGCTGGTGAAGCCGCAATTTGAAGTGGGACGGCAAGACGTCGGAAAGGGAGGCATTGTTCGCGATCCTAAGCTTCAGCAGGCGGCTATCCAAAAGGTCGCCGAGGCCGGTCGCAATACCGGTCTGGAATTTGCCGGGTCACACGAATCTCCAATTACAGGACGAGAAGGAAATCGCGAGTTTTTTCTCCTGTTCAGGAAATGATGAATCTCGAAAACGTTGTCATCGTCACAAAGCCCAAGCAGCAGAATGTTGCCCGAGTTGCGGGTGAGCTGATCGCATGGTTCAAGAGCAAAAACATTGAAGCGTCGCTCGACCCGGAATCGGCGTTTAAGGCGGACCTTGCCGTGGTGGTCGGTGGTGACGGTACTCTGCTCGCTGCCGCGCGGCTGCTTGGTGACCGGCAGGTTCCGATTCTTGCGATCAACCACGGCGGTCTTGGTTTCCTCACGGAAGTCACGTTGGAGGAGATGTACCCGGCGCTGGAGCGGGTGCTCGGGGGACACTTCATCGTCGAGCCCAGAATGATGATGGATATCGCTGTCGTACGAGCGGGGAAGCAGCTAGCCGATTATCGCGCCCTGAACGACGTGGTCATTAACAAGGGCTCGCTCTCCAGAATCATCGAACTCGACGTGCGTGTTGATGGACAGTATGTATCGAGTTTCCGCGCGGATGGTTTGATCGTAGCCACCCCGACCGGTTCGACGGCCTATAGCCTATCGGCCGGCGGGCCTATCATTTTTCCCACCATGAGCGCGATGGTGGTAACACCAATCTGCTCCCACACGCTCACAAATCGGCCCATTGTGCTTCCGCCCGGCGTCAAGATCGACGTCAAACTGCACTCTTCGCAAGATGAGGTGTACATCACGGTTGACGGCCAGGTGGGACTGACGCTGCAGATCGATGACCGCCTGACCATCGAAAAATCGGATGTGCCCGTCAAATTGGTGGCTCCGGTCGGCAAGAATTATTTTGACGTCCTGCGCGGAAAGCTCAAGTGGGGTTAGGCGGCCGTCCCCAGGCTATAATCCAAATCGTTAGGAACGCGGGCTAAAGCCCGCGACTACAGGTGAGCCGAAAATGTCTGGCCCAACTTGTAGTCGCGGGCTTTAGCCCGCGCCCCAAAATTCGTTTCTAAACTCAAGGAGAGGAAACCAGGTGAAATCCAAAGCTCCACGCCAGACGGTGTGCAACATACCCGTCGACAACCCCAAGGAACCGTACTGCGGGGGGAAACTCAAACGAATTACAGACTTGGATCCGGAAGCTAGAAAGGCGGCCGGGCCCGGTAAGGATGTTTTTCGGTGCCAAAAATGCAAGACCCTTTACGTTGAAGATAGTCCATATGCTTTAGCGAAAG
>WNGJ01005448.1_pt1 | contig 19865 bp, 22 predicted proteins | sample 5400611 | NCBI WGS metagenome assembly WNGJ01 (sample SAMN13153375, study PRJNA577476) | soil metagenome | isolation source: 40 cm soil or saprolite under Garry oak tree replicate 1 | place: USA:California | collected 2016-06-15
TGCCGGAATACGTGAACAGGAAGCTCGATCCCTTAATTGCTGACCGAGTGCGCGAGCATCTTCTGCATTGCGAAACATGCCAAGCCGAACTTTCAACCTGGGAAGCGCTAAGGGAGACAGCTCTATGCGCTGTTGCAGCAGAGCCACTTCCATCTCTACATATTTTAGACCAGGTCTGGGCGAAAATTGATGCGCCAATCCAGGAGGCACAGGTAAACCGGTGGCCTATTCGTCGTGTCATTGTACACCTCTGGTTAGTGCTTAACCGGCAAGTACGCATTATCCATAAAAGTATTTGGATTGCTTCTACTCTGGTAGGTCTATTTTGCTGTTGCCTGGCCCTTTACGTCTCAACACAATCACCCAACCACGTGCACGATGCAACATCGATATTGACGCTCTTTACAGCCGTGGTGGCAGCTTCAGGTGTTGCCTTCATCTATGGCAAGGACAATGATGCTGGCTTTGAGATTACGCTCTCGACACCAACATCGATACGCATAGTTATGCTATGTCGTATGGTCTTAGTGATCGGTTACAACTTTGTGCTCTCCGCGCTAGCATCTGTTATTATCGCCGTTGCACATGGAGGAGGTCTCTGGGAAATCATCCAACTGTGGCTCGGGCCAATGCTGCTCTTATCCTCTATAAGTGTATCGCTCACGCTAATGGTTGGATCGGCATTCGCCTTAGCAATCTCGCTTTTAATCGAGGCTTTACAAGCCATCCCGATCACTATAGAAAAAGGCTTTATCGCGCTACAAGTTGACCGTCCTGACATGTGGCAGACGAGTCCTTACGTAGTGCTAGTGGCTGTACTGCTCCTTGCGCTTGCGGTATTCTATGCGCCGCGACAGCCCAGGCTATCGAATTAAATTGTAGGAACCAGGAGAGGGCATATGCTGCTTGATCGATTTCGTTACGAAATACACTTGCTGGGGAAGCGCGTGATCTTGACGCCCATCTTGATAATGGTTGGCTTCGCCTGCTTAGCAGTGCTTTTACACTACCTGCATACGGACCCTGCTCGCACACTATCGGCGAGTCTTGAGATAATACTCCCACTAGCAGCCGGCGTCGTCGTAGCCACTATAACCAGTCACGACCCCGCTATTGAATTGCAGCTCAGCATGCCTAAAAGATACGATAGAACAGCTCTAGGTCGTCTCACGCTTGTTGCTGGCTGGACAATAATTATCGCATTGATCTCCAGCAGCAGTATTTTTGCACTGAAGCTCGCATTCGTACCACAGATGTCACAACCATCGTCAGCGCCATTACAGTTTCTCGCAGGGCAGCTTACCTGGATCGCGCCACTGCTCTGGCTGGTTGCTACCGGGCTTTGTCTTGCACTGCTGCTGCGTAGTCGTGCAGCTAGCGGGGCTTTGCTCGGCGGCATCTGGATAGTCGAAATCATCTTCAAGGATTACTTTGCTGCTACTACATGGCTCCATCCAGTATTTCTCTTCCCGACGACACTGCTGCCGCTTGTTGGCTCTTTGCCTCAAGCAATCCTCAACTCCTGGTTGACCAATCGCTTCGAGTTGATTGGGACTGCGCTCGTGCTGCTGTTATTGGGCTGGCTGCTCCTTCGCAATCCCGAGGGGCTACTGAGAACTTCGAGCGAGGAATAATGATGCGGCAAGTACCGGCTCTCTTTGGTGTAGTGAAGTACGAATTTTACACAGCATATAGTTTGAAGGAAGGAGGCGAACAAAGGTGTATCAAGCAAGAATCCTGTTAGGCGTGCTGGCTTACGAGTTCAAGATGCAGATACGCCGCCGTACCCTCTGGATTGTGTTTATAGGCTTTGCGGCTATCATCATTAGAATCTTACTCAATCTCATCGCACAACCGGAATTGTATGGGCTAGATAACTTACGATTGAGCACTGTCGTCGCTCGTGGAGTTTTCACTCTCAATATTCTACTGCCGATTCCCCTGGGAATCTTTCTGGCCGATCGCCTGCCGCGAGACCGGCGAACGGGGGTGGATGAATTATTTACGAGCATGCCAGGATACTTGAGTACGCGCATTGTTGGGAAATACCTGGGAAGCACGCTTGCAACCATCATACCCATGTTTGTGAGCTATACTATCCTTATAGGCTTTCTGCTCTACCAAACACACAACGTATTCTCCATCCCGCTTGTACTGGTAGACTTTCTTTTGATCGTGGTACCAGGGCTGTTGTTCGTAGCAGCATTTTCGATTGCCTGTCCTACAATCCTGTGGGTACCGCTCTACCAGTTTCTCTTTGTTGGCTACTGGTTCTGGGGCAATTCGTACTCTCCAAACACTATCATTCCGACACTCAGTCGTACCATCCTGACCCCGATAGGAACCTATATCAGCACGGGAATACTTGGGATTCCCCAGGTTCCCTGGGTGCAGAGTGCACCATTCTGGGAGGGATTGGCAAGTTTACTACTCCTGCTCGGCATTGCGGTTCTTGTCTTGTATGTTCTGTGGCGCTACCTGTCATGGGAGCAGGCACGGCAATAGAAGCTATTTGTAACTATTCAGCAGGGGATTCCAAGGGGCCTTGCAGGCCCCTTGGCGGGGTGCGGGGTGTCCCCGCCTTTCTCCCTCATCCCGCCGCCTCCGGCGGCGCAAGAGAAAGGAGACCTGAATAGTTACGGCTATTTATTGTATTAGACTATAGGAAAACGAGGGAGATTACAGGTTATGCAAATAGAAATTGGTCGCCTCAACAAGGTTTATCGCGGTGGTATTCACGCGCTTAATGATGTTGATTTGACTATCCCAAGCGGTATGTTTGGCTTGCTCGGGCCAAACGGCGCCGGCAAAACGACGCTGATGCGCATCCTGGCGGGCATTCTGCGTCCCACCAGCGGCGATTTGTACATCGGAGAGTATGATGGTAACATGGAAAAAGGGCGCATGGCCATCAAACGTGTGCTGGGCTACCTGCCACAGGAATTGGGTGTGTATCCCGACTTGAGCGCGCGCGAGTTCCTGGATTACATCGGCATACTCAAGGGGATGGATGATCGTAAAATTCGCCAGAAGAGAGTTGGTGAACTGCTCGAGGTGGTTTCGTTGACTAACGTAGCCAATCGCAAACTCAAGACCTTTTCCGGTGGCATGAAACGGCGCATCGGCATAGCCCAGGCGCTGCTCAACAATCCCAAGTTACTGATCGTTGATGAGCCGACGGCGGGACTCGACCCGGAGGAGCGCATCCGCTTCCGCAATCTGCTCTCTGAACTGGCGGGAGATCGAACGGTGCTGCTCTCCACGCATATCGTCGAAGATATCGCTCAAACATGTCGCAATCTCGCTATTATGAACAACGGCTATGTTATCTTCCAGGGCACGACTGCTGACCTGACGCTGGAGGCTCGCGGCAAGGTCTGGACGGTGACAACGACTGGGAGCAAGCCGCAAGGGGACTTTACGGTCGTCTCGACCATGCATATGGGTGACTCTGTGCAGTATCGTCTTGTTGGAGAGCTTGCATCGCCAAATGGCGCAGTGCCAACAGAGCCGAGTCTTGAGGATAGCTACGTCTGGTTGATGCGTGAGAGTCGCACGCCCAGGGTCATTGTAGCTTCATAGTAAAGGTCTCTACTTACAGAAAAGTTGACAGTGGCTTTACTATAGTAATGCTTTGAGTATTCCATTTTAAAGAAAGATAGATTTCATGCACTTGTTAGTGGCAGCATTCTTCTCGCTACAAACACTACAGGATATGTTGAATCTTTTGGGATATCCAGCGGTAACGCTCTTCATCATGATCGAGAGCACAGGTATCCCTTTCCCCGGAGAATCAATGCTGCTGCTGGCCTCCTTCTATGCTGCAATTGATCATCAACTTCAGATACCCATTATCATCGCTTGTGCAGCCGCGGGCGCAATTCTGGGAGACAATTTCGGCTATATTATTGGACGTACCGGTGGGCGAGCTTTTATCGAGCGGTTCGGGAAATACCTGTTTTTGAAGCCGCACCATCTTGCTTATGCCGAACAATTCTTTTTGAAGCATGGTAATAAAGCAGTTTTCTTTGGCCGCTTCATCGCCATACTGCGCATCTGGGCTGCCTTTCTAGCGGGTGTTAACCATATGCGCTGGCGCACCTTTTTGATCTACAATGCCGCAGGCGGCATTTTGTGGGCAACACTCGTTGGTACGTTTGGTTACCTTGCTGGCAGCTTTTTCCACAATAATTTCAGTCAGATCGAGCAGCTTGCCAGGACAGTTAGTTGGGTCGGTGCCGGAGTGATTGTGGCAATCGTTATACTAGCGCTTATCATCTATCGGATTCGTCGTAAGCGTCGCATACGGCGCATGATAGATTCTGAGAGAAACGCTGCATAGACAGTTCATCGGCCCGCTTGCAGACCTTAACTTCATGTGTATGCCGCACCGGCCATTTGTGACGGAGCCACAAATGGCCGGTGCGGCATACACCCTGTATTTCTTCACGAAAAAGCATTCAGGCCGGTGATGGCCTGGCCGATGATGAGCGTGTGGATATCGTCCGTACCTTCGTAGGTGTAGACAGACTCCAGGTTGTTCGAGTGGCGGCTGATTGGGTATTCGAGGGTGATGCCATTAGCACCAAGGACGGAGCGAGCCTCACGCGCCGTTTTGAGGGCCTCGCGCACATTGTTGCGTTTCGCAAGAGAAATTTGCACGGGATGCAGCATTCCATCATCTTTCAAGCGTCCAAGTTGCAGGGCCAGTAGTTGCGCCTTCACCAGTTCCGTCGCCATGATGGCCAGTTTCTGCTGTACGAGTTGGAATTTGCCTATGGGCTGATTAAACTGGACACGGGTCTTAGCATAGTCAAGCGCCACTTCGTAACATGCCCGTGCTGCGCCCGCCGCTCCCCAGGCAATACCATAACGTGCCTCATCCAGGCAGGCGAGCGGACCACGCAAGCCGCGTACATTTGGCAGCATGTTCTCAGCTGGCACGCGACAATCTTCAAAGTGAAGCTCCGAGGTAACGGAGGCCCGCAGCGAAAGCTTGTGGTGTACATCGCTGGTAGTAAAACCCGGCGTACCACGTTCTACCAGGAAGCCACGGATGCCGTCATCGGAACGTGCCCAGACAACGGCAAGGTCGGCTATGCCGCCATTGGTGATCCACATCTTTGTGCCGTTCAATACGTAGGAATCGCCGTCACGGCGCGCGGCGGTGCGCATACTGGATGGATCGCTGCCAGCATCCGGCTCCGTCAGCCCAAAACAGCCGATCACCTCACCTCGCGCCATACGCGGCAGCCAGCGCTGTTTCTGCTCCTCGGAACCAAAGGACCAGATAGGGAACATGGCCAGCGAGCCTTGTACGGAAACAAATGAGCGCAAGCCACTATCACCAGCCTCCAATTCCTGGCAGGCCAGGCCATAGCTGACGGCGCTCAACCCGGCACATCCATAGCCCTCGAGATGCATACCAAGCAGGCCAAGCTCGGCGATCGCGGGAATGAGCTCACGCGGGAATGTGCCAGCCTCGAAGTGCTCTCCGATGATAGGCAAGACACGCTCGTTCACGAACTTGCGCACGGTATCGCGCACCAGGCGCTCCTCCTCTGAAAGCAGGTAATCAATGTTATAAAGATCAGTTGCAGGCGGCATCTGCACCTTGTGTTCAGTGGATTTAGCTGTCATAAAATCGAGATCCCTTTCGTAAGCAGCGGCAAAAATACCAGGGTGTACATCAGTTAGAGGTATGCTCCCCATCGAGCGGCATACACACATGTTCTCTTATTATATCCTATCTTTCACCCCTGCTCACCAACAAGCCACGCTTCTTCACTCGCACACGAAACCGAACAGGATACGGAAAGGAAAGGAGCTTGAGAGCATGATGCTCTCAAGCTCCTGAGGGGATCAGGGTGACCTACCCTCTGGATGGCCCCTGGTACCCGACGCTCCCAGCCTTGCGCATCGCCTCCATTGTCTCCTCGACAGTGAATAACTTGGTCGTCTTGATCGCTTTGACGTGCCCTGGGGTAACTGCCGCCAGGCTCGTTGCTAGGGCAGCATTGTCGTCGGGCATTTCAGTGAGCGCAACGACATCGTACTCCCCAAAGCAGAAGTAGAGGCCGATCAGTCGTCCACCAAGCTTCTGCGCCAGTTCACTAACAGGTTTGCTCCGGTCTTGTGGGTTTTGCGCCATCGTTGCCAACGCTTCAGGGGTGTAAGCAGCTTGAATCATGTAGAAGGCCATGATGTTCATCTCCTTCTTCGTTCTAACAGGTGTCCCTCTCAACCCTCAATTGGAGAGGATAAGCTACGGCAATACTTTACCAGCTCCTCGCCTACGAATCTGAACATCAGTGATGATGTTCCATGTGCTCAATCATCTCTACAGTCGTGCCTGAAGTTACATGATGGTACAGGAGACGGTTACGAGCTACAACACGTTCAACAACACAAAGAACGGTTACGGAAAGAGGGTTCACATGATCAGGGAGTTGTGCTTTACCGGTTCTCACTCTACACCCGCTGTCAATACCCCCTAAGCTTCGATCTATGATAACTATCCCACTCATGGAACACCCTCTCAATGGGGGAGGCTGGCTCAAGTTCTCAGGGACTTATCGAAGGCGACGAGAACCCTGAGTTTCTTTGTGACTGGCGACTGGCAGGCAAGGATGGGAGTGGTAATGGGTATATACACCGTAGCGAGATTGCCCTCCGGGGCAATGGCGGTGATTGGGAAGATCCTGCCGTGCTCTTCTATCGTAGGAAAGGTCTTTGAAGAGAAGAGTACATCGACAGAGGTATAATATTGTAAAGTATAATATTGCTCAAAGGAGGTACTTATGATAGTTGTTACTACTGACACAATCTCACACTTTCGCATTATTGAAACGAAGGGACAGGTTTTCGGCGTGGTCGTGCGCAGTCGAGGCCTGGGTGGCAACATCATGGCAGGGGTGCGCTCACTGGCAGGCGGCGAGATTAAGGAGTACACGACGATGCTCGAAGATGCACGGCGCCATGCCATCGACCGCATGGTGCAAAACGCCACGACAATGGGCGCCAATGCCATAGTACGCATGCTGTTTGACTCATCAGAAATTGGTAATGTGATGAGCGAAGTCGTGGCGTACGGCACTGCAGTGGTCATCGAGCCGGAGGGATAGACGGAGTTGCTTCGACGAGTGCTTATCGCTTATGGCGTGCTCTGTCTTATCGTGGCAGGCATCCTGCTTGCAGCGCACGTAACAACTGTTCTGGTGATATACCTGGCAGTCAATGGTCTCCTGATTGTTGCAGGCATTCTCTTCGAGCGCAGGGGCTACCGTTCACATGTTGATCGAACACACGGAAAATGGCAGCCCACAGGTGAGCGCTTCGTCGATCCGACAAGCGGACGGGAAGTGGAGGTCTTTTACAATCCGGAGACTGGAGAGCGCGACTACCGTGAGTCAGGATCTCAGGGATAACCTAACCCTCCCTCTCTTGCCATACATGAAGTCGGCGTGTACAATCTTCAGCATGAAAAATTTCTGGAACGAGTTAAACAAACCTATTTTTATCCTGGCACCTATGGAAGATGTGACGGATACCGTACTCAGGCAAGTTATTGCCCGATGTGGTAAACCTGCTGTTTTTTTTACTGAATTTACCAACGTTGAAGGGATGTTCTCAAAAGGAGAACGGCCTGTTACCCAAAGGCTTCGATATACTGAAGCAGAACGGCCTTTAGTCGCCCAAATATGGGGAAGTCGTCCTGAAAACTTCTTCAAAGCGGCCAAAAAATTGATCGATATGGGTTTTGACGGCATTGACCTGAATATGGGCTGCCCCGCATCTGGAGTCATGCAAAAAGGCGCCTGTTCTGGGCTCATAAATAACAGGCCGCTTGCCAAAGAGATTATCGATGCAACAAAAGAAGGTGCCGCAGGTCTCATACCCGTCAGCGTCAAAACACGACTTGGTTTCCGGACAATTGACTTTGATTGGATTACCTTTGTCCTTGAACAGAAGCTGGATGCACTGACCGTTCATGCGCGTACCGTTTCTGAAATGTCCAAAGTTCCGGCACATTGGGACAAGCTGAAAACAGTGGTTGACATGAGAAATGCAATGCAAAGTACGACGCTGATTATAGGAAACGGGGATGTGAAATCACTCAGCGACGCGAAACAAAAAGTGGCAGAAGCCGGAGCAGACGGAGCCATGATAGGAAGAGGCATTTTTGATAACCCATACCTCTTTTCAGGAAATATCACCTTAAGCGATAAAACACCGGAAGAAAAAATGCACCTTTTGCTTGACCACATGCAGCTTTGGCAGGATACCTGGGGAAATACAAAGCATTTTCCGGTACTACGTAAATTTTTTAAAGTGTACGCAAATGGTTTTCCGAGAGCACAGGAATTACGAATGCAACTGATGGAAACGCAAAACCCTGAAGAAACAGAACATATTGTTGCATCATTTTTACAATCTCTATATTCTTGATCTGCTATTCGTCATGAAATAACCCCTCAGGTTTTCGCCTGCTCCTCATTTCTCCTGAGGATTGCTCGTGCTCACTCCCTGATGTTTTGCAGTTTGTTCAGGTGAACGCAGCCACAACGACACATGCGCCGGCTGCATGGCTTGCTCAACGACGTTGAGCAAGTGCTCACGCAACTGGCTCAAGTCTACTTCATTGCGCAGCGTTGCGCTGAACGTCTCCACTATCTTGGCCGCATCGTACTTGCGACGGTAGAAGCGACGATCGATGATCGCTTGCAGACGACGGCGCAAGGGTCGGAAGAGAGCCGCAATTGCCAGTGTCGAAGCAACGATGATGAAGGGAGACTGCGAGACCTGCCCGGTGAGCAGGCGCACCAGCGACTCTAGCCCGATAACCAGGCCAAAGTAGACCAGGGCCAGCAAGACCGTCAGCGTGCCATAGACCAGCGTACGATTGATCAGCACATCGATATCGTACAAACGAGCGCGCAGGATCGCAATACCAATCGTGATAGGAAGCGAGAGCAACAAGAGAGGATAGTTCACCAGCCCGAGAATCATGGAAGACGGGGTATTGGGCTGACTGAAGTACGTCGGGGAAAAGAAATTGAACAGGGCAGGAAGCACACTAATTCCTATAAGCAGGACGATAATGCCAAAGACCACCCACTTGGTCTGCTGGCGTTCGACGCGAGTCGACACACGCCTGTAGCGGTAGATTTGCGAAAAGATGATGGCTCCAAAGACAAGAACGTTCAACAGCCCGCTCAGCCACCCTGGCACATTATTCGAACTGAAACGAGAGGTGGGGGGGAGGACCGTCGAGATCGTCCCCATCATGGCGAGCAACAGAAACAGTGCCATCCAGCGCGGCACAAGTCGCCCATTGGGGAAGAGCACCAGGAACAAAGCAAGCGAGGCGAGCCCAAGCACGCTCATGAATGTGATAGGCACATCGAGGGCCGGATAGGCGAGGGCCAGCGCCGAGATGGGAAATCCTGGGTAGGTGGTATTGAACATCACGAGAAAAAAGGCTGACAAGAGCGCAAACCACTCATCGGATCTGCGCCAGAAGATGAGGAGGCCGATCCCACTCCAGATCGCAACGATGAGCGTGAAGAAGATGGTAAGCAAAGCCGCATAACCACTCACAGAGAGGCCGAGAGCTGGGAGCTCCTGTAACCCTTTTGCCGTCAGCGCCCCCGTGAGGTTACATGTCACAAGATCAACACATGCCCTTTGGATTTGCGCATAGTACGCCGGGAGACTGGCAACAAAGAGTCCCAGGCTAGGAACGACCAGCACCAACCACGCGGCACGGGCCATGATAAGTCGGCGGCCAGATAAGCGCGTGGTCGCAGTGTGGGAGCGAACCGCTCCGCTTCTGCTCGTTCGTTGCATATCCGATAGGTTCATGAACCTTTCCCTCACATTGACGGTGGTTCTCCTGCTTGCAAAATCTGCAGCAGCAGGAAGAGAGGGACATCCCGTTTTGAATTCCAGTTCTTCAGGAATATTACCACAGATCCGTCCCAAAAACGTTACGAAAAGCGTTATGAACGGACCCAGAGTTGCGCGTACTAAACATTACTGCGGCACAATACTTCTTCAACTCATCCGAGCTGCATATTGTTTTGCTAGCGCAACCATCCAAGGAGAATGCTCCATCAGATGTTCGGTCATGCGGCGTAGCACTTTGGCGGCTGTCCACTCCTCCCCTTCATGGGAGAATACGCGCTCGCGCTCTGCTGGCGACAAAGCGCGCAGGAAGAGTTCATGATCCATTGCATTATCAAACAGCCTCATAGGGAGATCGGGCGGAAGAGGATTGCCAAAAGTTGCCGTAGGATGTTCCGCCAGGCAAGAGACATACCACGCTTCGGTTTCTAAGATATGATGAAGATGCTGCGTGAGCGACCATCCATCAGGAGATGTTGAACGGTTTCGCTGTACCGGTGGCACACTATCGTATAGATCAAGCAGGGCGGCACGCGCTGCAGCTGCAACGTTGAGGGCGTTGTCAACCTCTCTATCATCGGGAGGCGCCAGGTCAGTTTCAAACCTGGGTCCTACCTGCCTATCAGGTGCCGCGAGCCGCTCTTTTACGACCAACTCGATCTTACCATCGTCTTCAACGTTTTCTATTATGCTCAGATCATTTTTCTTCAACCAACTCAAATAGCTAGCGATCGCGGCGGGAGCAGCCTTCACCGCTTCCTCATAGGTCGGTGCAGAGGAGAAACATCCGGGCAACTCACGGAAATAGACCATACTTTCTCCAGGCCAGTCTTCAACTAAAGCATAATAGCGCATATCGTCTCCTACGTTTTACATCTGTCTGGTATCATAGCCGTGCTAAATTGCATCTTGTTTCAATGATACACTATGAGATAGAAAAAAATGAGAACAACAGGATACTAAGCATAAATTCCTAGCATAAATTCCTAATTTCAGTACTCACTCCGATATCTTATGATTAAACTACGTGATCAAATATATTGACAACATCGTAGTAATATGCTAGACTTCCATCGTCAAGAAGACAGCTTAGCTTATTATCAATTAGTACACTAAGGAGAAACACCGTGACCCACACGCGCGCAGAACTTGAGCGCGAGGCAGTGGCACACTTCAAGACAATTGGGCGTGCGCTCAAAACGACCGCCGGACAGGCCTGGATGGAAATGGATCTCACCTTGCCTCAACTTCGCACGCTGCTTATCCTTGCTGAGGCGGGGCCACTGGTCATTGGGCAGATCGCCCAGCGCCTGGGCATCGGCTTATCTACAGGCGGCCATCTTGTTGACCGGCTTGTGCAAGCTGGCCTGGCAGAACGCACGGAGGACACCGAGGACCGCCGCCGCACACTGGCACGGCTGACTCCAACAGGCGAAGATCTATATGCACAACTTCTCAGTCGCATACAGCAAGTGCAGGCTTTGATTCAGAAGTTAGACGACGACGACCTGGCAGCATTGTTGCAAGGTCTCAGGGCACTCAGCCGGGTTGCAGAGCAGGAGCGCTGCATGTAAGCCGTGGCTAAAGTGACCTCGACAGATCGCTTGATAAGACAATCTCTCTCAAAAAGTTGAACCATTGGAAAAGAGAGGAACGTAATCTAATGGCACAAACACAAACCGGGTCAGCGGCGGCAATAACCACCCAGGAACCCCAATCCCTGAGTGCAACCGCCAGCCGGCAGCGACTCGTCCTGATTATCATCGGCGTGCTCCTGGGCATGCTGCTAGCTTCGCTAGACCAGACGATCGTTGGCACTGCCTTGCCTCGCATCGTTGCCAACTTGGGCGGTCTCGAGCACTATGCCTGGGTCGTTACCGCCTACTTGCTCGCCTCGACGGTCTCGATTCCGATCTATGGCAAGCTCTCCGACATCTATGGCCGGCGGCCATTCTTCATCGGCGGCATGGTCATCTTCCTGATTGGCTCGGCTCTGGCGGGCACCAGCCAGGATATGACCCAGTTGATCATCTACCGGGGCATCCAGGGATTGGGAGCCGGAGCGATGATGCCCATAGCCATGGCTATCATCGGCGATGTCTTTCCGCCTGCCGAGCGCGGTAAATGGCAAGGCTTGATCGTGGCCGTCTTTGGTCTTTCCTCGATTGTTGGACCAACGCTGGGTGGTTGGATCACCGATAACTGGGGCTGGCGCTGGGTCTTCTACGTGAACATGCCCGTGGGTGCCATCGCCATCCTGACGGCCGGGTTCGTGTTGCCGAAGGCCATCCGCCGCGTGCAGCACAAGATTGACTACATTGGCGCAGTCACCCTGGTCGCGGGTACGGTTCCGTTGCTGCTGGCTTTTTCATGGGCTGGCACACAATATGCCTGGAACTCCTGGCAGATCATCGGTCTGTTCATCTTTGCTGCGGTGATGCTAGTCATCTTCTTCTGGCTTGAGACTCGGGTAGCCGAGCCCATCATCAGTCCCCGGCTGTTCAAAAACAGCATCTTCCTGATCTCGGCCATCGCGATGTTCCTGGTCAGTGCGGGCCTGTTCGGGGCCATCCTGTACCTACCTCTCTTCGTCCAGGGTGTGATGGGTGAAAGCGCCACGAATTCTGGCGTTGTGCTGACGCCGCTGATGCTCGGCTTTATGTTCAGCAGTTTGGTTGGGGGACAGCTCCTCTCGCGCACCGGTCGCTACAAGCTCCTGGCGATCTTTGGTTTCGCTGTCGCCGCAGTCGGCATGTTCCTGCTCTCGCGCATGACTGCTACAACGGTCCAGGGTGAGGTCGTTCGCAACATGATCATTACCGGCCTGGGTATTGGCGTGATGATGAGCCTCTTCACGATCGTCGTCCAGAACGCCTTCCCGTACAGGCAGCTTGGCGAGGTCACGGCCACTGTCACCTTCTTCCGCTCGATCGGCTCGACCATTGGTGTGGCCGTGATGGGCACGATCATGACCAACACGTTTCAAAGCGCGCTGCAGAGCAACATGCCACGGGCGCTCACGCGGCTGGTGCCACCGGATCGCCTGGCCCAGCTTCAGAACCCCCAGTTGCTGCTGGCTCCAGATGTTGTGGCGAAGATCCAGCATAGCTTTGCGGCTTTCGGTGCCCAGGGCATGACGCTGTTCAATCAGCTCATAGATGCCATCAGGGTGAGCCTGTCGACTGCCATTACCAACGTCTTCTTCCTTGGCTTCATCATCATGCTGCTGGGTTTGTTCTCGGTGCTCTTCCTGCGCGAGATCCCACTGCGCAAAAGCAACACCGCTCAAGCAGCAGAGGTGGCCCCATCGGGTACGAACCGCAGCCGGGCCTTGCTTGGCTTGACGCTGGCGCTTGTTGCTCGCGAGGCGCAGAAGCCCGATGCCAACCCGCAGATCCTGGAAACGCTCTCCTCTGCCGTCAATGGGCGCTACCCTCACACATGGAGCGATGAACAGCGTGGCAGGGCAGTGGCTCAAGACATCATCGAGCCACTGTCCATCTCACTACTGACCTCCTCTATCGGCAATGGAGGAGCACAGGCCAATGGAGCATCAGTAACCTCGGAGGGAACACTCACCGGGGAGAATGACACGCTACCCGCAGCTGGCTTTCTCGGGTAGCGTGCATCCAATGTACTAGGCGGCAGGGGCAAGCTCCCTGCCCGGAGCATAGGGGCGTTCCCTGGGAATCTCCCCTTAGAAATATGGAGGTTTAAAGCATGCTTACAACGCGACTGACCCTTGGCAAATATACCTGCGGCATGGTGGCTAGTCTCATCATCTTCCTGGCCGGAGGATGGCTGATTCTGGCTCCTTTCGCGCTCGGCTACCAGCCCTATGGCGCTGACTGGACAACTCAGACAGTGAACGACTTTGCGACGGGCATCCCCGTCGCCGTGGTCGCCCTGGCTAGCTTTGCCCTCTTTTTCATCTCGCTGATTGGTTCCTTACGAGCCGGCGGGATTCTCGTTTCACGGCCACGGCCACAGCCGCAGGCTCCCGTAGAGTACCAGCCACACGTTACGGCGCCGCTGGCTTCTGTAACATCTCAAAGCGATCTCGACAAGACACTGGCAACGCTGGCAGCAGCTCTTGCTGCTGATCTGACCGCACGCCGCCAGGCAGGTGGTGATCAACAGAGCGACCAGCAGGTTGAGCAGATGATGAATAGGAGGGAAGCATAATGCATGTAGGAGATGCCTTCAGGCGACTTGTTCCACCCGGAAGTTGGGTGTTGTTCCTGTTCTTTCTCGCGGGCATCTGGTTGGCTATCTCGCCATTTGCCATGACGACACAGGCGTCCGGGACGCACTGGATCACCCCGACGATCAATAATGTCGCTATTGGTGCTATTATGATGGTCGTCTCGCTCCTTGGCATCCTGGGCTATATGTTGTTTGCCCTGCGCGATCTCATTCGTGAGGCACAAGCAAAGCAGAATATCGAGCGACAGGCGATTGAGCTTCCAGCTAACCAGTAAATCCTTACTCTGAAACCTGGCGCCCCTTGCGGGTGCCAGGCTCTCTAATCCCCCACTTTTGATAGAACCGCAACAATCATTCTAGCTTGCACCTATAACATATCCCCTGATACAATAAAAGCACATTGGTTGGCTGGATATCCTTTGCGGTATCTTTCTAGAATGTATACTCATCTAATGCGTATATTGGGTCGAAGACAAATATGAGACCTGATTGAAGCAATGAGAGGTTATTTGAGAAGACTAACCAGCATTGTACGCGGCTGGATTTTTGTAGTATGGATTTACCTGAGCGTGGGCTGGCGCTTCTACGGCTGGCGTTTGCAGCTCCGGTTCCGGCAAGCTTCTATTGTGGAAAGTACACAGACTGGTATGAAACAAACCCTGCTTTTTATCCGGCATGGGCAAACTATCTGGAATGTTGAACATCGCCTTCCTGGACAGTTACCAGGCGTAGCACTTAATGATAGAGGGCGAGAGCAAGCCACTCGCCTGGCAGATGCACTGACAGTCCTACCAATCAGCGCCATTATCAGCAGTCCACTCGAACGGGCACGCGATACAGCCGAGATCATCGCAAGACCCCGCAAGCTCGACATTCAACTTGAACCTGCGCTAATGGATATCGAGCTAGGTCGCTGGTCGGGACAAAGCTTTGACGAACTCGCAAAAAATGACTCTGAATGGAAAGCTTTTGTGCGCGATCCCACAGTTGGGCCCGAAGGAGTTGAAACATTTCCCCAGGCGCAGGAGCGGGCAGTGGCGGCAGTCGAACGCTGGTGCAAGCAAGAGTCAACCGGTGCTTATCCAGCATTTGTAGCCCATGCAGACATTATCAAATTGCTGATCGCTTACTATACGGGCCTTGAGGCAGGACGAGCCGGAGCATTGTTCATCGATAACGCATCCGTCAGTCTCGTTGAACTGGATTCTGAACGCCGACCACGGGTTTTCGCTATCGGCTGGAGTCCTCGGCCTGGATGGCTAAAGCCACCGACTCCTGAAGTAGAGAAACCGCAAGCCGAAGAACAGGTGGATGGTGAACAAAAGGGGTAGAGATACAGGTAGTCCCGTCACTATATTAAGGGGAATGAGAGCATGTTTGACCCGCGTGATCCATATGAACGTTATTGGTGGCATTATGATTCGAGACGACCACTCTCGATGGCTCAAATTATCGCGCTAGGCAGCGTCGATGCAAAGACAACAGCACTGGTGTGGATGATGCTGGAGCACGGAGCATCAATTACGGTAGCCGGTCCAACCGATCCACAGCCGGGAATTGGCAAAACTACCACGCTCAACTCCCTGCTCCAGTTTGTACCGGAAGGGACGGCGCTAGTTTACATGTCCGGTATGTACGAGGATTTTGCGTTCACGCGACTGCCGGATATCGATCCTGATAACACTTATGCACTATGCAACGAGGTAAGCAATCACCTGCCTATTTATATGTGGGGGCGCGTGGCCCGGCGCTATTTGAGCTTGCCCGCCCAGGGGTATCACATAGCTACAAGCGTACATGCTGATACTATAGACGATGTAATTCATCTGTACCAGCGCGACCTGCGTCTAGGTGCCGAAGATGTACGCCGCCTGGGGCTGGTGGTGAATATTGGACTGGTGGGGCGCGTGTACCCGCTGCGCCGCCGCTGGCTTAGCACATACTTCCTGCAATCCGACGCCGATCCCAGGCGGCCTGATAAAGTTACCCCTGTTCCACTTTCGCTGTGGAACGCATTTGATGACACCTTTGAACATGCAGATCAGTCCATCCTGGACAACCTGGCATGCTGGGCGGGCATCCCACCTGGTGAGTTTGCAATGGCACTCCAGCAGCGCATGGATTGCCTGGAAGAGATATCACAGGGACAAGGGATTGATATGCAACGCATGTTCCAGGCAATCCATGATTTACGTACGCGCAGCAGAAAGTCCTCAGATTGAAACAAGAGAATTTTTCTCCTGACAAGGTTGTTCAAGTATAGAGAAGAAAGGAGGCAGCCATGCTGAATCTGAAGCAAGTAACGCAGATAGCAAGCGAAGGACGCTGGCCACGCATCTGTGATGAACGTCAATAACAATCGAAGAAGAGGAGCATACTCGTTATGAGTTATTCTGTAGCCATGCTCAGCGTCCACACGTCCCCGCTGGATACACCGGGTCGTACAAGAGATGCTGGCGGCATGAATGTGTATATACATGAACTAGCACGCGAACTGGGCCATTCCCAGACTACAATCGATATCTTCACTCGTCAAACAAACGAATATACGCCCCACATCGTTCAGCTGAGCCCCCACGTGCGGGTAATCCATATCAAAGCCGGTCCCACAGCCTCTATTGACAAGCGTGATCTCTATCAGTACTTGCCTGCTTTCGCACAAGGTATTGACGAATTTCGCATGGATGAGGGGATAGAGTACGACGTACTACATAGTCATTACTGGCTTTCGGGCGTAGCTACCATGCAGCTTGCGCAATACTGGGACATCCCCCATGTGACTATGTTCCACACACTGGGGTATTTGAAACAGCTCGCAAATCCCAACGAAACGGAATCTCCATTGCGCCTGGAGATGGAGTGCCGGCTGATTCAACAAGCTGACCGCATTATTGCCTCCACCAACGATGAGCGCCTGCAGATGATACGGCATTGTGGGGCCACACCAGGCAAGGTACAAGTCGTCCCTTGCGGTGTCGATCTCAAACGATTTGTGCCAAATGACCAACAACAAGCGCGGGAAAAGCTTGGATTAAAGCGTCATCAACCGGTGTTGTTATTTGTGGGCAGGCTTGACCCCTTTAAAGGTCCCGACTTTCTGCTACGCACAGCGGCAATGATGAAGAAACAGGCACAGGTGATCATTGTTGGTGGCAAGCCAGCCGGCGATAAAGAGGTGCAACAACTGTGCGAACTGGCAGCCCAATTAAAAATCAGCAAACGTGTACTTTTTATGGGCGCGAGACCACAGCAAGAACTGCCGGTGATTTATAGCGCCGCTGATGTGACTGTAATTCCTTCTTATCATGAGAGTTTCGGGCTTGCCGCCGTAGAGTCCCTGGCCTGCGGTACACCGGTGGTAGCTACGCGCGCGGGCGGACTCATGACGGTGGTTCGCCATGGTGAGACAGGCTACCTGGTGCCACATTGCCCAGGTTTTTTTGCCGAGCGATTAGATACGCTGCTGGAAAATCCCGCTATCCTCGAGCACATGCGCCTGGCGGCACGCCCCTCTGTACTCCAGTTTAGCTGGAAGCATGTTGCAAATCAGGTGTACGATGTCTACCAGGATGCAATAAGCGAGGCCAGGTGCCTGGTGGCGCAGTAATGTTCTCGCGCTGAGAGAAACAGTAATTGGTAAGTTCTTTCGCCTTCGTTTGAATAATGAGGATGATATTTGCCAGGGTAGAGAATACCGGCATAACACCCAGCAACGTCTTCCCATGGATATCACAATGTCCTCACAAAGCGTTTTTTCGGTCAAATAGGCAGGATTAGGGCTACCAATATTGCTCAAAAGGGTGGACATTCACAATTCGATATGGTATAATCAATCCAACTAGAGACAGAGAATGAGATCTAAGCTAACGAGGTTAGTTGCTTATGGACTCGGTTTCATCAACATCACGGGTTGCATCACTGACTTTGTCAGTCGCAAATCAGGATGATACATAGACAATAAGACTGGGGACGGTTTGCCCTGGTTTTTTTTTATCCATTGCCAGATTTATACACACGCAATTGCCGGGCTCATCGATTTTTCTTCATTCTTTGGGCCAACTCTCTGAGCATTCACTGGATACGAGTGCACAGTGTTCTTACGAAAGGAGGAAAGAAGAGTTCCCATCGAGCTAACGGCGCGTCTAAAGGTGGACTTACAGGTGCGCGACAAAGGAGACGACGCACCTACTTGCGTATGTAGAAGAAACAAACGAAAAGTGGCCGCGGAGTGGTTGCTTGATTTTAAGGAGAGTACCGACAGTGAATTCAAGTATGATCAATAAGATCGCCAAAGCTAAGCGTTACGCGGAAGAACCCGAACGTATTCAGTTTACTCGCTTCGAAGCGACGTTCCGGGGAGAGAATGACGTCCATACCACAACTTACGATAACGGTGAATGGCGCTGTACCTGTCATTTCTTCCATGACTGGGGTGACTGCAGCCATACGATGGCGATGCAGCGAGTATTGGGCGTGACTATTCCAGCGGCGCATCGCCACGGAATTCCTGCTGGTTTGGGCACTGGCCCCCTGTTGCACTAACCCGGGCTTCCGATATCTGGCTTGCTTTGAGGTCGTTGCTGCCTCTACGAAAGCCACTCGTGAGGATACATAAAAGAAGCGCTGATTCTACAAGAACTAATCAGCGCTTCTCTCATTTTTGGTGACTATCTGGGACCACTCTAACCTTATAGAGGATGGCAAACCAAACTTCCCTCTAAACCTGTTTCGCTTATCCGCCTATCGCCGGTACAAAATGTAGTCCAATAATGACTGCGAACATGATAATTGCCAGGATCGCGATATAAATGAGGTCTTTACGCACATAACCGTAGTGCTCTGCTGTGATGAGTGATACGGACGAACGCTGCGCCTTCTGTGCAGCCTGGCGGCGAGCAGCGAGTCGTTCCGAGGCACTTGCATTGTGCGTGGCAATAGCCTTTGTACTCTCATCCTCATTCACGGAAGTTGGTGCAGCGACTGTTTTTGCACCCTTGCTCTCATTCACGGAGGCTGGGGATGTAGCTGCCGGTGTCGTTACTCCAGCGTTTGCCGGTTCCGGGCTACTTTCCACCTCAACTTCTTTTCCCGCTGAAGTTTGACGTACAAGTTCAACGCTCTTCTGCGCTCTTGGTTTGTTGCGCTGCGCTGTATTGCGCGAATGTGCCGTCTTCTTAGGCATTGTTACATACTCCCCGCCCGGCGGACCTCTAAAATTATTTCAGGCTTTTCGGGCTTGTTCTTGAACTGGTATTTGCTACACCTGTCTGTAAAGTTCCTAACGGAACTACACCTCAGAATGTCTCTGCAAATTGTAGCAGACTTGTAGCTGCATGCATACACTATGTTGATCTATCAGGGCTATTATGGCTTTTATGATACCATAGAGCATCGTTTCTGGCAACCAATTATACTCTGATTGCAGGGCTATTCCTTAGAAAGTCTCTTCCATTGTCTTCCCTGTACGTAGTGACACGGCGCTTTAAAAGTTGAGCAAAGCAGGGATCCAAGGGGCTGCCGCCCCTTGGTGGGGTGTCCCCACCTTTTCCCCTTTTCCAGGGGTAGGAGGGGAAGAAGACGACTTTTAAATAACCCTGCTCTGATCGGCGAGAAGGATATGGAAGCTATACGAAAGATGGAGGCAATTGCACGCCATTTGACAACGCTATGACTCTGTGTTAACCTTTACGTGGCACGAAAGGGCACACCAGCCAGCACACATAAAAATGTAGATAGACATAACATGCGTAGAC
>WNGJ01007080.1_pt1 | contig 19860 bp, 18 predicted proteins | sample 5400611 | NCBI WGS metagenome assembly WNGJ01 (sample SAMN13153375, study PRJNA577476) | soil metagenome | isolation source: 40 cm soil or saprolite under Garry oak tree replicate 1 | place: USA:California | collected 2016-06-15
AGGATATCGAGCAGTCCTTCGCGGGCGAGATCGACCGCGGCGATGTTGCCGGAATGCGAGCCGCCGCGAACCACATTCGGTGCGCCCATCAGAATGCCGATGCCGGCCTGGTGCAGGCCGCGCGCGGCCTCGATCGTGGTTGGGAATTCTGCGACCGACACGCGGTCGCGGACGGCATCGGTGACGTTTTCTTCGGTGGTGTCGTCGTGACTGGCGAGCGGAATCTCGTAGCTGTGCGCCAGCGCCACGATCTGACGCAGATTGGTCGCCGCATACGCCTTCTGATACGCGAAACGCCTTTCGAACAACACATCGAGCTCAGCGTCCGTCATGCCGGCGCCCTTGCCGCGATAATAGTCGCGCAGCTTGACTTCGTCGCGGAACTGGCGCTGCCCGGGCGTATGATCCATCAGCGACATCAGCCGCACATCGGGACGTCCGACCAGCTCCTTGGCTTCCGCCACGACGCTCGGCATCGGGACTTCACAACGCAGATGCAGGAAGTGATCAGCGCGCAGGAGATTCTCTTCGCGCGCGGTCGCGATCGCTGCCGCCAGCACGCCCGCGCGGCCGTCGACCTCGTCGGCGCCGTCCTCGCGCCAGACCCGCAACGAGTCCAGCACGGTGGTAATCCCTGACGTCGCCAATTGTCCGTCATAGGAGACGACGGATGCGACCGGATCCCAGAACACTTTGGGACGCGGCACATAATGCGCTTCGAGATGATCGGTGTGCAATTCGATCAGGCCGGGCATGACGAGATCGCCGCCTGCGTCCTCGCTGCCTATGGGCGCGTCTCCCTCGCCGAACTCGGCAATGCGGCCGTGGGCGCTGGCGATCCAGCCACGTTCGATCACCCGGTCCGCCAGCACGATCCGGGCGTTGCCAATCACGGTATCGGATGTGGTCGAGCTCATCTCATCTGTCTTTCTTCCTGCGCGGCCTCACGCCGCGGCGGCAAAGGAGGCGACGTCAACGACCCGATCGGCGATCAGACGGCGGACCTCGTCGTCATGCACGATCGCGACCATGGCAACGCCGGCGCGTTTCTTCTCGTCGATCAGACCGACCACCACCTCGCGATTGGTCGCATCGAGCGATGCGGTCGGCTCATCCAACAGCAGGATCGGATGATCGGAAATGAAGCCGCGCGCGATATTGACGCGCTGCTGCTCACCGCCGGAGAAGGTCGAGGGCGGCAACGTCCACAGCCGCTCCGGAATATTGAGACGCCGCAGCAGCTGTCCCGCCTGCCCGCGCGCCTGGTCACGCAAGATGCCGGTCGCGATCAAGGGCTCTGCGACCACATCGATGGTCGCAACGCGCGGCACCGCGCGCAGGAACTGGCTGACATAGCCGATCGTCGAGCGGCGGACACTCAGGATATCCCTGGGTTCGGCCTTCGCCAGATCGATCTCAGCGCCCTGATGACGGATGCCGATGCGGCCGCCATCGCAACGATAATTGCCGAAAATCATCTTCAGGATCGACGACTTTCCCGCGCCCGACGGTCCCGACAGGACCACGCATTCGCCGGCCTCGACCTGGAACGACACGCCGCGCACCACGGGTAGCCTCACCCCACCCTGCAGATGCATGGTGAAGGATTTTTCCGCGTTCGTGATCTCGATCATCGCAGTCATCGGCGTGCTCATGGTGGCAGGATCGAAGAGACCAGCAACTGGGTATAGGGTTCGTGCGGATCGTCAAGCACTTGATCGGTCAGTCCGATTTCGATGACCTGCCCGCCTTTCATCACCATCACCCGGTGCGACAACAGCCGCGCGACCGCGAGATCATGGGTGACCACCACCGCAGCCAATCCCAACTCACTGACGAGATTGCGCATCAGGTCAAGAAGGCGCGCCTGCACGGAGACATCGAGCCCACCGGTTGGCTCGTCCATGAACACCAATCTCGGCTCGGTGACCAGATTACGCGCGATCTGTAATCGCTGCCGCATGCCGCCGGAATAGGTCCGCGGCGCGTCGTCGATCCGCGCGGTGTCGATCTCGACCCGCTCCAGCCAGGATGAGGCGGTCTGCCGGATCCGGCCATAGTGATTCCAGCCCACCGCCATCAGCCGTTCGCCGACATTGGCGCCGGCCGACACGGCCATTCGCAGGCCCAGCGCCGGGTCCTGGTGCACAAAACCCCAGTCGGTGCGGAACAAGAAGCGCCGTTCGGCTTCGCCGAGCGAAATAAGATCGCGCAGCACGCCGTCGCGCATGCGATAGGACACGCGCCCGGCGCTTGGCGCGAGCTGCGCCGACAGCAGTTGCAGCAGCGTCGATTTGCCGGAGCCGGATTCGCCGACGATCGCCAGCATCTCGCCTGGATAAAGTTCAAAGGACACGTCGCGGCAGGCGGCGAGCCGGCCGTAATTCTTGGCGAGCCCCTCGGCGACCAACAATGGCCGGTCGCTCCCGACGACACTTTGCATTTCAGCCATGCGCCCTCTCCTTGTGCGGCGGCGCACTTTCCCTGCCGCGATGACCGGCCGCCTGCCGGGCCTCGCAATAATCGGTATCGGAACAAACGAACATCCGGCTGCCCTTGTCGTCGGTGACGATCTCGTCGAGATAGGCGTCCTCGGCGCCGCACAGCGCGCATGGCGCATTGAACCGGTAGCGCGTGAACGGATGGTCCTCGAAATCGAGCGACACCACTGACGTATATGGCGGGATCGCGTAGATGCGCTTCTCGCGGCCGGCGCCGAACAGTTGCAGTGCTGGGCAATTGTCCATCTTGGGATTGTCGAATTTCGGTGTCGGCGACGGGTCCATCACGTAGCGCGCGTTCACCTTCACTGGATAAGCGTATGAGGTCGCGATATGGCCGAAGCGCGCGATATCCTCGTAGAGCTTGACGTGCATCAGCCCATACTCGGCGAGCGCATGCATGCGGCGCGTCTCGGTCTCCCGCGGCTCGAGAAAACGCAGAGGTTCCGGGATCGGCACCTGATAGACCAGCACCTGCCCCGCATGCAGCGGCGCCTCGGGAATGCGGTGCCGAGTCTGGATCACGGTCGCTTCCGTCGTCGACGTCGTGGTCGCAACGCCAGCGGTCTTCGCAAAAAACTTGCGGATCGAGATCGCGTTGGTGGTGTCGTCCGAACCCTGGTCGATCACTTTCAGCACGTCATCGGGCCCGAGGATCGCGGCGGTCACCTGCACGCCGCCGGTGCCCCAGCCATAGGGCATCGGCATTTCGCGGCTGGCGAACGGCACCTGATAGCCGGGGATCGCGATCGCCTTCAGGATGGCGCGGCGGATCATCCGCTTGGTCTGCTCGTCGAGATAGGCGAAATTGTAGGCCGGCGCGTTCATTCGGCGGCCTCTCGCATCTCCGGCGCGCTTTCGGCTTCCGCGAATTCCTTGCGCAGCTTGCGGAGCAGGCCGAGCTCGGACTGGAAGTCGACATAATGCGGCAGCTTCAGATGTTCGACGAATCCGGTCGCCTGCACGTTATCGGAATGCGACATCACGAATTCCTCGTCCTGCGCGGGCGCGAGAACCTCCTCGCCCAATTCACGGGCGCGCAGCGCGCGATCGACCAGCGCCATCGACATGGTCTTGCGCTCGCTCTGCCCGAACGCCAGACCATAGCCGCGGGTGAAGCACGGCGCTTCCGTCGCCGAGCCCTTGAACTGGTTGACCATCTGGCATTCCGTCAACGTGATTGCGCCAAGCGGCACGGCGAAGCCGACATCTTCGGCAAAGAACTCGACCTCGACCTCCCCGAAGCGGATTTCGCCGGCGAACGGATGGTTGCGGCCATAGCCGCGCTGCGTGGAATAGCCGAGCGCCAGCAGAAAACCCTCGTCGCCGCGCGCGAGATTTTGCAGCCGCAAATCGCGATCGGCAGGGAAGCTCAGCGGCTCGCGCGTGAGATCGCCGACCGGCGTATCGGCGCTCGCCTCCGGCGACGGCTCGATCAGGCCGTCGCGGCCGAGAATGTCGGTCACGCGCGGCGTCACCGCGGGCGATGCCTCCGAGATCGCCGGCTGATCAGGAACGAGCCCCTCGGCGAGCCGCGGATCGAGCAGGCGATGAGTGTAGTCAAAGGTCGGTCCAAGGATCTGGCCGCCCGGAATATCCTTGAACGTCGAGGACACCCGCCGCCGCACCTGCATCGTTCCGGTATCGACCGGTTCGGTCGCACCGAACCGCGGCAACGTGGCGCGGAAGGCCCGGACCAGAAAGATCGCCTCGATCATGTCGCCGCGCGCCTGCTTGATCGCCAGCGACGCCAGTTCGCGGTCGTACAGCGAGCCCTCGCTCATCACCCGATCGACGGCCAGCCCGAGCTGTTCGGCGATCTGGGACAGCGAAACCTCCGGAACGTTTGGATCGCCGCGGCGCTCATGTGCCAGCAGGCGATGGGCATTCTCGATGGCGCGTTCGCCTCCCTTGACGGCAACGTACATGCGTCAAGCTCCGTGTGTCATGAGCCGCGTGGTGCGCGGGATCGCGACAATCTCGTCGCCGGCCACCAGCATGACGTCGACGCCGCGCGGAAACACCGCGGCGTTGACGGCGAGACGTCCGAACAGATCCTTAGGCTCGATCTTGGCCCGCAACACAACGGCACCGTTGATGCCCGGACCGCGCAGCTCATATTCGCAGCCCTGCGTCAGGCTCTCGACCTGCAGAATCAGCGTCGTCGAACGATCGGGGTACTCCGCGGTGCCGAACGAAAATTGCTCGAGATCAGGCAGCGCGGCCCCGTCCACGATCACCGCAAAGCTGCAGACCGATGGATCCGTCACGACAGGCGCGCCGCTATGAAATTTGAGCCAGTTTGCGACTTCCGGCTTCTCCGACGACATCCGCTGGTCAAGCCAGATCGGCGTATCGTGGTCGAACAAGGTGAGCGCAATCGCCGCACTCCCACGCATGAGCGGCGATGGCGTTCCGACCGCCGCCACAACCTCTTGAACGCTGCCCGGATGCGCCATCGCGTCCATCACGGAACGGAAGGTCGATTGCGCCGACACCACCGTGTCGGCAAACCCTGCAGAAAGTCCGGCGATCGTCGTCATCATTCACCCTTCCCCGCGCACCATGGTGTAGAAATCGACCCGCGTCGCCGCGGTCTCCGCGGCTTTCTGTTGCTGTCGGGCGAGCATGGCGGCACGCAACGGCGCGATCACGCTCGTCTCGACGACTGCCGAAAACCCATCGGACTGCACCAAGGCGTCGCACAGCGCGATCATCCGCGCCTTTTCGCGGTCGCGGCCGAGCGAGTAGCCGAAACCGACCTCCCCGCTGGAAAGCCGCACGGCCGCACGCGACACGGTGGCCTCGCCGAGATTGAAGGCCGCACCGTCGCCGCCGATACGACCGCGCACCATGACGAGGCCATTCTCCAGCTCGCGCAGACTCTCGTGAGCCGGCAACGCGAGCCGATCGAGATGCCCCGAAATCTCAGCCACGGTGGCATGGGCGAGCACCGCCATCGCCGTCTTGCGCTGCGCCTGTTTGCTGGTCTGGTCGGGATCGATCAAGCTCATATCGGCCTTGCCGGGTTCAAGTTGTCTATGATATTAGACAACTTAGTACCGATCGCCAATGACTGTTTCGTGACAGAACGATGATTTTCATGCCCGCCGAAGGCCCGTTACCCTCATGAGCATGCAGGACGCAGCCTCAGGTGTCGCGTTGTGGCGGCAGGTCGCCGACGGGATCGAGCGCGGCATCGCCAACGGCACCTTTGCGCCGGGTGAAAAATTGCCGGGCGAGACCGAGATCGCCGAGACCTATCGCGTCAACCGCCACACCGTGCGCCGGGCGCTGGCCACGTTGGCCGAACGCGGCCTGGTGCGCGCCGAGCGCGGCAGCGGCACCTATGTCGAAGCCCAGCGCCTCGCCTATCCGCTGCGCTCGCGCACACGATTTTCAGAGATTGTCGGCGCCGGCGGCCACGAGCCGCGCGGCCAACTCATCGAAGCTTCGGAAGATATCGCGACGCGCGAATTGGCGCGGGACCTTGGCTTGAAGACCGGCGCACCGCTGATCCGGATCGAAGCGCTGCGGTTGGCCGACCGCGCCCCGATCTGTGTGAGCACAAGCTGGCTTTCCGCCGAGCGTTTCCCGGATGCGGGGACAATCTTCGCCAATGTGCGCTCGATGACCAAGCTGCTCGCGCATTACGGCATCCGCGATTATCGCCGCGCGTCAACCAGGATCACCGCGGCGATCGCGGATGCCACCGACGCCACGCGGCTCGACCTCGCGCTCGGGCGTCCGGTCCTCGTGGTCGACGCGACCGACGTCGATATGGCCGGCAAGCCGCTCGTCACCAAGCGCTCGCGCTTTGCCGCCGAGCGCGTGGAGTTTCTTGTCGAGAATAGCTAACGCGTCAAGCGACGGCGCGCCGACCGATAATTGCAAAGCGCAGCTTGCCAGAAATCCAGTCGATCGCGGCGACCGCGACCAGGATCATCAGGATCAGGAAGGATACCTTCTGCCATTCGAGCACCCGGATCTGCTCGGCGAGTTGCAGACCGATGCCGCCGGCGCCGACGATGCCGATGATGGTCGCCGAACGCGTGTTCGACTCGATGAAATAGAGCACCTGGCCCGCGATCACGGGCAGCACCTGCGGCATCAGCCCGAAACGGATTTCGTGCAGCGTATTGCCGCCGGAGGCACGAATGCCTTCGACCTGCTTCTGATCGGCGGCCTCGATCGCTTCCGAAAACAATTTGCCGAACGCGCCGAAGTCCGACACCGCAATCGCAAGCACGCCCGCGAAGGGACCGAGGCCGACGACGTTGATCCAGACCAGCGCCCAGATCAAGGTATCGATGCCGCGGATCGAATCCAAAAATCGGCGCACCGGAAATCGCAGGACATTCGACCGCACGATGTTGCGCGCCGCGAGCAGACTGACCGGCAACGCCACGAACGCGGCAAGCGTTGTTCCCAATAGCGCAATCGACAGGGTTTCGCCGAGCGCTTTCAGGTAGAGCGGAAGCGACGAGCCCGGATCTGGCGGCAGCATCATCAGCGTGATCCAGCCGAGCTGATGAAGGCCCGCGAACAGCCGCGCCGGCGAAAACTCGAGATCGACCAGGCCGAACAGGAAGATGCCGGCCGCGACGAGCAACGTCGCCGGCGTCGCAAGCCGTGCCGAGGCCGGCCGATTGAAGGCATCGGGATAGCGCGCGCGGAGTGCGTCGCGATCTTCTACCTGCATCCGGCTCATGTCCGCGCCTCCTTGCCGAACATGCGGCTGCGCAACCACCCGGTGCCGATGTCGATGCAGAACACGGTGACCACGATCATCACCAGGATCGCGCTAACGTCGGAGTAGTAGAACTTGCGGATCGCAACAACGAGTTCCTGGCCGATGCCGCCGGCGCCGACAAAACCCATCACGGATGCCTCGCGCACATTGATCTCGAACCTCAGCAAGGCGTAGCTCGCATAACCGGCCACGACCTGCGGCAACACGGCAAAGCGCATGCAGGAGAGCCAACTCGCGCCGGTCGACCGCACCCCCTCGACCGGTTTCATGTCGGCATTTTCGACGATCTCGGCGAACTGTTTGCCAAGCGCCCCGGTCGAATGGATGGCAATTGCCAGCACGCCCGCCATCGGACCGAGGCCAAAGGCGATGACGAAGATCAGGGCGAAGACGATGCCAGGAACCGTGCGGGCAAATTCCAACAGCCGCCGCACCATGAAACGCAGCCACGGTGCCGGCGAAGTGTTTTCCGCGGCGAAAAAATTCAGCGCGAAGGCGAACACCGCGCCGATCAGTGTTCCGACATAGCTGATCAGCAAGGTCTCGCCGAGAAAGCGGAGCCATTTGCGCCAGCCCCAGAACCATTCGCTGATATTGGTCCAGGCGCGCGTGCCGTCGTCGAGCTTGAAAATGCGGTCGAAATAACTGACGAAGTTACCGAAATAGGTGAAGAGCGTGCGCAAATTTACTTCCGCGCCGATCGCGGCGATGAGGAGCGCCATGACAAACAGCGCCACGCCCAAGGCAATGCGCAAGCGCTTGCGCGCCACCGCTTTGCGATAGGCCTCGTTGAGCGCGGCAAGCTGCCGACTGGGGAGAACGGAAACAGCGGTGGCCATCAAGGATTGCTGCGCTGGTCGGGGATTAAAACGGAAATGGCCGGGTCACACGGATCCGGCCAAGCTCGTTTCCGCCAATCGATCAGGACGCCTTCTTCTTGCGCAAGGCATCCACGAACTTGATCAACTCGATGGTGCCGTCCCAGTCCTTGGTGGTGGCGGCATGGAATCCCTTCTTCTGGCCGTCGGACAGCCGATCGAACGCGGCCTTGTCCTTGGTCGGCGCGTCGAAGAACGCTTTCGCAATCGAATCCTTCAGATCATCAGGAAGATCGGAACTATATGCATACATCGACGGGCCAATGATCGGCGCCGACTTGTGGATGATCCGAAAATCCTCCTTCTTCATCGCCGAGCCGTCGGCATTCTTTAGCATCCCCTTGTGCAGCATCTGCGCCAGGGTCGAATCGTCATCGCTGGTCCATTGATTGGCCGCGACATCGACGGTGCCCTGGGACAGCGCCAGCAAAGCGTTTTCGTGGCTGCCGGTAAAGACGACCTTGCTGAAATAGGCGTCGACATCCGAAATGCCCATCTTGTCGAGCTCGAAGCGCGGCACATTGTTGCCGGAAGTCGAGTTCGGATCGACCAAGCCGAGATTCTTGCCCTTCAGTTGATCGACGCTCTTGTAGGGGCTGTTCGCTTTGACGAAGAACACCGAATAATAGCCCGTGCCACCATCCGCATTCAGATCGCTGGCGAAGGCGTCGGTCTTGACGCCGGTCAGGCGCGCGCGGGCGAACGATGCCGAACCGTAGCACGCAATCTGGATATTGCCGGCGCGCTGGCCTTCGATCACGGCGGCGTAGTCGTTGGCGATACGCAGCGTGACCTTCACGCCGAGTTCCTTCGACAGATAGGCGACGAACGGGGTCCAGCGTTCGGTGACGCCGGAGGCGTTTTCGGCCGGCACCACGGCGAAGGTGAGTTCGGGATATTTTGCCTTCCAGTCCTCCGCCGAAGCGGAAGCGGTGAACGCCAGCGCGGCGGCGCCGGCAAGAACGGTGCGACGAGTGATCATGGTCAAGCCCTCTTGTTGTGGTTACGCCTCTTTGGCCGGTTGCAGGTTTGCAAGCGGCCACCCTGTGAGTTAAGCGAGGCTCAGGCCGCGGCTGCGGAGCCGAGCGCCGGAACGGTTGCACCGTCGGGCGCGGGTAGTGGCCCCGCGCCCATGACCTCGTTAGCCTCGAGATCATAAAGCTCGCGCGCGATATGCTCGGTCAGCGCGGCCGGCGCGCCGTCAAATACGATCCGGCCCGCCGACATGCCGATCAGGCGGTCGCAATAGCCGCGCGCCAGATCGAGCGAATGCAGGTTGCAGAGCACGGTGATTCCAAAATGCTTGTTGATGCGCAGCAGCGCATCCATCACGATCTTGGTATTGCGGGGATCGAGCGAGGCAATCGGCTCGTCGGCGAGAATGATATCGGGCTCCTGCACCATCGCGCGGGCGATCGCGACACGCTGCTGCTGGCCGCCCGAGAGCTGGTCGGCGCGCTGCGCCGCGAGCTGCGCCATGTCGAATTGCTCAAGCGCCGACATCGCAATGGCCATGTCCTCCTCCGGCCAAAGCTGGCCCAGCGACCGCCAGAACGGCATGCCGGAAAGCCGCCCCATCAGGACATTGGTGAGAACATCCAGGCGTCCGACCAGATTGAACTGCTGGAAAATCATCGCCGAGCGCGCGCGCCAATGCCGCAGCTCCCGGCCGCGCAAGGCCGTGACATCGACGCCATTATAGAGGATGCGGCCTTCGCTGGCGGGCGTCAGGCGGTTGATCGTTCGGAGCAGCGTCGACTTGCCGGCGCCGGAGCGGCCGATCACACCGATGAAGCCGCCGGGCGCGACGGAGAATGATGCATTGTCGACCGCGGCTTTGGTACCGAAACGGCACGTCAAACCCTCTACTACGAGCATCCACTTCTCCAGACTGCTAGCCGTGCCCATGGCTAGCGCCCGGATTCAACAGTTGTGTGACAGTCACGCTGCGGTGCGGCAATCGTCCACACCCGAGCTAGACGTCACACGTGCGTCATAACACTGTCATCAAGCACATCGATGACGTGCACCCCTAAAGATCAATCGAACTCATTCGTGGATGTTTGCATGGCCGGCAAAATGCTTTCGGTCGAACCCTTGGTCGATCCCACCGCGACGCTAAAGGAGACCAGGCTCGGCGCTTATTGCGAAGTTGGTGCCCGCACCATTTTGCTCGATGTCGAGTTGGGCGACTATTCCTACGTCGTCAACGACACGCAGATGACCTACACCACGATTGGGAAATTCTGTTCGGTCGCGGCGATGATACGGATCAACCCGGGCAACCATCCGATGCACAGGGCGACGCAGGCGCACTTTACCTATCGCGCGAGCGCCTATTTTCGCGGCGAGAGCGACGAGACTGAATTCTTCGAATGGCGGAAGAGCCATCGCGTGCATATCGGCCATGATGTCTGGATCGGTCATGGCGCGATCGTGCTGCCGGGCCGCAACATCGGCACCGGCGCGGTGGTCGCGGCCGGCGCCGTCGTGACCAAGGACGTTCCCGCCTACACCATCGTCGGCGGCAATCCGGCGCGCGCGATCCGACGACGGTTTCCAGAGGCCGTCGCCGATAGGTTGGCAAGGCTTTCCTGGTGGGACTGGAATCACGAAACGCTCCACGCCGCCCTGCCCGACTTCAGGACGCTGGAAATCGAGGAATTCCTGGAAAAATACGAGGCGGCGTCTCGCGCGACAGCGCCGCGGCGAAGTGCCCTGTCGTGACCGAACTTTTCATTGAAGGCGGTCGGGCGTTGCTCGGCGAACAGATTTTGGGCGCCTCGCTGTCGATCGCAGATGGCAAAATCCGTGCGGTCGGTTCCGACCGGGGGCGCAGTCCGCTCAAGCTTGACGCGCGCGACCTCCTGGTGCTGCCGGGCATCGTCGATCTGCATGGCGACGCCTTCGAACGGCAGATGATGCCGCGCCCGGGCGTCGATTTTCCGCTCGATGTCGCGCTTATGGACAGTGACCGGCAGGCGATCGGCAACGGCATCACCACGGTCTTTCATGCCACGACGTGGTCATGGGAGCCGGGTCTTCGCAGCGGCGACAATGCGCGTGGGTTGATCGAGGCGATCGAGACGTTGCGGCCGCGGCTTGCGGCGGATACGCGCTTCCATCTGCGCCACGAGACCTACAATCTCGACGCCGAGGACGAGATCGGCCGGTGGCTATCCGACGGACGGATCGGTCTGTTCGCATTCAACGACCATATGGACTCGACCGTCGCGAGCCTGAGCAAGCCGCAGAAGCGCGACCGCATGGTCGAACGCACCGGGCTTTCCGGCGAAGCGTTCGACCATCTCGTGGAACGCATCGTCTCCCGCGCCGACGACGTTCCCAGCTCGATCGCGCGACTGGCCAGAATTGCGCGCGACACCAGCGTCCGGATGCTGTCCCACGACGACGACAGCCCGGCGATGCGACAAGGGTTTCGCGCCCAGGGCGTCGAAATAGCCGAATTTCCGGTCAACGAGGAGACCGCGCGCGAGGCAGCAGCCGGCGGCGACGCCATCGTGTTTGGCGCGCCCAATGTGGTGCGCGGCGGCAGCCACACCGGTTGGACCAAAGCCTCCGACATGATCGCCGAAGGCTTATGCTCGGTGCTCGCGTCGGACTATTACTATCCGGCACCCATGCTCGCCGCCTTCCGCCTTGCCACGGACGGCGTGCTGCCGCTGCCGCAAGCATGGAACCTGATTTCCGCGGCACCGGCGCGGGCCGCCGGACTTTCCGATCGCGGCGTTCTCGCCGAAGGACGGCGCGCCGATCTCATTGGCCGCCTCGTTCACCTCACGGAAGCCAATCGCCTCACCGCTCCGCATGGCGCCCACCGCGAAGCCGCGGTTGCGGCCGAGTGACGCGCGGTCCTATTCTCAAGCCGATGGTCAATTTCCCCCGTTATGCGATCTACCACACATGTGCGCACGGCAGCGATCTCGATCGCTTCGGCGCGCAACATTTGGGCTATGACGCCTGGACGGGCGAAGACCTGCCCTTCCCGCAAAGTGTCGTGAAAGCGGTACCGGATTGGCGCGAGCTGACGCAAGACCCTCGGAAATACGGCTTTCATGCCACGCTGAAAGCTCCGATGGCGTTGGCGGACGGCAAGACCGAGGCCGAACTTCTCGCCGCCTGCGCGGCGTTCGCCGCCCTGCCCCGTCCTGTTCCGATCATACGGCCCGTCGTGCAATCGATCAGCGGCTTTATCGCGGTGATCCCTGGCGAACCATCGCTTGAACTCGAACGGTTCGCCGCCGATTGCGTCAGCGCATTCGACGACTTCCGTACGCCGCTGACATCGGAAGATCGCGCGCGGCGGCATCCTGCAGCACTCACGCCGCGCCAATGCAACTATCTCGATCGCTGGGGCTATCCTTACGTGATGGAAGAGTTCCGCTTCCACATGACATTGACCGGCCGGCTTGACGCGGTACGCCGTGAACCGATCCTTGCCATGCTGCAAGACCGTTTTGCGGAGCTTGGTATCGAGCGGCTTGCGATCGACGGGATCGCGCTGTTCCGGCAGGACGACAGCGCCTCGCGATTCCGCACCATCGGTCAATGGTCGCTCCTGGCCTCGACCGGTCGTAGCGGAACCTCGTCGTAGACCGCAAGCGGGGGCGAAACGTCGACGCGCTCGCGGGGCAGCGCCTCGCGCATGTCCTTTTGAAGAAACGTCACCAGCTTTTCCCTGATCTCGCAGCGCAAGTCCCAGGCCTGAGGCGCATTGCGCGCACTGACGAGCGCCCGCAGTTCCATCGTTCTCGAATTGGTGTCGACGACTTGCAGGTTGACGACGGCGCCGTCCCAAAGCTTGGACTCTCGCACCGCCTCCTCGAGCCGCTTGCGGATTCTGGGAACGTCCGCGGCATAGTCGACGTGAAGTATGATCGAACCGATCAGGGAGGCTGCATCGCGCGTCCAGTTCTGAAACGGCCGCTCGATGAAATACGAGAGAGGAACGACCATTCTGCGCCAATCCCACAGTCGGACAACGACATAGGTCGACGCGATGTCCTCGACCCATCCCCACTCGTTTTCGATGATGATGGCATCCTCGATGCGGATCGGCTGAGTCACCGCAATTTGCACGCCCGCGATGAGGTTGCTCAGCAGCGGCCGCGCCGCAAGACCGACGACAAGGCCGGCGGCGCCTGCGGACGCAAACAGGCTGACGCCGTATTGCCTGACCGAATCGAAGGTCATCAGCGCCGTCGAAACCACGACGACGATGACGAGCGTATCGATCACGCGCTTGAATACCCGAACCTGCGTGACGTGTTTCCGCGCGAGGAAATTTTCCCCGATATCGCTCACGAATCGCAGGAGATAACGGTTCGCGGTCAGATCGACGGCGCGGATCGATATCCAACCGACCAGCGCGATGCATGCAACGACAAACAGGTGTGTGAGCGCCGCTCGCAATTCATCGCTGAGTGGCGCGAGCGGCAATACGAACGCGACCGCGGCGAGGCACATCGCCAGTTGTGTCGGTCCCGCCGTGGCGTCGAGGATCGCGATGGCGATCGAGCGGCTCGGGCCGATGGCACGCTTTGCCAATGCAACGGCGATCCAGTGAACCAATAGAGCGCAGATGATCGCGAGGCAGACCAACCCCAGGCCGATAACCCATTCGGGCACAAATCCGAATGCTTCCTGCAGCATCGTTCGTAACTTTTCCATGGTCTTTGCCCTTTCGGGAACACAGGCCTTCATCGCCGCAGATCGCCGATCCCTTTCGGCGGCAGATGCAGCACAGCATTTCCGCAAACGCATCCCGCGGCCGGCTGGTTCCGAACGGGCCGTTGTGGGACGGCGAGCGGAACTCCCGGTTCCCCGTTTGCGCCGAGATATGCGACGATAGGCGAGCTTGGCCGTCCTTTTCGTCGGCCTCCGCATACAGTGACACAAAGCATCCCGATCTGCCGTCAAGTTGGGACTTTCCTGCTGCTTCCGGCACCCCGATGATCGATCTTGCGTCATGGCGATGGGCATTTTGTCATTTTTGACATCAGGCCCGCCCAAAGAATTTGCAGTCTCTGCCATGTTCCACACATCACAGTCCGCCAACCTTCACCGGCGCCGTCTCCCGCATCAAGGTCATCGCGAGGAGGCCAACGACGCCTGCGAACAGCAGATACCACGCAGGCGCGAGCGGATTTCCGGACACGTGGATCAGCCAGGCGACGACCAGTTGGGCGGTGCCGCCGAAGCTTGCGATCGCAACCGCATAGATGGTGGCGAACACGCCGCCGCGAATGCGTTGCGGCAGCGCTTCGGTGAAGGCGGCATAGAAGGCGCTGAACGGCAGTGCTGAGATCAGCGACAGGAGTCCAAAACCGCCAAGCAGCGACAACGCATCGGGTGAGCGGGCGATCCACAGGAAGGTCGGATAAGTCAGAAGAAGCACCACGAGTTGCGGCCAGACCATCACGGGCTTCCGTCCATAGCGATCCGCGAGCCAGCCGCCCAGCAGCGCGCCGACGATTCCCACGCCATTGCTGACCAGCGAAGTAGCAAAGGCGAGCGGCGGCGCCACATGGAGCGTGTTCTGCGCGTAGGTCGTCATGTATTGCGTCACATAGGTCGCGATCGTGCCGCTCGCGAGGATCATCAGCGCCAGCGCGATGACGCCTGCGTGGCGGCGCGCTATCGCAAGATGTCCCTCATGGTCATCAGGCGCGCCCGGCTCGCTTAGGTGCCGGCGGATCGTCTCCGGCAATGTCCGGCGCATCCAAAGCCCGAACGGCAGGCAGGCGGCGCCGATCAGAAATGCGATCCGCCAGCCATAGGAGTCCAACGCGTCGGCGGTCATGATCTTGCTCAGAATGACTCCAACGAGCGCGCCCGTGGTGGCTGCGATTTCCTGGCTCGTCGGCTGCCATGACACGACCAGCGCCCGGCGAGCCGGCGGCGCGATTTCGATGAGATAGGCCGTGGTCGGCCCGACCTCTCCGCCCAACGCAAAGCCCTGCACCATGCGCGCGACGATCACGATGATCGGCGCGGCAAGGCCGATCGCATTGTAGGACGGTGTCAGCGCGAGAGCGAGGATCGCCGCTCCCATCAGTGCGAAGCTCAACAGCATGGCCGGCCGCCGCCCGACGCGATCGGAATAGGTGCCGAGAACGATGCCGCCGATCGGCCGGGTGACAAATCCCGCGCCGAATGTCGCGAGCGACAGCATCAGGCTGCCGTATTCGCTCTGCGCCGGAAAGAAGGTGTGGCCGATCTGGATCGCGAAGAAGCTGTAGGTGATGAAGTCGTAGAATTCGAGCATGTTGCCGATGGTGGCGCCGAACGCGGCCCGCCGGACATCGATATCCCCTGACATTGCCAAATCCTGCCTCAAAAATTTCCGCTCCAACGGTATCGAATTTTCATCCCGTCGCGGCGTCGAACGGGATTTTGTTGTCTTACATCCTTATCGCGAGCGATTCCGCCTGAAAAATAATCTTTTGCCGATCGGCAAAATCGGCTTTGCTTCGCCGCCGGGACAATTTTCGCAGACGTGATGCGCGCGACATCGCAAGACACGCGACGAGACACGCGACATCGCAAGAGAAGAACGAGGGAGCAGCACATGAACGGGAGTAACGCATGAACGGGAGTAACGCATGAACGGACTTGGCGGCCTCAACAAATCCCCGAACGGTGTCGTCATCGGCCTCGTTCAACTGCAATTGCCCGTGGTCGCGACCAAGGCCGATCTGGCGCGCCAGACTGAGCGTATCGTGTCCATGGTCGGCAAGGCGCGGCGCAATCTCTCCACCATGGACCTCGTGGTGTTCCCGGAATATTCGCTGCACGGGCTCTCGATGGACACCAATCCCGAGATCATGTGCCGCCTCGACGGCCCCGAGGTCGCGGCCTTCAAGAAGGCCTGCATCGACAACAATATCTGGGGCTGCTTCTCGATCATGGAGCATAATCCCGACGGCAATCCCTACAATTCCGGCCTGATCATCGACGATCACGGCGCGATCAAGCTCTACTACCGGAAATTCCATCCCTGGATTCCGGTCGAGCCATGGGAGCCCGGCGACATCGGCATTCCCGTGGTCGAGGGACCGAAGGGCGCCAAGATCGCGCTCATCATCTGCCACGACGGCATGTTCCCCGAGATGGCGCGCGAGTGCGCCTATAAGGGCGCGGAGATCATGATCCGCACCGCCGGCTACACCGCGCCGATCCGCGAAAGCTGGCGCTTCACCAACCAGGCCAACGCGTTTCAAAATTTGATGGTGACCGCCAATGTCTGCATGTGCGGATCGGACGGCTCGTTCGATTCCATGGGCGAAGGCATGATCGTCAATTTCGACGGCAGCATCATCGCCCACGGCACGACGGGGCGGCCGGACGAGATCATCACCGCGGAGGTGCGTCCCGATCTGGTGCGCGAGGCGCGGATCAACTGGGGCGTCGAGAACAACATCTACCAGCTCTGGCACCGCGGCTATGTCGCCGTGAAAGGCGGCGCGATGGATTGCCCCTACACCTTCATGCAGGACATGGTCGCCGGCACGTTTCGCCTGCCGTGGGAGGATCAGGTCGAGATCACCGACGGCACCTCCTGCGGCTTTCCGGCGCCGACGCGCATGTTCGGCAAGACGGCGAAGGCCGCGGAGTGAGCGCGCGCGACGTTCCGTCGCGTGGCGAGATACGACTGCCGCTTCGTTGTCGTCCTCGCGAAAGCGAGGACCCATAACCACCGGCTTCCGTTGTGACACGCGTTCGGGGCCCCAGCTCACGCAAAAAGATCCGCCTGTGGTTATGGGTCCCGGATGGCGCTCGCGCCGGACAGCGCAAGGGCGCTGCCGGGAGCTCGCTTGTCCGGGACGACGTGGAGAGAGTGATAGCTTGCATTTCTGATTCAATTTTCAAGGGGCCTGACTGGATTGCGCAGACGGGGGCCTCATGGTTCGAGACGCGCGACCTTGCCGCGCTCCTCACCTTGAGGGGTAAGACCGTGAGACGCGACTCCTTGCCATGAGAGTCTGGCGTCGCGCCAAAGGTGTCGACCTCGTCCTGAGAGCGTGAGAATGTGGGAGCGGCCGATAGGCCGCGTCTCGAGGATGGGCCGCGATATGATTGCTGACACGTATCTACCTTCTCGCGGCACGTGGCGCCCGAGTTGATGCATAAACCACCCTCGAAAGAACAGAGGGCGCAGGGAATGCCGGGTGCGCGTTCCACCCGTAGCCGCGTGTGCAACAAAAAAGCACACGCGTTAGCAACCACAGGTGTACCGCATCAACCGGCATTCCCTGCGCGATGGTTTTAACGGTGTCCTTCGTGCTCTTCCCGGTGACCGGGCTCTTTTGCCACCGTCACTCGCAAGACGCGGAAGCGTCTTTGCGAACTTAGCGCCAGCGTCGGGGCGCCAGAACCACACGACTTCGCCGTCCGCAGAAGCGCCGCTCGTCCGCGCAAGAATTGCGCTCGGCGCTTTGCGTCCATCGCATCCCGCACCCAACGTCCGTGACGATCGCGAGCCGCCCCTCTTGCGGGAACAGGACCGGCAAAGAAAGCCACTGATTTGGGGGTGCGATCAATGGCCACGACCGCGGCAGATTGGCACGACGGGCAAAGTGCGGTCCTTGGCCAACGAATAGTCGAGAGCGGGCTTGGACGGCCCCGTCGACGGGTGTTCAACCGGCTAAAGCTGGCACGCTTGTTGCTCCTTATTTTCGGCTAGAGCCTTTTCCGTTCCGATTGAATCGGAACGGAGGCTCTAGCCTCTTGTTCTGACGCGTTTTCTTCACGCGAACCGGTAACCCACCCCGGATCAAGTCCGGGGCAGGCTTTCGCTCGAAAACGCTTCTAGGATGCCTGAAACCGATGGGGAGCACGCCATGTCCACGATCACCGCCACTGCTGCGCCACCCGCGCGAAAGCCGATTTATACCTCGCTTTTCGTCCAGGTTCTGGCAGCACTTCTGCTCGGCATCGTGCTCGGCATGGCCTCCCCCGATTTCGCCGTCAGCCTGAAGATCCTCAGCGACGCTTTCCTGAAGCTGATTTCGATGATCGTCGCCCCGATCGTGTTCTGCGTGGTCGTGCACGGCATCGCGGGCGCCGGCGACCTCAAGAAGGTCGGACGGGTCGGCGTCAAGGCGCTGGTCTATTTCGAGGTGATGACGACGGTGGCGCTTGTCATCGGCCTGCTGCTCGCTTATCTGTTCGGCCCCGGCCACGGCATGAACATCGATCCGTCGACACTCGATGCCAAGGCGCTTGGTAACTTCGCCGACAACGCGAAAAAGCTGAAGGGCGAGGGCGTCGGCTCTTTCCTGCTCAACATCATCCCGACCACCTCCGTCGACGCGCTGGCGCGCAACGACGTGCTGCAGGTGCTGTTCTTCGCCATCATCTTCGGCGTCAGCCTCGCCCTTGTCGGCGGCGAGAAGGGCGAGCGCATCAGCTCCTTCATCGACGCGGTCTCGACGGTGCTGTTCCGCGCCATGGGTCTGATCGTCCGCGTCGCGCCGCTCGGCGTGCTGGGCGCGGTCGCCTACACCGTCGGCAAATACGGCGTCGGCTCGCTCAAGCAACTGGTCTCGCTGGTCATGCTGTTCTACGTCTCGGTCGCGATCTTCGTGCTCGGCGTGCTCGGCACCGTGATGGCGCTGGCCGGACTGAATATCCTCAAATTCCTCGGTTACCTCCGCGAGGAACTGACCATCGTGCTCGCCACCGCCTCTTCCGATGCGGTGCTGCCGCAGATCATGCGCAAGCTGGAGCGGATGGGCGTGAAAGACTCCGTGGTCGGGCTCGTGATCCCGACCGGCTATTCCTTCAATCTCGACGCGTTCTCGATCTATCTCACGCTGGCGGTGGTGTTCATCGCGCAGGCGACCAACACGCCGCTGTCGTTCGGCGATCTGTTGCTGGTGCTCGGCGTCTCGCTGATCACGTCGAAGGGCGCGCATGGCGTTCCGGGCTCCGCCATCGTGATCCTGGCCGCGACCTTGAACGCGGTGCCGAGCATTCCGGCGATCGGGCTGGTGCTGGTGCTGTCGGTCGACTGGTTCATCGGCATGGCGCGCGCGCTCGGCAACCTGATCGGCAATTGCGTCGCCACCGTCGTTGTCGCCTCCTGGGAGGGCGATCTCGACCGCGCCAAGGCGACGCAGGTGCTTGACGGTGGCGAGCTCGTGGATGTCACCGCGGGTTAGAGCATGATCCGGAAAAGTGGATGCCGGTTTTCCCTCGCGACAAACGCGGAACGCGTTTGCGCGGAGATCATGCTCAAACAAAAAGATGGAGCTAGATGACGATTCGAAGAAAAGTCATCACGCTCTAGCTGCTCAACCCGAAAACCCATCGCGCCGGGTCCGAAATGTGCCACGAGCCGACCCTTGCTTTCTCATCTGAGTGATGGGAGGGAAGCTCAATCTGCGATAAGCTGGCCCGTGGTGGAGCAGCTTGTCTGCAATGGAAAGTCCGGACGGTGGTTTGCGGGAGACTCTTCGGATGAACTTCGATCGGTACAGAAGACCGATTGCCATGAGCGATCCCGGGCGTCACGCCGCTCTATTCGACGGCTTGCCGCGCGACACCGGCGCGCTCGCGGCGACCGTGCAGGGTCTGCTGATCCATCAGCACATTGCCCCTGCCTACGGGGTGACGCTCAGCCGCGACCAGCAAGCTCAGTCGCATGTTCGCGCTGTCGAGAAGATTTTGGGTGACATCGTAACGCGCGACGGCCGGCCGCTTT
>WNGJ01002981.1_pt1 | contig 19845 bp, 20 predicted proteins | sample 5400611 | NCBI WGS metagenome assembly WNGJ01 (sample SAMN13153375, study PRJNA577476) | soil metagenome | isolation source: 40 cm soil or saprolite under Garry oak tree replicate 1 | place: USA:California | collected 2016-06-15
CTTTTTACGGGTTATCGGTTTTCTTGCCGGCGTTTTCTGCCGCTTGGGCTTGGCCTTCTTTCTCGCAGCCATATGCGCTCCCCGTTCGGTTTGCCTGTGTTGGAGCCTCGCTCCGCGATAGCTTACTCCATGGTTGACAGGGTCTAGCGACGAGTAATAAGATTTAAATAACTATTATATAACTCGTCCAAGCCAACAAGATGCAGAAGACCAAAGTGAGAACCTTTTCGGCGACCGCGCGCGATCTGGCGATGCTCGAGGCGGTGGCGAAGTATCACGGGCTGAACAAGAGCGCGACGATCGCGAGCCTGGTGCGAAGGGAGTTCTGGCGGATTTTTCCCGGGGGCACGGACAAGATCAGGCCAGATCGCGGGGCTAAAGTAGAGAGCGACGAATGAGTTGCAAGGTACTGATATATTGCTTTTTGTTATCGTTCACTACTAATGCTTTCGGGCAAGTTCAGAGCATCAAGATTGGCGAGTTGAACAGCTACAAGCTGTTCCCGGCGTTCCTCGAGCCCTACAAGAAAGGCTGGCAGCTGGCGCTCGAGGAAATCAACCGCTCCGGCGGCGTGCTTGGCCGCCAGCTCGAGGTGGTGTCGCGCGACGACGGCGGCACGCCCGGCGACGCGGTGCGGGTTGCCGAAGAGCTGATCTCGCGCGAGCAGGCGGCGGTGCTGATGGGGACATTCGCCTCGAACGTCGGGTTGGCGGTGGCGAACCTCGCGCAGCAGCGCAAAGTCGTATTCGTGGCGGCGGAGCCGCTCACCGACAAGCTAGTGTGGGAGAACGGCAACCGCTACACCTTCCGCCTGCGGCCTTCGACCTACATGCAGGTCGCGATGCTGGTGCCCGAAGCCGCCCGGCTGAACAAGAAGCGCTGGGCGATCGTGGTCCCGAACTACGAGTACGGGCAGTCGGCCGCCGCCTCGTTCAGGAAGTTGCTGGCCCAAGCGCAGCCCGGCGTCGAGTTCGTCGCCGAGCAGGCGCCGCCGCTCGGCAGGATAGACGCCGGCGCGGTCGTGCAGGCGCTGCTCGAGGCGAGGCCGGAGGCGATCTTCAGCGCCTTGTTTGCCGTGGATCTGCAGAAATTCGTGCGCGAAGGCAATACGCGCGGGCTCTTCAAGAGCGCCGCGGTGGTCAACCTGCTCGGCGGCGAGCCCGAATACCTTGACCCGCTCAAGGACGAAACCCCCGAAGGCTGGTGGGTCACCGGCTATCCGTGGAGCGAGATCAACACGCCCGAGCACAGGAAGTTCCGCGACGCTTATCAGAAGCGCTGGAACGATTACCCGCGCCTCGGCTCGGTGGTCGGCTACTGCGCCCTGTACGCGGTCGCGAACGGCATCAGGAAGGCCGGCTCGCTCGATGCCGACAAGCTGATCGCCGCCCTCGAAGGGCTGCAGATGGAAACCCCCTTCGGCGAGATCCTGTGGCGGCCGCTCGACCACCAGTCGACCATGGGCGCCTATGTCGGCCAGCTCGCGAAGCAAGGCGGCCAGGGCGTGATGGTCAACTGGCACTACGCGGATGGCGCGAAGGTCCAACCCTCCGATCAGGAGGTCCGCGCGTTGCGCAAGGAGTGAGCGGCTCCGCTGTCCTGTTGCAGTTCTTGAACGGCCTCGCGGGCGCAAGCTCGCTGTTTCTCGTCGCCGCCGGCCTGTCGCTGATCTTCGGCGTCAGCCGCATCGTCAACTTCGCTCACGGCTCGCTGTACATGCTCGGCATGTACCTCGCGGTTTCCCTCTCCGGGAGCCTTGGCTTCTGGGCGAGCGTGCCGCTCGCAGCGGCGCTGGTAGCAGCCGCCGGATTTATTATCGAAACGACTCTTTTAAGAAGAATCTACAAGGCGCCGGAGCTGCTGCAGCTGCTTGCCACGTTTGCGCTGGTCCTGATCATTCGGGACGCCGCGCTCTGGGCGTGGGGCCCGGAAGACAGGCTCGGGCCGCGGGCGCCCGGCCTGGCGGGCGCCGTCACTATTGCCGGCGGACAGTTCCCGCAGTACGACCTTGTGCTGATCTGCCTCGGGCCGGCGGTGCTCATCGCGCTGTACTTGCTTCTCTCGCGCACGCGCTGGGGCACGCGAGTGCGCGCCGCCACCCAGGACCGCGAGATGGCCGCGGCGCTCGGGGTCAACGAGCGGCGCCTGTTCACCGCCGTGTTTGCGCTGGGCGCCCTGCTCGCCGGCTTCGGCGGCGCGAGCGCGATCCCGCGCGAGCCGGCAAGCCTCCAGATCGATCTTGCGGTGATGTCGGATGCGTTCGTGGTGGTGGTCGTAGGTGGACTCGGCTCGATCCCGGGTGCTTTCCTTGCCGCTCTGCTGATCGGCGAACTGAAGGCTTTCTGCATCGGCCTGGGTTATTCGGAGCTGACCCTGGCGATCGAATTCATCGTCATGGCGGTGGTGCTGGTCCTCCGTCCCTGGGGCCTGCTCGGCCGCCCGCAGGCGGAAACGCGTGGCCCCGGGACGTTGCAACCGCCGCTACCGGCGCCATCTTTTCTTCTCCTCGGCGGACTGGCGGTGCTGCTGGCAATCGTTCCCGTGCTCGCCGGTCCCTATACGATCGTGCTGCTCACGGACGTCCTGGTGTTCGCGCTATTTGCGGCGAGCCTGCATCTCCTGATGGGCCCCGGCGGGATGCCCTCGTTTGGCCACGCGGCTTACTTCGGCCTGGGCGCATACACTGCGGGCCTGGGCGCATACGCCGCGGGCCTGCTTCTGTTGCGCGCGCATCTGCCGATGGAGCTCTCGCTGGCGCTGGCGCCACTCGCCGCTGCTCTCGGCGCGCTGGTGTTCGGCTGGTTCTGCGTGCAGCTCTCCGGGGTCTACCTGGCGATGCTGACCCTCGCGTTCGCGCAGATTGCCTGGTCCGTCGCTTTTCAGTGGGCCGAGCTCACCGGCGGCTCGAACGGCCTGATCGGCGTCTGGCCGGCGGCGTGGCTTTCCTCGAAGCAGGCTTATTACTACCTGACCCTCGTGCTCTGCCTGGGCGCGGTCGCCCTCCTCTGGCGGCTGATCGGTTCGCCCTTCGGCTACGCGCTGCGCGCCGGGCGCGACTCGCCGCTGCGCGCAGAGGCGATCGGCATCGATGTGCGCGCCCAGCAATGGGCGGCCTTCGGCATAGCCGGGCTGTTTGCCGGCGTTGGCGGCGCCCTCTACGCGTTTTCCAAGGGCTCCATCTCTCCGGAGACGCTGTCCGTGCCGCGCTCCGTTGACGGCCTGGTCATGGTGCTGCTCGGCGGCGTACAGACGCTCAGCGGGCCGCTCTGGGGCGCCGCCCTTTTCACCTGGCTCGAAGACTCGCTGTCGCGCGGGGTGGAATACTGGCGCGCCGCCATCGGCGCGGTGATCCTCGTGCTGGTCATCGCCTTCCCCCGGGGAATCTTCAAGTGAGCGCGCTCGAGGTGCGAGGACTGTCCAAGGCCTACGGCGGCGTGCAGGCGGTGCGCGACGTGAGCTTCGCGGTGAATGCGGGCGAAGTCGTGGCGCTGATCGGCCCGAACGGCGCCGGCAAGACCACCTGCTTCAACATGCTGAACGGCCAGCTGCGGCCCGACTCGGGCGAGATCGCTCTCGCAGGACGCAGCGTCGTGGGACTTCGCCCGCACCAGGTGTGGCGCCTCGGCGTCGGCCGCACCTTCCAGGTCACCGCCACCTTCAGCTCGATGACGGTGCGCGAAAACGTGCAGGTGGCCCTGCTTTCACACCATAGGCGACTTTTCTCTTTGTGGAAACCGGCCGGGAGGTTTCAGGTCGACGAAGCGGATGCGCTGCTCGCGCGCGTCGGCATGCAGGAGCAGGCGGGGCGGCCGTGCGCCGTGCTGGCGTACGGCGACCTGAAGCGCGTGGAGCTGGCTGTCGCGCTTGCCAATCGCCCGCGCCTGCTGCTGATGGATGAGCCGACGGCAGGCATGGCGTCGGACGAGCGCCAGGCGCTCATGCAGCTTGCGGCGGCACTGGCGCGCAGCGAGCGCATCGCCGTGCTGTTCACGGAGCACGACATGGACGTGGTGTTCAATTTCGCGAGCCGTATCATCGTGCTCCACGGCGGCGAGGTGATCGCCGCCGGGGCGCCGGACGACGTTCGAGCGGATCCGCGCGTGCGCGAGGTCTATCTTGGCAATGCTTGAAGCCAGGCGCCTCAGCGCCGGCTACGGAGCGGCGCGCGTGCTGTTCGACGTCGAGCTCGCCGTGCGCCGCGGGGAAGTCGTTGCCCTCCTCGGCCGCAACGGCGCCGGCAAATCGACTACTCTCAAGACCCTGATGGGACTGATCCGGCCGTTTTCGGGCGAAGTGCATTTCGACGGCCGGCGCGTCGACGCCTGGGAGCCGTACGAGGTTGCCCGCGCCGGCCTTGGCTATGTTCCCGAGGACCGGCGCATTTTCACGGACTTGACCGTGGCGGAGAACCTGGAAGTCGGCCGCCAGCCGCCGCGCGACGCAACCCCGGCCTGGAGCCCGGAGAACCTGTTTCAGCTGTTTCCTGCGCTGCGGACGCTGCAAGGCCGGCGCGCCGCCTACCTGTCGGGCGGCGAGCAGCAGATGCTGTGCATTGCGCGCACGCTGGCAGGAAACCCGAAGGCGATCCTGCTCGACGAGCCCTCCGAAGGGCTCGCGCCGATCATCGTGGAGCAGGTCGAGAAGGCGATCCTCGAATTGAAGCGCGCGGGTGTGTGCGTGCTGCTGAGCGAGCAGAATCTCTCCTTTGCGCGCCGCGTGGCCGATCGGGGCTATATGCTCGAGCAGGGACGGATCCGTGAGGCTTATGCGGCCTGAGCGCTATGCCTGGCTGTCGGTGGTGGCGGCGCTGGCCACGATCGCGCTCAAAACGCTCGCCTGGTGGCTGACCGGCTCGGTGGGGCTGCTGTCGGATGCGCTGGAGTCCTTCGTGAACCTCGCCGCGGCGCTGCTCGCCGTATCGATGCTGCGGCTGGCGGCCGCCCCGCCGGACGAAGGCCACCAGTACGGCCACTCGAAGGCCGAATATTTCTCCGCGGGCATCGAAGGCGCGCTGATCGTGCTCGCCGCGGCCGGGATTTTCGCCACGGCGCTGCCGCGTCTCATCCACCCGCAGCCGCTTGAGACGGCCGTTCTCGGCCTTGGTATCAGCGCCGCAGCGACGGCGATCAATCTTGCGATGGCGCTGGTACTGCAGCGCGCGGGACGCCGCCACCACAGCATCACGCTGGAGGCGGACGGCAAGCATCTCATGACCGACGTGTGGACTTCGATCGGCGTGATCGCGGGCGTGGCGCTGGTATTCGCCACGGGATGGCTGCTGCTCGACCCGCTCGTCGCGCTCGCCGTCGCGGCGTACATCATCTGGACCGGCGTCGGCCTGATGCGGCGCTCGGTTTCGGGGCTGCTCGACGCGGCGATTTCCCGCGACGAGCAGAACGAGATCACCAAGCTGTTCACCGAATACTCGCGCCGCCACGGCATCTCGTTCCACGCGCTCCGCACCCGCCAGGCGGGCGCGCGCCGCTTCGTGTCGTTTCACGTTCTTGTCCCCGACGCCTGGACCGTCGCGCAGGCACATGGGCTGTGCGAAGAGATCGAAGCCCGCGTGCGCTCGATGGTGCCGCACGCCTCGGTCGACACGCACATCGAGCCGATCTCGGACCCCGCCTCCTACGAAGACCAGGGCCTCGATCGGTAGCCGCGTCCGGCTAGACGATCCGGCACTGCTCCTCGAAGCTGAGCCGGGGATTGCGCGGAAAGAGCTTCGCCGGGTCGCCGTAGCCCAGGTTGATGAGGAAGTTCGACTTCCAGCGGCCGTCGGGAAAAAACGCCGCGTCCACCATCGCATTGTCGAAGCCGGACATCGGGCCGCAGTCGAGGCCGACCGCGCGCGCCGCGATGATGAAGTACGCGCCCTGCAGCGTGCCGTTGCGGAAGGCGGTGATTTCCGCGAGCGCCTTCTTGTCCTCGCCGCGGAACCAGTCGATGGCGGCGGGGTTGTGGAACATGCGCGGCAGGTGCTCGTGGAACCGCGTGTCGTAGGCGACGATCGCGGTCAGCGGCGCCTGCATCGTCTTGTCGCGGTTGGTTTCGCTGAGCGCCGGCCGCAGCTTTTCCTTGGCTTGCGTCGAGCGCACGAAAACGAACCGCCCCGGCTGCGAATTCGCGCTCGTCGGCCCCCATTTCATCAGCTCGTGCGCCTGCCGCAGCGTCGCGTCGCTGACCGGCCGGTCCGTGAAGACGTTGTGGGTACGCGCCGTGCGCAGAATCACATCCAGACATTTCTCGTCGGTCATAATCGCTCCGGTGATCGATCTCGCTAGTGTAATTCGACCCGGCGACGGAATCATCTGCGGCCAGGCCTGCGCCGAGCCGCAGACGCTGATGGAGGCCCTGGTCGCGCAGCGCGCGGCCTTTTCCGGTGCCGGCTTGTTTCTCGGGGTCAACTACGCCGGGATCGTGCAGCCCGGGCATGCAGACCATCTGCGGCTGTCCGCGTATTGCGGCATCGGCCATAACCGCGCGCTCGCCGATGCCGGCGCCCTGGAGATCCAGCCAGCGCCCTATTCGCGGCTCGGAGCGCTGATTCGCTCAGGCGCGATCCGCGCCGACGTCATCCTGGTGCAGGTGAGCCCGCCCAACGGGCGCGGCGAATACAGCCTGGGGCTGGCGGCCGACTACCTGATCCCGGCGCTGGAAACCGCCCGCGCCGTGGTGGCCGAAGTGAACCAGCAGGTTCCCTGGACCCATGCCGAAAAACTCCTGCGCCGCGAGCAGTTTTCTCTGCTGGTCGAGTCGTCAAGGCCGCCCGCCGCTCCGCGACCGGACAAATCAGGACCCCTCGAGCAAGCCATTGCGACCCGGGCCGCGCGGTTTATCCCGGACGGGGCAACGCTTGAATTCGGCATCGGCGCGCTGCCGGAGGCGGTGTGCCGGGAGCTGGCGAGCCACTCTCGCCTGTCGGTGCATTCGGGCGCGGTGGGCGACGCCGTGGTCGATCTGCTGCAAGCCGGCGCGGTCGGCGCAGTGGATTGCGCCCTGTTGATCGGCACGCGCAGGCTGTTCGACTTCGCACGCGACAATCCGGCGATCCGGCTGCGCTCTTCCGAGTACACCCACTCTGCGCGCGTGCTCGCCGGCATCGAGCGTTTCGTCGCGGTGAACTCGGCGGTGGAAGTGGATTTCACCGGCCAGGTCAATGCCGAAGTGGCGCGCGGCAGCTATGTCGGCGCGGTGGGCGGCGCGCTCGACTTCGTGCGCGCGGCGAATCAGTCCGCGGGAGGGGCTGCCATCACCCTGCTGCCCGCCTCGCGCGTCGTCGAGAAGCTCTCGGGCCCGGTGGCGACGCCGCGCAGCGAAGCCGGGATCGTCGTCACCGAGCGCGGCGCCGCCGACCTGCGCGGCTGCAGCGTGCGCGAGCGCGAGCGCCGCCTGCGCGCCATCTCCTAGCCGCGGTGCGGGAATCCGGGCTCAGATCTTCTCGGCGGGTTCCAGGCCGAACACCTGGCGCAGATAGCGCAGGTAGCCGGCATCCTTGCTGATCGTCTTGCCGGGCGCGTCGGACACCTTCGCGACCGGCTGGCCGTTGCATTCGGTCATCTTGATGACGATGTTGATCGGCTCGTAGCCCAGATCGTTGGTCAGGTTGGTGCCGATGCCGAACGCGGTTTTCGCGCGCCCGTGGAAGCGGCGCGCGATGCCGATGGCGAGGGGAAACGACAGCTGGTCGGAGAAGATCAGCGTCTTGGTGCGCGGGTCGACGCGGTTCCTGCGGTAATGCGCGATCATCTTCTCGCCCCAGTCGAAGGGGTCGCCGGAGTCGTGGCGCGCGCCGTCGAACAGCTTGCAGAAGTACATGTCGAAGTCGCGCAGGAAGGCGTCCACGCCGTAGGTGTCCGAGATGGCGATGCCGAGGTCGCCGCGGTACTCCTGGGCCCACTTGTCGAAGGCGAAAGTCTGCGAATCCCGCAGCCGTGGCCCGAGCGCCTGGCAGGCCTGCATGTATTCGTGGCCCAGCGTGCCGAGCGGCGTGAGGTTGTTGCGCATCGCGAACCAGACGTTGGAGCTGCCGGCGAAATACTGCGGCATCTCCCGCTTCAGCGTCTGCAGCACTTCTTCGTGCCACGCCGCCGAGAAGCGCCGCCGCGTGCCGAAATCCGAGATCTTGAACTCGAGCTCGGGCTCGACGGTGCGCACCAGGTCGATCTTGGCCCGCAGGCGGCGCCGGCCCTCGTCGAGATCCGGGCGCGGTTGCGTGCGGCGGAAGTAGACCTCCGAGATGATGGCGAGGACCGGGATCTCGAACAGGATGGTGTGCAGCCACGGGCCGCGGATCGTGATGTCGATCTCCCCCGCGCCCTCGCCCGCGCCGAGGCGCAGGTACTTCTCGTTGAACTGGAACAGGCCCAGGAAATCGACGAAGTCCGACTTCATGAAGCGCAGGCTGCGCAGGTACGCGAGCTCTTCTTCGCGGAACCTGAGCGCGTAGAGCGCCGCGAGCTCCGCGCGGATCGCGTCGAGATGGGGACGCAGGTTGACGCCCTCGGTGCGGCACCTGAACCGGTACTCGACCTGCGCGCCGGGAAAGTGGTGCAGCACGACCTGCATCATGGTGAACTTGTACAGGTCGGTGTCCAGCAACGACTGGATGATCATGCGTGCCGCATTGTAACCTTAGGCGCATGTGCGGCCGTTACGCGCTTCATAGCCACCCTGACGTGGTGGCGCTCCAGTTCAACCTTGCCTCCGCCCCGAAAATCGAGGCACGCTACAACATCTGTCCGTCCAATGACATCCTGATCGTGCGTCAGCACGCACAGCGGGGCCGCGTCTGTGACCAGTCCCGCTGGGGCCTGGTGCCGAGCTGGGCCAAGGACGCGAGCATCGGCAATCGCCTCGCCAACGCGCGCGGCGAGACGATCGCCGACAGGCCTGCGTTCAAGGCCGCCTTCAGGCAGTGGCGCTGCCTGGTGCCGGCAAGCGGCTTCTACGAATGGAAGACGACGCGGTCGGGAAAACAGCCCTACTACATTCGGCCCGCGGGCGACGAGCTGTTCGGGCTGGCCGGCATCACCGAGCTCTGGCGAGGGCAGCTGCGCACGGTCTGCCTGATCACGACCGGTGCGAACGAGTTGATGCGCGGCATCCACGACCGCATGCCCGTCATCGTGCCGCTGCAGGACTACGACGCCTGGCTCGATCCCCGCAACCACGCCGCGGAGCAATTCATCCGGCCCTACCCGGTGCATCTCATGCGCATCCATCCGGTCAGCAAGGCGGTGAGCGACGCCGCGAACGAAGGCGCGGCCCTGATCGAGCGGATTTGATCAGCCGGCCCATACTGGATATACTTTCAGTGTAAGGAGGCCCAGTATGGAAGAACTGACGGCTCGACAGACCGAGATCCTGCGCCTGGTGCGCCAGCTGACCGAGGTATCGGGCTATCCGCCGACGCGCGCCGAGATCGCGGCGCGGATGGGCTTTCGCTCGGTCAACGCCGCCGAGCAGCATCTGCGCGCCCTCGAGAAAAAGGGCGCGATCGAGATTTCCTCGGGCGCCTCGCGCGGCATCCGCGTGCGCGATTCACGCCAGGCGAACCGGCCCGGGCGCCTGCTCGAGCTGCCAGTGGTCGGCCGCGTCGCCGCCGGCAGCCCGATTCTCGCGGAGGAGCATCTGCAGGGCCGCTACCAGGTCGATCCGAACCTGTTCACGCCGCGCGCCGATTACCTGCTGCGCGTGCGCGGCATGTCGATGCGCGACGCCGGCATCCTCGAGGGCGACCTGCTCGCCGTGCACCGCACGCAGGACGCACGCAGCGGCCAGATCGTGGTGGCGCGCCTGGCCGACGAAGTGACCGTGAAGCGCCTGCGGCGCCGCGGGCACGCGGTGCAGCTGCTGCCCGAGAACCCGGAATTCGAGCCGATCGAAGTCGACCTGCGGCGCGACCCGCTCACCATCGAAGGTATTGCGGTCGGCGTGATTCGGAACGACAAGAATATGTGAAAATGACGCAGGCTTCTCCGCCTGCGCATGAATCACTCCACCACCGCCAGCGGCACCCAGGCCGCGACCGGCAGCGCCGCGGCGGGGGTCGCCGCCGGCTCGCGCGAGCGGTCCGACCCGCGCGTGGTCCTCGCCGACCGCGTCGAGCAGCTCTACAGCCAGCTGCCTCTCGGCATCGCTGCGACCGTCGTCATCGGCCTGATCTCGGCGCTGGAGCTGCGCGAGGGCCGCATCATCGAGCTGGTGGCGTTCTGGGGCGGCCTGCTGCTGCTGGTGAGCGCGCTGCACGCGGCGCTTTACTTCGCCTATCGGCGCAGCGCAGACAAATTGGCGCAAGGCGAGCAGTGGCTGCGCTGGCTGGGCATCGGCGCGTTCGCCGCCGGCGTCACCTGGGGATTTGGGGCTTCCGTGTTCTTTCCCTCGCATGCCGACGAGCGGCAGGTGTTTCTCGCCTTCCTGCTGTCCGGAGTCATGTCGGGCGGCATTCCGGTATACGCCGCGTCCTGGCCGATCTTCGCCGCCTACGCGGCCGGCATTGCGATTCCTTTCACCTACGTCCTGGCCACGTTCGGCAACCGCCTGTTCGCGGAGATCGCGCTGCTGGTGCCGCTGTTCTACGGCGTCAGCGTCGCCATCGCCTATCGCCTGAACCGGGTATTCCACTCGGGCTACCGTCTGCGCCACGCGTACGGCAAGCTGACCGAGGATTACAGCGTGCTGAACCAGCGGCTCGAGATGCAGCTGGTCGAGCTCGAGGAAGCGCGGCGCCAGGTCGAGGCGAGCGGGCGCAAGCTGGCGCTGTTCGCCGAGCGCGCGCCGATCGCCGTTCTCGAGATCGATCCCCAGGGCATCGTCACCGCGGTCAACCACGCCGCGGAGCTTCTGTTCGGATACGCGGCGGCCGAGCTGATCGGCGGACACGTCAAACGCCTGGTGGTGCCCGAGTCGCATGCCGAGTTCGACGGCCACTGGATGCGGATGACCGAGACCCGCCAGCCCCTGGCCGGCCTGAGGATCCGCAACCCGCGGCGCGACGGCATCGCCCTGGTGTGTGAGTGGACGGTCACGCCGCTGGTCAATCCCGAGGGGGACATCGTTTCGGTCATCGCCCAGGGCCAGGACGTGACGCGGCAGATCGAGGCCGAGCGCATGAAGAAGGAGTTCACCTCGACGCTCAGCCATGAGCTGCGCACGCCGCTCACCTCGATCATCGGCTCGCTGCAGCTGGTCAATTCAGGCGTGGCCGGCGAGCTGTCGAGAGACGTGAGCGAGCTGACCCTGGTCGCCGAGCGCAACGCTCAGCGCCTGCTCGACATCATCAACGACATTCTCGACATCGAGAAGATCGAGTCCGGCACCATCAGCATGGCGCCCGAAGTACTAGCGATCGACGGCCTGGTGCGCGAGGCGATCGTGCTCAACGAGGGCTTCGGCGAGCGCTTCAAGGTACGCTTCGAGACGCGCGGCGAGCTGCCGGGGCGGGAAGTGTACGCCGACCGCAAGCGGCTGCTTCAGGTCATGACCAACCTCCTCTCCAATGCCGCGAAGTTCTCGCCCGAGTGGGGCAAGGTGGAGATCACGCTCGAAGAGAGCGACGCGAACATCCGCGTCGGCGTGCACGACCGCGGTCCGGGAATCCCGGAGGAGTTCCGCAGCCGCATTTTCGGCCGCTTCGCGCAGGCGGACTCGACCGCTTCGCGCCAGAAGGGCGGCACCGGGCTCGGGCTCGCCATCTGCAAGCGGATGATCGAGTTGATGCACGGCCGCATCGGCTTCGAGGACCGCGCCGGCGGCGGCACCACGTTCTGGTTCGAGCTGCCCAAACACCCCAGGAAGGAGCCCTGATGCCTGACCGACCGCTGACCCGCATCTGCTACGTCGAGGACGACGAGGACATCCAGCGCATCGTGCGCATGTCGCTCGAGCGGGTCGGCAAGATGACCGTCGAGATCGTCGGCGACCCGACCATGGCGATCGAGGCGATGACCGCTTTCCGCCCCGACCTGGTGATGCTCGACTGGATGATGCCGGCGATGGATGGCCCGACGCTGTTCCGCCAGATGCAGCTGCGGCCGGAGACCAAGGCGCTGCCGGTGGTGTTCATCACCGCCAAGGCTTCGCAGCGCGACCTGGACGAGCTGATGGCGATGGGCGCCGCCGGGGCGATTTCCAAGCCGTTCTCGCCCAAGGACCTGCCGGAGCAGCTGCGCGCGATCTGGGCGAAGCTGCCCTAGTGCAGCAGCTTCTGGGTCTTGTCGGCCGCCGTTGCCGGGGCGGCCTGGAAGTACAGGCGCGACAGGAAGCCGATCACCTCGTCGGCGTTGCGAAAGCGCGCATCGCGGTCTTTCTCCACCAGCTTGTCAAGCAGCCGCTGGTACCGGGCAAGGGGCTCCGGCAGAGCCGGCGGCGCTGTATTCAAATGGTGCAGGGCCACCTCGACCGCCGTCGCTCCGTCGAAAAGGTGCCGGCCGGTCAGCATCTGGAAAAGCAGCACCCCGGCGCTGTAAATGTCGGTGCGCAGGTCGAGCGCCCGTCCCTGCACCTGCTCGGGGCTCATGTAGCGCGGCGTGCCCAGGATTTCGCCATGACCGGTGCGGTCTGCCGCATCGATGTGCTTGGCGATGCCGAAATCGACCACGGCGAGGCTGCCGTCGGTGCGGAACATCAGGTTCTGGGGCTTGAGGTCGCGGTGCAGGATGCCCTTCTCGTGGATGTCGCCCAGCGCGAACATGAGGTCGCGAAACAAGCGCACGGCTTCCTCCGCAGGCAACGCCTTGCCGCCGAGCCGCTTGTTGAGGTCGCCGCCCTCGAAAAACTCCATCACCAGGTAGGCATGGCCCTCGGAGGCGCCGTGGGTGTAGATGCGCGCGACGTGCCGGCTCTGGATGCGCTCGACCAGGGCGTACTCCTCCATGAACCGCGCCAGGGCATTGCGGTCCGACATCACCTCGGAGCGAAGAATCTTGACCACCAGCGGCTCGTCGTCGCCTTCCCGCGAGGCGAGATACACGCGCGACATGCCGCCCTCGCCGATCAGGTGCAGCACCTTGATGCCGGGAATCTGCATCCGCGCGCCGAGCGACTGGCCTTCCATGCGCGCGGCGAGCTCGGGCGAAAGCGTCCTCTCGCTCGTGCTGGCAGTGAGGTCGCGGACGGAGGTGATCAGCCTCTCTCGCGTCAGTTCCTGCCTGCGCTGGTAGTCGGCCGCGCCGGCCTTCATGGCGCGCACCGCGATGATCTCGTTGCCGGCTCCCGTGAGAAACAGGATCGGCGGGCAGTCGGCGCGGCGCTTTAATTCCTGCAGCCATTGCAGGCCGTCGCCGCGCCCCAGCATGTAGTCCAGGATCACGACGTCGTAGCTGCCGAGCGGAAACGAGGCATCGGGGATGTCATGGTCGAGCGGGTCGTACTGGTCAACCTGGCAGTCGGGCCACTGCTGCGTGATGTAACGCTCGAGGAGGTTACGCAGATCCACGTCATCGTCGATGATCAGGATGCGCATTGCTCACTCAAACGCGATCTGCACCTTCGACAGGTAATCGCCGTACTGCGCGATATGGGCCTCGAGCGACGCCCGGTCGCCGCTGAGCGCGCCGTCCTCGATTTCCTGACCGAGGACCGAGACGTGCGCGAAGCCATAGGAATTGCCGACGCCCTTCATGCGGTGCCCGAGCTGGCGCAGCTGCTCGAAATCGGCCGCCGCCAGCGCCACCTTGAGGGTCTCCAGCTCCTTGTTGCGGTTGCGCATGAACGCCGGGATCAGGTCTTCCAGGTCCTTGGCGACCGTGACCTTGTACGCTTCATCGTTCATGCCTCGATTATAGGGGGCAGTCGTTTTCCCCTTCCCGTCCATTGTCAGGGTTTGTCAAACAGCGCCTGTCTCGCGCGCGGAAGATGCGGATGCACGCAGAGCGCCGCGTAGAACGCGAAGCGGGCTTCGTCCGGGGCGCCGCTGCCGAGCAGGATCTCGGCGAAGTGAAGCATGGCGGCGAAATGGCGCGGCTCGAGCTCGAGCGTGCGGCGGATGTCGCACAGGCACTCGTCGTCGCGCCCGAGCAGGTAGTACAGCGCCGCGCGCTTGTGCCAGGCCTCGGCGAAGTCCGGCGCGCTGCGCAGCAGGGCGCTCAGGCGCGTCTCCGCGATGTCGTAGCGCCTCGCGGCAATGTCGCGCGTGGCCAGGTCGAGGGCCTCGGCGGCCGCCCGGTGCGGATGGTGCATCCATGCGTCCCAGATGCGGTCCTCGGTGCGCAGCGCCTCGTCGGGCCCGCCGCAGGCGGCGAGCCGATGGAAAAGCGCATCCAGCGCCAGCAATGTCCGCGCCGGCCGCCGGGCGCGGCGATCAGCGATCAGGCCAAGGATGTCGACGCGGGTCGCCATCATGGGGAGTCGATACTAGCATCTCAATGAAAATCGCGTGATGCAGCCGCCAGGGGTCCCAGCAGTGCACTGTGATCGAACAGGCGCCGCGCGACCAGATGCACGACCTCGCCGTCGCGCTCGATCACGCCCTGCACTCCCAGCAGCCGCGCGCCGAGCAGCTCGCCGCGCTGCCGCTCGGCCAGACGGTTCCACACCACCACGTTGATGCAGCCGGTTTCGTCCTCGAGCGTGACAAAGATCACGCCGCTCGCGGTATCGGGCCGCTGCCGGCAGGTGACCAGCCCGGCAACGCGCGCGGTGCCGCCGTGGGGGCGGAGGCGGAGTTCTTCCGCCGTGAGGAGTTGAAGCCTGCTCAAACGGCTTCGCAGCAGCGCGAGCGGGTGGCGGCCGAGAGTCAGCCCGAGGCTGGCGTAGTCGGCGATGATGTCCTCGCCTTCGCGCGGCGGCTCGAGCCCCGGCAGGCGCTCGGTCGCCGGCGCATCGAGCGGCGCCCGGCGCTCGGCGCCCGCAGCGCTCCAGTGCGCAAGGCGCCGATGACCGGCGAGAGATCGCAGCGCTCCGGCGGCCGCCAAGCAGCGCAGATCCTTGCGATTCAGATCGAGAGCGTAAACCGAAGCGTAAGGCCTGCCCGCGGCAAGGCGTTTTCCCGCCTCCTCCGATAAGCCTTTGACCATGCGCAGGCCCAAACGCAGCGCACCGTTTTCCAGCGTGCAGTCCCAGTCGCTCAGGTTGACATCCGGCGGCTTCACTTCGACGCCATGGCGCTGCGCGTCCTGCACCAGCTGGGAAGGCGAATAGAAACCCATCGGCTGGCTGTTGAGCAGCGCGGCGCAGAACGCCGCCGGCCGGTGGCACTTCAGCCACGATGAGACATACACCAGCAGCGCGAAGCTGGCCGAGTGGGACTCCGGGAAACCGTATTCGCCGAAGCCGAGGATCTGGCGGTAGATCGCGTCGGCGAACTCCAGGCTATAGCCGTTCCTCGTCATTCCGCTCTTCAGCTTGTCCTCGAACTGCTGCAGGCTGCCCGATCGCCGCCACGCCGCCATCGAGCGGCGCAGCCGATCGGCCTCGCCGGGGGTGAAATCCGCGGCGACTACCGCCAGCTGCATCACCTGCTCCTGGAAGATCGGCACGCCCAGGGTTCTTTCCAAGACTTTCTTCACTTCCAGGCTGGGATAAGCCACTGGCTCGGCGCCGCGCCGGCGCCGCAGGTAGGGATGCACCATGCCGCCCTGGATCGGGCCGGGACGCACGATCGCCACCTCGATCACCAGGTCGTAGAAGTTCTCCGGCCGCAGGCGCGGCAGCATGCTCATCTGCGCACGCGACTCGATCTGGAACACGCCGACGGTATCGGCCTTCTGGATCATCGCGTAGACCGCAGGGTCCTCGACCGGAACGTCCTGCATTTTCATGCCGACAAAATGCAAGGCTCTTCTGATGGCGGAAAGCATGCCCAGCGCGAGTACGTCCACCTTGAGCAGCCCCAGCGCCTCGAGGTCGTCCTTGTCCCACTGGATGACCGTGCGCTCGGGCATGGCGGCGTTCTCCATCGGCACCAGCTCGGCGAGCGGGCCGCGCGAGATGACGAAGCCTCCCACATGCTGCGAAAGGTGACGCGGGAAACCCCGCAGCGTCTGCGCCAGCTCGAACCACTGGCTTGTCGGCTCGATCGGGTGATCCCAGAAGGCAAGGCTCTTCGCCGCGCGGTCGATCTCCTCGGGCGGGAAACCGAGGGCCTTGCCCACGTCGCGCAGCGCGCTCTTCGCCCGGTAGCAGATCACCGTGGCTGCAAGCGCGGCGCGGCTGCGCGTGTACTTGCGGTACACGTACTGGATCACCTCCTCGCGCCGCTGGTGCTCGAAGTCGACGTCGATGTCCGGCGGCTCGTTGCGCTCCTTCGACACGAAGCGCTCGAACAGCATGTTCATCCTCGCCGGATCGACTTCGGTGATGCCGAGCGCATAGCACACCACCGAATTGGCGGCCGATCCCCTGCCCTGGCAGAGAATGCCGTTCTGCCTGGCGTAGCGCACCACATCGTGCACCGTCAGGAAGAACGGCTCGTAGCGCAGCTCGGCGATCAGGGCGAGCTCGTGCCCGACCAGCTCGGCGATCTTCGCCGGCACGCCGGAAGGAAACCGCTCGCGCAGCCCTTCCGCGGTGAGCCGGCGCAGCCAGCTCGTCGGCGTTTCTCCTTCCGGCACCAGTTCTTCCGGGTATTCATACCGCAATGACTCGACTGAAAAGTCGCAGCGTTCGGCCAGCGTCAGCGTTTCGGCCAGCAGCTCGGGCGGATAGAGCTGCGCCAGGCGCATGCGCAGCCGCAGATGCCGCTCGGCGTTCGGGTAGAGGTGGTGCCCGCATTCGTTCACCGGCCGCCGCAGCCGGATCGCGGTGAGCAGGTCCTGCAGCCGCCTGCGCGAGCGCAGGTGCATGTGCACGTCGCCCGCCGCGACCAGCGGCAGGCCCGAGCGCCGCGAAAGTTCCTTCAGCGCATTCAGCCTGGCGCGGTCATTCGGGCCGCAATGCAGCTCAGCGGCTATCCATGCATTGCCAGGAAAAGCCTTTGCAAGCCATTCAGCATGACCGAAATCCTCTGGAATCCATAACACCAAGACCTCTTTGCCGCTTAATGCCTCCACATCCGTGCGCGATAACGAATAAGAGCCCTTCTTGCTGCGGCGCCGCCCGATGGTGATCAACGATGAAATTGCGCCGTAGGAGCGCCGGTCCGTGGCGAGGAGCACCAGTTTGAGGCCTTCCTGCAGACGAATCTCGGTTCCCAGGATCAGCTTCAGCTGCGGGTGCTCCTTGGCCGCCATGTGCGCCCTTACGGCGCCGGCGAGCGAGCATTCGTCGGTGATGGCGAGCGCCGAGTAGCCGAGCGCCGCGGCGCGCTCCACCAGCTCCTCGGCGTGCGAAGCGCCGCGCAGGAAGCTGAAATTCGACAGGCAGTGCAGCTCGGCGTAGTCAGGCAAACAGGCCATGCAGGAACCATGCGCCGGCTTCGCGGTAAACCCAGCCCAGGGAAGAATCGGAAAAGCGGGCGATGAAGTAGTCGCGCCGCGCGTCGTCGCCGTCCCACCAGCCGCACTCGATGCGCTCCGGGCCGGCGAGCAGCTGCAGATCGTCTTCGCGCATCGGGCGCGGCGCCTGGAGCAGCCATAGCGGGCGCGGGCCGGGGTGCCCGAACTCGCGCGGATCCCATTCACCGGGCTCGACGCGCCGCCAGCTGTATTCAGGACGATGATCCGGATGAGTCGCCAGGCCGTAGAGCGCGTCGGGGCCGAGGCGCGCCTGCAGCCGCTCGGCGAGACGCTCCCAGCCTTCGTCCTCGGCGAGCGCGTCGCCGAACATCCCTGCAGTGCGCGCGTGCAGCGGCGAAAAATCGCCGGCCTCGAGCCGGATCGCTTCCACCGGGCAGGAGAGCGACAGCGTAGCAAGCTTCTCGCGCAGCAATCGCCCCAAGCGCCCGGCTTCGCGTGCCGGCGAAGCAAGCTGTACTTCGACGACAGTCGATGCCTCGGATTGAAGCAAGGTCAAGGTAAAACCACGGACCCCGGCATGGCGCGCCGCAAGCAGGCCCTCAAGCTGGACCAGCAGCCGGCGTGCGGCGAACAGCAGGCCATCGGCGTGGCTCACCTCTGCCGGCAGCTCGAGCTTGGCGGCGAAGCGCGGCGGCGGCAGGAAGTACTCGCGTGCTTCGGGCGCAGTGCCCAGAGCGCGATCGAGATCATCGAGCAACGCCTGCCCGCAACGCCGCGCCAGCCCTTCACGCGGCAGCTTCAGCAATTCTCCAACCGTAGAGATGCCGATATTTCTAAAAAATTCCCCGGAATCAAAACCGGTGACTTCCAAAGGCAATTCCTCGAGCCTCGCCCCGCCGCCCCGCGAGCGCCAGAGCGCCGCGCGCGCCGCGGGCGCAACCGCGAACTGCGTCGTCAGTTCCATGGCGTCGAGCCCTTCGCGCAGCCGCTCGAGAAGGCGCTCCAGCCCGCCGAACAGCCGCAAGCTGCCCTCGACCTCGAGAAGCAAGCCGTGCGGCGGCTCGAGCGAAACCCTAGGCGTGAACTGGCAGGCCCAGGCTGCGACGTGCTCGAGCGTCCCTGGAGGCAGGCGGGGAAGATGGAGAGCGACCCAAAGCATGGAGAGGGCTTTTCAGGGGCACGCGCAGCGGCGCGGCGGCTGGCGCGCCACGGCGCTTCAGAATGCGGACGGCGAGCTCGCCCTGGGCCGGCTCGAGCGCGATGCGCAGGCAGGCGGGCGAAGACTCGCGCGCCGCATCGCGGGGGCGGAACAGCGCGACCAGGGCGCAGCTTGCTTCGGCGGCGACCGCGAGGCGCCGCAGCTCCGCGTAGCGGGCGTTGCGAAACCATGCCAGCAGCGCATGGCAGGCGCCCGAGCGCAGCGCCTGCTCGGCAGCCCACAAGCTGTCGCGGTGCCCGGGTGCCCGCACCACGGCCAGGCGGGCAAGATCGACACCGGCGGCGGCGAGCGCGGGTGCGTAAGGCAGGTGCGGCGGCGCGAGCCAGATCACGCGCTTGCCGGCGGTGGTCAGAGCAGCGAGCGCGGGCAGCAGCAGCCGCAGCTCGCCGATCCCCTGCTGCAGGCCGAGGATCTCGGTGAGCCCGCCGGTCGGCCAGCCGCCCCCCGGCAACTCGCCGTCCAGGACCGAAAACCCGCTGGGGACGGCGGCAGCACGAGAAAAGGCTGCTCCGCCGCGCCAGACAGGATGCCGCTGGAGGATTTCTTCGAGGGCCGTCACGATAACTGTATTTTTATACAGTATTACCGCCGCCGGCAAGGGGGGCTATGATGATTTTAAGCGGAGGCGCCATGGCTAAATTCAGCGTGCGGGTGAACGGCGAGCGCAAGACCCTGTCGGTCGACGCCGACACTCCGCTGCTCTACGTTTTGCGCAACGACATCGGACTCAACGGGCCCAAGTTCGGTTGCGGGCTCGCGCAATGCGGCGCCTGCACCGTGCTGGTCGGCGGCAAGCCGGTGCGCTCATGCGTAACCCCGATGTCGGCCGTCAAGGAGCCGGTCACCACCATCGAAGGCCTCGGCACGCTCGACAAGCTGCACCCGCTGCAGCGCGCGTTCATCGAGGAGCAGGCCTGCCAGTGCGGCTACTGCGGCAACGGCATGGTGATGTCGGCCAAGGCGCTGCTCGAGCGCAATCCTGCCCCGACGGCAAGCCAGATCAGGCGGGCGCTGAACGGCCACCTGTGCCGCTGCGCCTCGCACAATCGCATCGTGCGCGCCGTGCAGCGCGCGGCGAGGGAGATGCGGTCGTGACTTCGCGCAGGCAATTCCTCAAGTCGAGCGGCGCGCTGGTCATCGGCTTCAGCCTCGCGCCGGAGCTTGCGCTCCCACAGTCCTCTCCTGCCCGCCTGCCAGGCAGCCTCGACAACAACCGCATGCTGGACGCGTGGCTGCGCATCGACCCGAACGGCAGCGTGACCATCTTCAGCGGCAAGATCGAGCTGGGCC
>WNGJ01002144.1_pt1 | contig 19844 bp, 19 predicted proteins | sample 5400611 | NCBI WGS metagenome assembly WNGJ01 (sample SAMN13153375, study PRJNA577476) | soil metagenome | isolation source: 40 cm soil or saprolite under Garry oak tree replicate 1 | place: USA:California | collected 2016-06-15
TGGTCAGCCGGAGCCAGTCTCCGGCCAGACAAACCCCCGATCTGTAACCGAGAGGGTCCGGCCTTTGACGTCTCGCGGCCACTCAGCCGCCATAGGGTCTAGTAGCTTCAGCGCCGCCGGCGCCAGCGCCCCGCCTTTGGCTCGCCGGCCGCGGGGTCTTCCCCGAGCGCTCGCGCAGCCGCACGGAGATCGTCGCCGTGCAGCGTCATCAGCTCCGAACGCTCGAGGTCCGCAAGTTCGATGCCGCCGATTCCCGCGAGCCTTAGCGCCTGTGCGTTGAGCGCCTGTTCGAAGAGCGTGCGGGCGAAGCGCGCGTTCCCGAACCCCTCGCCGCGCGCAGCGCCGGCCAGAATCTGCCGGAGCACGACCACCGCATCGTCGTCGAGCGAGTATTCGTAGTCGGCCGCCAGCTTGCCCGTGATTGCAACCAGATCGTCGGCCGCATAGTCGGGGAATGCGATCTCGCGCGAGAACCGCGAGCGCAGTCCCGGATTCGACTCCAGGAAACGGTGCATCAGGCGCGGATAGCCCGCGACGATGACGACGAGCCGATGGCGATAGTCCTCCATCCGTTTGAGGAGCGTCTCGATCGCCTCCGGCCCGAAGTCCAGCCGCTCGTCGCCCGGCGCAAGCGCATACGCCTCGTCGATGAAGAGCACTCCGTCGAGTGCGCGCCGGATCGCGCGGTCGGTCTTGATCGCGGTCATGCCGACGTATTGACCGACCAGACCTGCCCGGTCGACCTCGACGAGATGCCCGCGCTTGAGCAGCCCCATCGCGCGATACATCTCCGCAAGCAGCCGCGCGACCGTCGTCTTGCCGGTCCCAGGGTTGCCGAGGAAGACGAGGTGCTGCGACGTCGCGACCTCCGGCAGGCCGTGGCGTTGCCGCTCGGCCTGCACCTGCAGGAACGCCACGAGGGCACGCACCTGCTCCTTGACCGTCTCGAGGCCGATCAGAGAGTCGAGCTCGGCCTGCACCTCGTAGAGCGTTCGCACGGGTTCCGGCCGCCGGAGCTGGTCCGAAATCCAGTCGCTCGGATCCGGCGCGCCGGTCGTCTGGGACAGGCGCTCGCCCAGCACGCGGAGACCGCGGGCGACGTCCTCTAGTGGATTCCGGGCCACGGACTGAAGTGTGCCCCTAGGACGAGGGATTACGCTCAGGTCCGCAGTGAGTCCGGGCGATTAGTTAACCTGGTTAACGAATGCCCACCGCCGTCGCCGCCGATGCCACTGTCCTCGCCAACCGGCTCCGCCCTGTGCTCCTGCAGCTCAACCGGCAGCTCCGGCGCGAGATCCATTCGCTGGGAGTGACGGGCGGCCAGGTCTCGCTGCTGGTGCAGATCAAGTACCACCCGGGCATCGGGATCCGGGAGCTCGCCGCGCTCGAGCGGATGTCGGTGCCCGGCATGTCAAAGTTCATCTCCCGCCTCGAGGAGGCCGGCCTCGTCCACCGGGCGCCGGTCGCCGGAGACCAGAGACGCGTCGGCCTGACGCTGACGCGCGCGGGCCAGAAGGTCCTCCGCTCGGTCAAGTCGAAGCGGACAGCCTGGCTCTCCGCGCGCCTACGCGAGCTCGACCCAGACGAGCTCGACGCGATCGACGCGGCGATCGAGCCCCTGGCGCACCTTCTCTCCGAGGATGAGGTTTGACGGCGGCGATACTTCGCGCCGGCGCACGCACCTTCCTCAGCGTTCGCAAGCACCGCAACTACCGCCTCTTCTTCACCGGGCAGGTCATCTCGAACATCGGGACGTGGATGCAACGCGTCGCGCAGGCCTGGCTCGTTCTCTCGCTGACTCACTCGCCGGTAGCCGTCGGAATCCTGGCGCTCTGCCAGTTCATGCCGTTCACGCTCTTCAGCCTGATCGCCGGCGTCGTGGTCGACCGGCTCGATGCGTGGCGGACGGTCATCGGCACCCAGCTCACGCAAATGGTGCTCGCCTCGACAATCGCCGTCGTCGCACTCGCCGGAATCGCTCGCCCTTGGCACGTCTACGTGATTGCGGCACTGATGGGGCTCGTCCAGGTCCTCGATGCGCCTTCGCGCCAGACGCTGACGTTTCGCATGGTCGGGCCGCTCGAGCTACCGAACGCAATCAGCCTCAACTCCGGGGTCTTCAACGGGGCCCGCATCTTCGGCCCGGCGCTGGGAGGCGTGCTGATCGCCGCTGCCGGTGCGGGCGTCTGCTTCGCCGTCAACGCGGCGAGCTACATCGCCGTGCTCGCCGGCCTCCTGATGATGCGCCCGCAAGAGTTCCATTCGGTCGAGCGGCGCGCCCGGTCACGCACGCTCTACATCGGCCTTAAGGAAGGGCTCTCGTTTGCGCGGAACCACGAGCAAATCCGGCTGATGCTCGTCCTCACGTTTGTCGTGAGCACGTTCTGCCTCAACTTCAACGTCTTGCTCCCGGTGCTCGCCAAGCAAACGCTGCACTCGGGACCCCAGGTCTTCGGCCTCCTCTCCGCCGTCTTCGGCGTCGGCGCCCTGATCGGAGCGCTGGTCTCGGCACACCTGGCCCGCGCCACCGTAGGGATCACCGCGGCCGGCAGTGCGGGCTTCGCGCTCTGCGAGCTGTTGATCGCGCCGCTCCGCACGGCGGTCGTCATCGCCCTACTCCTCTTTCTCGGGGGCGTGTGCTTCACAACGTGGTCGTCGAACACGAGCTCGCTCATCCAGCTCGCCTCACCGGACTACCTGCGCGGACGGCTGGTCGGCATCTACTTCTTCGCCTTCGCCGGCACCGGGACCCTCGGCGGAATCATGGCGGGCTGGCTCACCGCGCTGGGCGGAACAGAGCTGTCGTTCACAGTCGCGGGCGTCGCGGGCATCTCCGTATCGCTCTACGTCTGGCTTCGCTCTCGAAGCGTCCCGCTCGTGGAGGAGCGGCCGGCCGAAGAACCACTCGCCGCTTAACTGCCTCACGAAATCTTTGCCTCGCCTCTACGGGGCATACACACGTCGCGGGAATAACGAGCGCAACAGAATCGCGACCAGGGGGATTGCGATGCAGCGCAGGCAGGCACCTGTTATCGCGGCGATGCTGGCGCTCGCCGCCGGGCTCGTAGTCGGGGAGCGGGAGCACGCAGTCTCCGCACACGCGGCATCAGCCCCGCAACGGCCGAACGTCCTGGTCCTCGAGACCGACGACCAGACGCTCGCAGAGATGGAAGTCCTTCCGAACGTCCGTCGCCTGATCGGCGATCAGGGGGTCACCTTCGACAACAACTTCGACTCGTTCTCGCTCTGCTGCCCGTCACGCGCGACGTTCCTCACCGGGCAGTACTCGCACAACAACGGCGTGCGTGGGAACGCCCCGCCACAGGGCGGCTATCAGGCGCTCGACAAGTCGAACACGCTGGCCGTCTGGCTCCAACGCGGCGGCTACTACACGGTTCACCTCGGGAAGTTCCTCAACGGTTACGGCCATTCGAATCCGACGGAGATCCCGGCGGGCTGGAGCGAGTGGCACGGGGCGGTCGATCCGACGACCTACCGCTACTACAACTACACGCTCAACGAGGGCCGGACCCTGCACACGTTCTGTGCGACACCGCAGCCGTCCTGCTACCAGACCGACGTCTACCGGGACAAAGCGAACGAGATCATCCGCCGCCGCGCGGCGCAGGGACCATTCTTCCTGTGGGTCACATTCCTCGGCAACCACTCCGGCGCGCCACGGGAACCCGACGATCCGCCCCAGCCCGGCACGCCCGTTCCGGCGCCACGCCATCACGACGCGCTGAAAGGCACGCCGCTCCCGCAGCCGCCGAGCTTCAACGAGGCGGACGTGTCAGACAAGCCGCGGGCGATCAGGCAGCGGCCGCTGCTCAACGCTCGGCAGGTCGCAGCGATCCAGGAGAACTGGCAGCAGCGGCGCGAGACACTGATGTCCGTGGACGAAGCGATCGCATCGATCGTCGACACTCTGCGCCAGGCGGGCGAGCTCGACAACACCTTCATCCTCTTCACCTCTGACAACGGCTTCTTCCACGGCGAGCACCGGGTCTCGAACGGCAAGGTGCTGTGGTACGAACCGTCCATTCATCTTCCGCTGCTGCTGCGCTGGACCGGGAACACATCGCTGCCGCGTGGCGTCCATCGCAGCCAGCTCACGATGAATGTCGACGACGCCGAGACGATCCTCGACGCAGCGGGAGTTCGGGCCGGCCGCACCGTGGACGGGGTGTCGCTGCTGCCGTTCTGGCGTGACCGTAGTAAGGAGGCGGGCCGCGACCTGCTGATCGACAACTCGCCCGGCCCCGGTCACTTCGACGGCATCAGGACGCTGCACTACAAGTACGCGGAGTACGCAAACGGCGACCGCGAGCTCTACGACCTGCGCAAGGATCCGGACGAGCTACAGAGTCAGCAAGCCAATCCCGCCTACGACGCTCTGAGGGCGTCGCTCGCCGCGCGGCTGCACAACCTCGTCAGCTGTGCAGGCGCAGCCTGTCGGGCCAGGCCGGCGGTGCGCTACACGGCCGCCCGGCAAGGGCGATGCGGAGTGGTGACGGCCACCGCCTCGGCCCAGGGGATGCAGAACGTGACGTTCTACGTCGACGGACGCCGCGTCCTGACCGACTACCGCGCGCCGTTTCGCGCGAGGCTGCGCTTCAAGAAGCGAGCCGTCGTCCGCGCCCGCGTTGTCCTCGCCTTTGACCGGCTCGTGAGCGTCGACCGTGTGGTGCGAGCCTGCCGCTGACCCTGGCGACGCGTCCCGAACGGCAAGGTCTGACCCCAGCTCTTCGGGACGTGCCTCCCGCTAGAGCGCCAGCTCGTGCCAGAGGAGCCCGCCCGTCGCCGTCGCGTCGACGCGGGGCCACTCTCCGCTCGTGCCACCGTCGTACGTAGCGACCAACTCGAAGGGAGACGCCTCGATCGCCCCGGCCCAGGTAGCAGGGGTCCACGCCGTCATCTCGTGCACCTCCTCGACAATCTCGCCGGCACGTGGCCCCGCCAGGACTTCGATCCGGGATCGCTGCCGCGAAACGCCTTGCACCACGTCGAGCTCCTCGTCGACCCAGTCGACCTTCACACTCGTCTCACCGCGGCTCGCTTCCCAATGTGAGCCGGCAAACGGCTCCTGACCCGCTTCGACGAGCCCGACCTGGACGAGGTAGCGCGCACGACGTTCGAGATGGCGCGCCGTCCAGTGGAGATGACGCCCGAGCTCGGCCGGACTGAGGTGGAGCAGCGTGTTGATCGGACACACCGCGCCGTCGAAGGTCCGCCCCAGATCAAAATGAGTCATGTCCGCTTCGAATACCTCGCCCCTCGCCCCGAGCCGGCGGCGCGAGATCTCGACCATCCGCGGCGAGCGGTCGATGCCGACGACTTGACAGCCGCGGTCGGCCAGTGCCTCGAGCATCCGCCCGCCGCCGCAGCCGGGCTCGAGGACGGTGGTGGCCTGCAATCTCTCGACAAGCCAATCCGCCTCGGCGGAGATGTCCCAGTCGAACGCGATGTCGTACAGCTCGGCGTCGTCTTCGTAGAGCCTTGTCACCCCGGCGATCCTAAGGGCCGTCGCTAGGCTGAAACGGCCCAGTGGAAGTCGAGCGCCAGCATCACAACGTGACGCTCGCGATTCTCACGCTCGCCGGGATCGCGTTCGCACTCCAGCAGACGATGGTGATCCCTGCTCTGCCGACCCTGCAGCGGGACCTGCACACGACCACGACCTGGGTCACTTGGGTACTGACGGTCTTTCTGCTCGTGGCCTCGGTCTCGACCCCGATCCTCGGCAAGCTCGGCGACCAGTACGGCAAAGAGCGGCTGCTCGTGATCTCCCTCGCGCTCTTCCTCGTCGGTTCGATCGGCGCTGCTGCCGCCTGGAACATCTGGGCGCTGATCGGCTGGCGGGCTGTCCAGGGCGCAGGTGCGGCGGTGTTCCCGCTGAGCTACGGGATCATCCGTGACGAGTTTCCTCGGGAGAAGGTCGGTGTGGCGATCGGGCTCGTCTCGGCGGTGTTCGGGATCGGCGGCGGCTTTGGGATCGTGCTCTCGGGCGTGATCGTGGACAACGTGTCCTGGCGCTGGCTGTTCATCGTAGGAGCCGTGGGAATCGGCGCGGCCTTGGTGCTCGTCCACCGCTTCATTCCGGAGTCGCCGATCAAGACGCCTTCGCGTGTCGACTACATCGGCGCGACCCTCATGTCCGGCGGTCTGATCGCGATGCTCGTTGCACTGACGGAGGGCGAGACCTGGGGCTGGACGTCGGGGCGCACACTCGGGCTCGCCGCAGCAGCAGTCGTGCTGCTGGTCGCCTGGGGGATGGCGGAGCTGCGTGTCGACGAGCCGATGGTGGACATGCGCATGCTGGCGAGACGCGAGATTCTCTTCACGAACATCACCGCGATGATCTCCGGCTTCGCGATGTTCGGGACCTTCGTGCTCGTGCCGAACTTCGTGGAGATGCCACACGGCCTCTCCACGTCGCTGCAGCACGCGGTGCATTACGGCTTCGGCGCCAGCGCGACGAAAGCGGGCCTGTACCTCCTGCCAAGCTCGGTCACCCTGCTCTTCGCCGGGCCACTCGCAGGGCTCATCGGGAAACGAGTCGGTTTCAAGTGGCCGCTGGCGTCGGGAATGCTGCTCGTCGCGGCTTCGGCGGGCTCGCTGGCCGCCTGGCACGCCAAGCCGTGGCAGATCCTCGCGGCGATGCCTGTGCTCGGCATCGGGGTCGGCTTCGCTTTCGCCGCCATGGCGACGCTCATCACCGAGGCCGTGCGGCCGACGGAGACCGGCGTCGCGACGGGGATGAACACCGTCATGCGCACGGTCGGCGGCGTCATCGGTGGCCAGGTCGGCGCGGCGCTGCTCACCGCTCACACGATTCCCGGGACGAACCTTCCCTCGGTCGACGGGTTCAAGATCGCATTCACGATTGCCGGGGGGGTCGCGCTGATCGGTGCAGGCATCGCGGTCTTCATCACGCCGCCACGGCTCCGCCGCCGGGAACGCCTCGTCGTCTCGACAACGGAGGCCACAGACTAAGGTCGTCGCATGGACGAGGGCCTGCGGCTGCACCTTGCGCTTTGCAAGGTGGCCGAGCGTTTGGCCGGGGTGATGGAAGGAGCGCGCCTCGAGCGGCGGGACGGCTACGTGCTGATGACGTTTCCGACCCTGCCGATTCCCTCGTTCAACGGCGTCTGGCCCGAGGACGACTCGGCCGCGGGCGCGCTCCGCGACACGATCACGGAGATCGAGGCGACGGGAATCGGGGCGGGCGTCCTTGCTCGGAGCGGCAAGATGCCTGCGGTCGAAGAGGCAGCACGCGTGCTCGGGCTGACCGCGGCGGAACGCATTCCCGGAATGGTGGTGAACGCCGGCGACCTCGACCGACCCGCGACGACAGAGCTCGAGGTCGTCCGCGTCGAGACTGCGGACGGATTCGCTCAAGCACTGGCGCTCGCGGCAGAGGGATTCGGCCTGCCGGCTGATCTTCTCGCACCGCTGTACATGCTCGAAGTCACAGGCCTGGACGGGTTCGACGTCTACCTCGGCCGGATTGAAGGTCGGGACGTGACCACCGCCGCGAGCTACGTCGTCGACGGAGACGTCGGAATCTTCAACGTCGCGACACCTTCCGAGTACCGTGGTCGCGGGTACGGGGCGTCCATCACGCAACAGGCGGTGCTCGCGGGTTTCGCGGCCGGAGCCGACCTCGCCTACCTGCAGTCGAGCGCAATCGGCGAATCGGTGTATCGCCGCCTCGGCTTCCGCGAGGTCGTGAGTTACGTGCTTCTCACGCGCCCCGCAGAAGTCTCACCGATTTCTTAATCGCGTCTTGAGCTGTTCTTAGGCGACAGCGGTTCCATGGACGGAACACCCGACCGAAAGGAGGTTCACGTGTTCCGACCCAAGCACACCGCCCTGCTCGCCGGCGTCGTCACGACGCTGGCGCTCGGCGGAGCGGGAGTCGCGATCGCCGCCGGCGGCGGCAGCTCGAGCTCCAACTCGTCGAACGCGGCTACGACCGCCACGACGAAGACGACGACAACGAGCACGACGCCTTCGAGCTCGTCACACTGCGATCACGACAACGCGAGCTCGTCAGGCACGTAGCGAACGTCGCCCGCCCGCGTCTTACGGACGCCGGCGGGCGACACTCTGGTCTGCCCCAGGTCGTAACCACCGGCAGGTTGCGGTGCTGCGCGAAAGCAGCGTGACACCATGCGCTGTCCACCGAGATGCCGACGATCTGCGCACCGTGCTCGTGGAACATCGGGAGAATCTCGTTGTATCGGCCATGAAGTCCGTTATAGCCGCGGGTTCAGGGTGACAGAACTTCCTCCGGACACCGCCGGGTAACCTTCGGCCCGTGCGTGACCGCATGCCGTTGCTGGGCGGATTGGGCCTGATTGCGATCGCGTTCGTGATCGGCTCGATCGCGATCGGCCACGGCATCCGTGACCGCAACCAGAACAACGTGATCGTCGTGACCGGCTCTGCGAAGAAGCGGATCACGTCCGATTACGTCATCTGGACCCTCTCCGTGACGAGCACGCAGGCGTCGGCGACAGCCGCCGCAACGGAGCTCAGCGGCTGGACCGGCAAGATCCGATCGTTCCTCAGCGGCCAAGGCGTGAAACCGGCCGAGCTGACGGTTCAGCCGATCTCGACCGAAGCGATCTCGAAAGGCGGCCAGGTGCGCGCGTACCGGCTCACGCGGCGATTCGAGATCCGTTCGGCCCGCGTGCGCGAGGTGACCGGCGTTGCCGATCACAGCGCCACGCTCCTCGCACAGGGGATCCCGCTGTCGGCGGACTCGCCCCAATACGTGTACACGAAGCTCTCCTCACTACGCCCGCAGCTTCTGGCAGAAGCGACCAAAGACGCCCAGAACCGCGCCAAGGTGATCGTCAAGGCAACCGGAGCCAGTCTCGGCAACCTGCGCGGCGTCGACGTCGGTGTCTTCCAGGTGACCTCGCCGAACTCGACCGAGGTCCAGGACTACGGCGTCTATGACACGTCCACGCTCGACAAAGACGTTACGGCGGTCGTGAACGTGACCTTCGGCGTCGGCTAGACGCGCCTCAGCGCGAAGACCGCTTGCTGCGGCACTGAGATCGTGACGACGCCCGCCGCGTCGCTGGTAGCGGGCTTGGGCGCGCCGACGAGCCCGTCGCCCGCCTCGTTCCAGAGGGTCAGCTCGAAGTTCGTGGCCGGCGGGAGACCTCCGATCGTGTACGCCACCACCGTGGGTGAGACGGTGTTGAGCTGCGCACCGGCCGTGTCGAGGCCGACGACCGCGTGCTCGCCTGCCTTCCCGACGTAGGCGGCGAGCAGACGCGAGTCGTTCGCCACCGAGTCGACGTTCACTGTTCTCCACCCCCGCCCCACCGTGGACGTCAGCAGGCGCACCGAGTTGTAGGTCGGATAGAGCGGCCAGCCTTCGGCCGGGCTCCCGATCATGTAGTAGGCCTGCGTGCCGTTGTCGTACTTGCCGAAATAGGAATCCCATTTGCTCGTTCCGACGTACCCGAGCCGCGCGGCCAAGACGTCGAACCAGGCTTGCTGGAAGGCGTTGACGTTGGTCTTCGTCATCGGCGTGCCGTCTTCCCAGACTCCCGGGTCGCCTGCCGGCGCACCGTTGAAGGTCCGCAGCCCCCGCACGCCGTATTCGGAGACATAGAGCGGCTTGCGGCCCGCCTTCGGCAAAGCGTCGACGATCGCGCGCACCTCGGTTAGCCGGTCGACGAGCTTTTGCGTGTCGAAGTAATCCCAGAAGACGTGGATCGAATAGGCGTCGAGGATGTCAGCCATCTTGGTCGCCATGTACTGGAGCCACGCCTGCTGATTCGGAGCGCCGACATCAGGACCGCGAACGAGGTCGCCGCCCATGTAGCGCACCTGTCCGCGGATGCTCTGGATGTACGGATCGAGGGCGCGGTACTGCGCCTCGTACTGTGCCATCGTGATCTTCGTCCGGTTCGGCTCGTTCTGGAGCGTCAACCAGCGGAGGTTCGTGATCCCACGAGCGCGGACGAGATCGATCAGCACGGCCGCGAACCTGGGAATCGTCCCGTTGGCCACGCTCAGCGTCCCACCCTGCCACGTGATGTCGATCGTCGTGCCCGTGCTCTGGGCGAGCTGCACCGTGCGCACGAAGGACTGCATGCGGTCCGGATCGGTGAACGCCGTGTTGTTGAAGAAGACCCGCGAGAACTGGGGCTGCAGCTCGCGCATCTTCCGCTCCATGTCCTTCGCGTTGTCGTCGGTGACCCCGGCCGCACGGCTGATCGCCGCGTAGACGTGATGATTGAACTGCCCTCCGTAGCCGGCGAAACTCTGCGCAAGCGTCGCCGACTCCTGCACCTTGAACTCGGTCGCCTCGACCGCCAGTCCCCGCGTGTTGTTCTTGAGCGTCGTCTCGATCGGGCTCGCCGGGGTCACCGTCACGGTCAGCTGCGTCGTGCCGAGCTGCGTCAGCGTCACCGGGATCTGCAGCACGACACGCCCGCGCGGACCGACCTTCAACTGCTTCGTCGCCAACGGCGCGCCGCCCGACGTGACGGACACGAGCGCGCCAAGACCGACGTCCTTCGTCCGGTTCCGCACGATTGCCACGACGAAGAACGGACGACCGATGACCGCCGATCGGCCGGCGTACGCGCGCGCAAGCACGAGATCCGGCTTGAGCCGCGTCTTGGTCTGTGCCGCCAGCACGACCTGCGAGCCGAACGAAACGGTCGCGCGAACGAGGCGCAGTCGCTGGACGCGCCCGAGGTCGAGCGTGGCCGTCCCGCCGGGGGCCAGAACATTGCTGAGGATGACCTTCCGCGCCGGCAGCTTCTTGAAGGGGAGCACCGCGACCTGGACCCGGATCAGCGTGTCTGGCAGCTCGCAGCCGGCAGCCTTTGCGCTGACGCGGATGATGAGATCCGTGCGCGGTGGCCCTGTCAGCGACTGCAGCGAGAGCTTGTAGCCCGACCTGTCGCAGACCTGGGCGACGGCGGCCGACGCGTTGGTGACGCGAACGACGAGAACGCCGACAATGACGGCAGCGGCGCACACGCCGACGAGAGCTCTGCTCCAGGACCCCATGACCCGCCCGGCAGGGTTGCCGTAGCCGCCGGATGTGTCAAGGTCGATCGGGTGGGTCCGCGGAATGAAGCGGTGCTCCGCTACCTGGAGGTCGAGCGGGTTGCGCCGCCTGATACGAACAGTGCCTGGGTCGTCGACGGCTACTCGCTGTCGACGCATCCAAAGCTCTGCGACCGCGTCAAGGAACTGAATCGCGGCCAACGGCGCCATCGTCGCGTTCGGAGGCGGGACGTACGTGTTCGAGTACCCGGACATCGAGCGTGCAGCCCACCAACTGCACGAGATGATGGAGACGCGAGTCAAGGTCTGATCGCCGGGGTTTCTGCCCTCGAGAGGCCCGCACTCTTTAGATTTGGAGTGTGGCGGCGGATCCGAACAGATTCCTGAACCGCGCCGCGGAGGCCAAGCGAAGCTCGAAGCGGGTCGAATTGGTCGAGCGATTCGACCCGCGGGCGCCTGGAGCCTGGCTCGACCTCGTCCGAGACGTCGCGGCTTTGGCGAATTCCGGCGGCGGCGTCGTCGTCCTCGGCGGCGACGTCGAGGAGGAGCAGCTGCACGAGGAGTTGGCGCGCTACGCCGAGCCGGAGTTCGAAGCCTTCGAGCTGCACGACATCAACCGAGCGGGCCGGCCGACGACGGCCATCGTCGTCGACGGAGTCGCGAACACACCTCTCGTGTTCACGCGGACGGGGCGATATGGCAGCGCCAACGGGGACGAGCACGTCGCCTTTGCACGCGGCGGCTTGTACTTCAGACACGGCGCGAGGAGTGAGCCCGCAACCGGCGCCGACGTGCGGGACTTCATCAAGCGGCAACTCGACGCGACGCGGACCCAATGGCTCGCCAACATCCGTCAGGTCATGCATGCGCCCGACGGCGCCGAGGTCGCGGTGATCGAGACGGCCGAGCGCGACGACGAGGGGCGGCCGACGCTGATCCGGCTGACGACGGATCCGCACGCGCCTCTCTATGGCCAGGTCGATCCGGACCGCTCGCATCCGTACCGGCAGAAGGAAGTGATCCGAGAGGTGAACGCTCGCCTGGGCGGCGCGGTCGTCAATGCGTTCGATGTTCTCAGCGCGCGGCGCGTGCATGCGATCTCGGAGGAGACGCGACCCGAGTTCGTGCATGTTCCGAAGTTCGGGTCGCCTCAGTACAGCGACGCGTTCGTGGACTGGCTGGTCGGCGAGCACGGTCGGGATGCGGACTTCTTTCCTCGCGCAAAGGCCAAGTACCTCGCGACGCGCCCGCGGCGGCGTGCGAGCACCGCGAGGTGACCCATCTAGGTCAGGGAAACGGATATCGTCGGTCTAGACCCTGCGTCCGGAAGGAGAGACCACATGGCTGGAAAGCCCGTCCACTTCGAGGTGCCGGCGAAGGACACCAGCCGTGCGCGCGAGTTTTACAGCAACCTGCTCGGCTGGCAGTTCGACTCGATGGAAGGCCCGGTTGAGTACCACATGACCCGGTTCAGCGAGGACACGGGTGGCGCAGTGTTTCCGGGAGACCCGGGTGCGATCCGCATCTATTTCGACGTCGACGACGTCAACGCCGGCGTCGCGCGGGTGAAAGAGCTGGGCGGGAAGGCCGACGACCCCCAGCCGGTGCCCGGAATGGGCTGGTTCGCCACCGCGACCGACACCGAGGGGAATCCGATCGGCCTCTGGCAGACCGACGCGGCAGCAGCGGCGTAACGCGCGGCCGTCCTTAGATCGTCCAGGTGTCGCCGGCCTGGAGGAGTGCTCCGATGTCGCCCGCCTGCTCGGCGTGCGCCGTCGCGATCTGCTGGGCCATCAGGTCGTCGTAGACCGGCCGCTCGACGTCTCGGAAGATGCCGATCGGGGTCGCATTTGCCGTCGACTGGGTCAATCGGCTGAGCGCGAACGCCGCGCTCGGCTCGACATGGTGTGCGTTATGGACGAGCAACTCGGACTCGTCGGTCACGTCGACGAGCTCTACGCTGCCGTCGGTCCGTTGCCGCACGCCTTTCTTCCCCTCCGCTCCGAAGCGGATCGGCTTCCCGTGCTCCAGGTAGATCCGGTTCTCCTTGTCCTCACGCACGAAGTCGAACGCTCCGTCGTTGTAGATGTTGCAGTTCTGGAAGATCTCGACGAACGAGCTTCCACGATGCGCGGCGGCGGCTCGCAAGGTCTGCGTTAGATGTGCACGATCGGTGTCGATCGCGCGCGCGACGAACGAGGCCTCCGCGCCGATCGCCAGCGACAGCGGATTGAACGGCCAGTCCAGCGAGCCCATCGGCGTCGACTTCGTTCGGGTGCCGAGCGGGCTGGTCGGGGAGTACTGGCCCTTTGTCAGGCCGTAGATCTCGTTGTTGAACATGAGAATCTTGATGTTCACGTTCCGGCGCAGCGCGTGGATCAGGTGATTGCCTCCGATCGACAACGAATCGCCGTCGCCGGTGACGACCCAGACGCTCAGGTCGGGCCGCGATGTTGCCAACCCTGTCGCGATCGCCGGCGCACGGCCGTGGATCGAGTGCATCCCGTACGTCTCCATGTAGTACGGGAAACGCGCGGCGCAGCCGATGCCGGAGACGAAGACGATCTTCTCCTTCGGGACTTCGAGCTCGGGCATGAACGACTGGAGCGCTGCCAGGATCGCGTAGTCCCCGCAGCCCGGGCACCAGCGAACTTCCTGGTCGGTCTTGTAGTCCTTCGCGCTCAGCTTGCCGTTCGTGGCCACGTCTCGATGATAGTCCGCGGGCCCCGCGTCGGATGACCGGCGTCGTGCAGTACTGGAGAGCCTTGGCGCCAAAGGACAAGATTTCCTCTGACTGCGCGTCTTGTCCTAAGGGGAGGCCCTCGCGGGGAGCCGCGGGGCGCACTGCGGCGAGCGCCCGCCGCGGGACGAGGGCCTGCCCCGCAGGCCAGGGTACGGCGGCGGATAGGGGCGAGGTCGCCAGGTCCGTTCCGAAGGGTTCATGTCTGTCGCGGATAGGCTCGGGGGATGGGCGCGCTACGTGGGAGTTGTCTCTGCGGGGGCGTCGCGTTCGAGGTGGCAGAGCCGCCGGCGACGCTCAGGTGGTGCCACTGCGAAAGCTGCAAGAAGCTCTCGGGCGGCGTCGGAACCGTGAACGGGCGCGTGTCGTCGAAGGCGATCCGGATTCTCGAAGGCGAGGAACTGCTGCAGACGTTCCAGCCCGCCCTGGGCAGCGCGAAGACGTTCTGCCGCACCTGCGGCTCGAACCTCTTCGGCGGCGGCTGGCCGGAGTCGGAGATCGCGAGCGTCCGGGCGACAGCGCTGGACGATCCATTCGAAGCGCGTCCAAGCGTGCACATCTACGTCCGTTCCGTCGCGGCCTGGGAGACGCTCCCCGACGACGGGCTCGACCGCTTCGAGACGACCTCCGGCTAGCTCATCGCCGCACGCGCGGCCTGCACCGCCTCCTCGGCGAACGCGATCGCGTCGTGATTCCCGGGATCGCGCTTGCGAACCTGTAGAGCACGCTCGAAGAGCTCGAGCGCCCGCTCATGGTCACCGGCGTCGAAGTAGGCCCAGCCGAGATTGTTGAGCAGCGGCCCCGCCCAGTAGGCGGCGCCGGGCTCACGCTCGCCGAGGTCGAGGCCGCGCTGAGTCCAGTCCTCCATCGCCGCGCTGTCAGCCGAGACTGCGAGCGCGCACATGTGAGCGGCGTCGCCTGCCAGGTAGTACTCGTCGGAATCACACGCCTGCGCGAAAGCTCCTTCGAAGAGCGGCAAAGCGCCCGCGGGATCGCCGTACGAGCGCAGCTTCCGTCCACGCTCGAGGCCTACGCGCACCTTCACGATCGCACTCGAAACGCCAAGCCCTTCGGCGTTCTGAAGCAGGCGCTCGCAGGCGTCGAAGTCGCCGCGCAGTCCTGCGACTCGGGCGAGTTGGGTGAGCACCTCGGCCCGGCCCACATCGCCTGACTCTTCCTTCAGCTGCGCGTGCAGTCGCTGCTCGGTCGCATCCAGATCATCGAAGTCCCAGAGCGATCTTAGTCGGTCGGCCACCGAAAGCTCTTACCAGCGGCGCATGCCGCCGCCGGCGCCGCCGCCGCCCACTCTCTTCCTGAGCAGGATGCGGACGAGCTGGACGAGAGCCAGGAGTGTGGCCGCGACGAACAGGCTGAAGGCCGTCCAGTCCTTGGCGAGGCCGAATGCCACCATGCCCGCGCCCGCGCCGACGACGATCGCGGCCCAGAGCCACCTCCCCTCGAGATGAAGAGTGTTTATGAGTCCACCATTGCGCCGATCGCATCGGCCACTTCGCCGGCACGGAACGGAATCCCCCGCACCAGGTTGAAGCCGGTCGCATCGACGAGGAACTCTGCGCGAACCAGCTTCTGCAGCTGGCCGAGGTTGATCTCCGGGACGAGCACCTTGTCGTAGGCACGCAGGATCTCACCCGTGTTGCGCGGAAATGGGTTGAGGTAGCGCAGGTGGGCGTGCGCAACCTTCTTGCCGGCCCCGCGGACGCGCCGCACGGCTGCTGCGACCGAGCCGTACGTGCCGCCCCAGCTCAGAACCAGCATCTCGGCGCCGTCAGGGTCGTCGACCTCGAGCTCGGGGATGTCCTGGGCGATCCCGGCGACCTTCTGCGCCCGTAGCCGCACCATCAGGTCGTGGTTGTCGGGGTCGTAGCTGACGTTGCCCGTGACGTCCTGCTTCTCGAGCCCGCCGATGCGATGCTCGAGGCCGGGCGTGCCGGGGATCGCCCATGGGCGCGCGAGTGTCTGCTCGTCGCGCCGGTAGGGCTGGAAGTCCTCGCCGTTCGCCTCGGCGAAGCCCGGCTCGATCGGCGGGATTGCGTCGACGTCCGGGAGGAGCCACGGCTCCGAGCCGTTCGCGAGATACGCGTCCGAGAGCAGGAACACCGGGGTGCGGTACTTGACCGCGATCCTCGCAGCCTCGAGCGCGGCGTCGAAGCAATCCGACGGGGTCGCTGCGGCGATCACGGGCACGGGCGACTCGGAGTTACGGCCGAACATGACACCGAGCAGATCCGCTTGCTCCGGCTTCGTCGGCATCCCCGTCGACGGGCCCGCGCGCTGGACGTCGACGATCACGAGCGGGAGCTCGAGCGTGATGCCGAGCCCGATCGTCTCCTGTTTCAGCACGATGCCTGGACCGCTCGAGGTGGAGACGCCGAGCGAACCGCCGAAGCTCGCGCCGAGCGCCGCGCCGACGGCGGCGATCTCGTCCTCCGCCTGGAACGTCCGCACGCCGAAGTTCTTGTGGCGCGCGAGCTCCTCGAGCACCGAGGACGCGGGCGTGATCGGGTACGCACCGAGGAAGAGCGGCAGGCCCGACTTCACGGACGCCGCAATGAGGCCGTAGGCGAGCGCTTGGTTGCCGGTGATGTTCCGGTACAGGCCCGGCTTCATCGTCGCCGGCTTGACCTCGTATTGCACCGCGAACGCCTCCGTCGTCTCGCCGAACGCATAGCCGGTCTGGAAGGCCTTCACGTTCGCCGCGGCGATCTCGGGACGCCTGGCGAACTTCGATTCGAGAAAGGCGATCGTCCCTTCGGTAGGGCGCCCGTAGAGCCACGACATGAGACCGAGCGCGAACATGTTCTTGGCCCGTTCCGCCTCGCGCTTCGTGATGCCCTCGATGTCCTTCAGCGCCTCGATTGTCATCGAGGTGAGCGGGATCGCGTGGACCTCGTAGGACTCGAGTGTGCCGTCTTCGATCGGGTTGCCGCCGTAGCCCGCCTTGGTCAGGTTGCGGTCGGTGAACGCGTCCTTGTCCACGACGAGGATCCCGCTCGGAGGCAGGTCGTTGAGGTTGGTCTTCAGCGCTGCCGGGTTCATCGCGACGAGGACGTTCGGCTGGTCGCCGGGCGTCAGGATGTCGTGGTCGGCGAAGTGAAGCTGGAAGCCCGAGACCCCGGGCAGCGAGCCCGCCGGCGCGCGGATCTCGGCCGGAAAGTCCGGATACGTGGCCAGGTCGTTGCCGATCAACGCGGTCTCGGAGGTGAAGCGGCCGCCTGTCAACTGCATCCCGTCGCCCGAATCCCCGGCGAACCGGATCACGACCGAATCGAGCTGCTCCACTGGCTTGGAGGCCACGTCCTAGTTGTAGCGCAAGCGCCCGGCGGCAACAGGTCCGTCGGGACTGTCCGGGTCAGCGCTCCGCGTCGAGATCCAGCCCGCCCGCCGCGACGTTGTAGAGCAGGAAGTACGCAAAGCTGAGAGCCGCCGTGAAGAGCACCGTCACCGCGATCGCCTCCTGATACGCGAACGGGTCACGAGCGACCGCATGGAGGATCCGCGGCAGGACACTCGGGTGTTCGACCGCGTCCCAGCTGTTGAGTCGGAGGAAGCGGCCGAGGTAGATCCCGAGCGAGCCGAGACCGATCACGGCGAAGGCAAAGATCCAGCCGGCAACTGCGCCGCGCCATTGCCGGACAACGGTTTGCATCAGGTACAGCGACGCAAACCCCAACAGCACTCCAATCCACGCGAACGCCGCGATCGTGACCGCGTCGTACCAGTAAGGGATCAGCGGATCGTGCTCCAGGTGGACGAAGTCGGTTGCGATGTACGGAGCATTGGGAAAGAAGAGGAGCCAGAGCACGCCGAGCACGAATAGCAACGGCCCGGCGCGACACCGGCGCCAGCGGTCGTAGACGAAGACCGCGAGCGCGAATGGAATCCAAGCGAGGAAGAGATTCCAGATCAGGTAGCGCAGGTCGACGTTGCCCGTGTGCACGTTGCGCACGACGACGAGCGCGACGCAGAAGAGAGACGCGGCGAAGAGCGCCAGGATGGTCGCGAGTCGACGGCGAGATGAACGCATCGTCACTCTGCTTCGGCAAGAAGCGCCTGGAGATCGAGCGGCTCGGAGACCATCTCCATGGTGCCGTCCTCGGCACGCGGCCACTCCTCCTGCGGCCGGTCCCGGTAGAGCTCGATGCCGTTCTCGTCGGGATCGCGGAGGTAGATCGCTTCGCTGACGCCGTGGTCGGTCGCGCCGCTCAGTGGGATGCGCGCCTCGACGAGCTGCTTCAGCGCCTGCGCGAGTGCTTTTCGGTCCGGGTAGCGGATCGCGACGTGGTAGAGCCCGGTCGTACCGGGCGGCGGTGGCGACCCGCCCTTCGACTCCCACGTGTTGAGGCCGATGTGGTGGTGGTACCCGCCGGCCGAGATGAACGCAGCTTGGTCGCCGTAGCGCTGCATCTCCTCGAAGCCGAGGACGTCACGATAGAACGCGAGGGCGCGGTCGATGTCGCTCACCTTCAGGTGGACGTGGCCGATGTCGACGCGCGGGTCGATTGCCATGCGCTTGAGGGTACAGCGGGTCGTCAGGCCGGAGTCGGCATCTCGCTGGCAAGCGAGCGGGCGAGCCGGTCGAGCACAGGCGCGAGCTGCGCGTGGTCGTCGGGAGACCAGTCGCGGACAAGCTCCTCGAGCGTGGCACGCCGGACGTCGACAAGCGCCTCGAAGACGCGGCGACCGTCTGCGGTGAGGTCATAGTTCCGTTGCCTGCCGGCGACAAGGCCACGTTGCTCCAGACGTTCCATCGTTTCGCGCACGGCCTCCGCGTCGACGCCAGTGGCCTCGGCTATCTGTTCGACGGACGCGGGCGCCTGCTCGCCCGTGCGCGCCAGCAGCCACGCCTCCGTCGGGTCCAGATCGACACCCGCGCGGTTCACCCACTCCTCGTAGGCGCGCCAACGCTCGTCTCGACGCGTGATGACGCTCAGCACTCGCTCCAGCTCCCGATCGGACTCGGCATGACTCGGCGTCGCGAAGGTCTCGCCGATTCCTTCCGCCGCACTCGTCTGCCGCAACGGAATGTCCGGGAGGAGTAGCGACAGCACGAATGCGAGCGAGCTGATGACGGCGGCGACGAGGAAGACCGGCGAGAGCGCAGCCGTAAGCGCGTGCGCGTACAGGTCTCGCACGGGCGCCGCCAGCGCGCGGATCGCCGCGGGTGACGTGGTCGAAGGCAGGTGCACGCTCGGGCCAAGCCGCTGCGCCAGTTCGGTGTGCAGACGGTTGGAAAAGATCGCGCCGAACAGGGACACGCCGATCGAGCCGCCGATCGACCGGAACATCGTCGAGCCGGAGGTGGCAACGCCGAGGTATGCGTAATCGACGGCATTCTGGACCGCGAGCACGAGGACCTGCATCACCATCCCGAGACCGAGCCCAAGGACGACCATTGCGAGCGCGGCCATCCAGAGGCTCGTGCCGACCCCGAGGCGCGAGAGCAGGATCATTCCGACCGTCACGACCGCCGTTCCGGCGATCGGAAAGATCCGGTACCGACCCCAGCGGCTGATCAACTGACCGCTGAGGATGGAAGTGACGAGCAAGCCGAGCATCAAGGGCGTTAACTGGAGACCGGACCTCGTCGGGCTCACGCCTTTGACGATCTGCAGATAGAGCGGCAGGTACGTCACCGCACCGAAGAGCGAGAGCCCCACGATGAAGCCCACTGCGCTCGTGACCGCAAACGTGCGGTTTCGGAACAAGGCCAGTGGCAGGATCGGCTCCGGGACGCGCGACTCGACGAACACGAATCCCGCAATCGCAACGACGCCGATCACGATCAGCGCGATGATCTGCGGCGAGCTCCAAGCCCACGTCGTCCCTCCCAGGCTCGTGAAGAGGACGACCGCCGAGAGGCCGCCGGCCAGTAGCGCCGCACCGAAGTAGTCGATCGTGTGCTGCTTCGGCTCGGGGCGAACGCGGAAGACGGCGCCGATCACGACGAACGCCACCGCACCGATCGGCAGGTTGACGTAGAAGATCCAACGCCACGAGAGGTTGTCGACGAAGAAGCCGCCGAGCAGCGGCCCGA
>WNGJ01002145.1_pt1 | contig 19833 bp, 18 predicted proteins | sample 5400611 | NCBI WGS metagenome assembly WNGJ01 (sample SAMN13153375, study PRJNA577476) | soil metagenome | isolation source: 40 cm soil or saprolite under Garry oak tree replicate 1 | place: USA:California | collected 2016-06-15
CCTTGCCCGGCGCCAGCCCGGGGCGCTCGGCGGCGAACGTCACCTCCAGCTCCGGCGCCCTCGCGATCGCGCGCAGGCACGACGTCACCGCGCGCTTGAACGGCTCGGTCGGGGCTTCCTTCGCTCCGGTGCGGAATTTGCTGTTGGACGTCGTCATTGCCACCTCACCGCCGTGGTCCCCTCACCGTCGTCCCGGCGAAAGCCGGGACCCATAACCACTGGCGGTCGTTGTTGTCCCGAGTTCCGGCACCATCGCTCTATTGAGAATTCCCGGCGTATGGGTCCCGGCTTTCGCCGGGACGACACTTGAGAATACGACGGCTCAGGAGAGCGCCACGTTGACGGAGGATTCCGCGAGTTCCATGTTAAAGCAGCGCTGATAGAATTCAGCCACCAGGGGCCGCTCCAGCTCGTCGCACTTGTTGAGGAAGGTGACACGGAATGCGAAGCCGACGTCGCCGAAGATGTCGGCGTTTTCCGCCCAGGTGATCACCGTGCGCGGGCTCATCACCGTCGACAGATCGCCATTGGCGAACGCGTTGCGGGTGAGGTCGGCAAGCCGCACCATCTTGTTGACGATATCGCGGCCTTCCTGCGTGCGATAATGATGCGCCTTGGCCAGCACGATTTCGACTTCCTCGTCATGGGCGAGGTAGTTCAGCGTGGTGACGATCGACCAGCGGTCCATCTGGCCCTGGTTGATCTGCTGGGTGCCGTGGTAGAGGCCCGAGGTATCGCCGAGGCCGACCGTGTTCGCGGTCGAGAACAGGCGGAACGCCGGATGCGGCTTGATCACCTTGTTCTGGTCCAAGAGCGTCAGGCGGCCGGAGACTTCCAGCACCCGCTGGATCACGAACATCACGTCGGGGCGGCCGGCGTCGTACTCGTCGAACACCAGCGCGATGTTGTGCTGTAGCGCCCACGGCAAAATGCCGTCGCGGAATTCCGTGACCTGCTTGCCGTCCCTGATGACAATGGAATCCTTGCCGACCAGATCGATGCGGCTGATGTGGCTGTCGAGGTTGACGCGCACGCAGGGCCAGTTCAGCCGGGCGGCGACCTGTTCGATATGGGTGGACTTGCCGGTGCCGTGGTAGCCGGTGACCATCACGCGGCGGTTCTTGGCGAAGCCGGCGAGAATCGCAAGTGTGGTGGCACGATCGAAGCGGTAATCCGAGTCGACTTCCGGGACATGCGGGTCGACTTCTGAATAGGCTGGCACTTCGAGGTCGCTGTCGATGCCGAATACCTGCCGGACCGACACCTTCATGTCGGGCGTGCCGGCGGGGTCCTCTATTTTTGTCATGGCGGCGGTCGTCATCAATCCTCCGAGGTCCCGGTCGTTCCCGAAACCAAGTCTTATGGGTATGGCTGCGGATGTGGGCTTGAAAGTAAGCTTAGCAGAGAGCACCGGCCGGCAGAAGCCCGCGAAGTAATCAAAGTTCCGTTGCCTTTTCATCAAGATAGGTGTGGGGCGCAGTTTTTGGAAGGCTGCCCTGCGAATCACGCCGCATTTTCGCCCCCGATCCCTTTCTCGCCTGTGATTCCCGCCACGGAGCGGATCGGGGTGCCATGGCACTTTCCCGACCCCTTTCTACTTATGTTAAGTCCGCGCCCGGACCGGGCGTTCCAGAAGCATGGGGATCAAGTGGCGTCCTATATCGATCCGTTGATCAAGTTCGTCTCGGCCAATCCTTGGCTCGCCTATCTCACAATTTTTCTCGCGGCGCTCCTGGAGGCCGTGCCGGTGGTGGGCTCGGTGATTCCGGGTTCGACCGTCATCCTGGCGCTGAGTGCGCTGGTGCCGGGCGGCGAGTTGCAGTTGCAATGGGTGCTGCTGGCCGCGATCGCCGGCGCCGTGCTCGGCGACGGATCGGCGTTCTGGGCCGGACATCGCGCCCAGCGCGAGATCCTCAATACTTGGCCGTTGACGAACTATCCGCGCCTAGTGGCGCAGAGCGAGGCGTTCTTCCAGCGCTGGGGCGCGTGGGCCGTGTTCTTTGCGCGTTTCGTGCCGCCGATCCGTGCTTTTGTGCCGCTGACGGCCGGCGCGCTCGGCATGCTGCCGTCGCGCTTTTACGCGGTCAACATCCCGGCGGTCCTGTTATGGGCGCCCGCGCATGTCCTGCCGGGGGTGCTGGCGATATCTGCCCTACATGAATATGGAGGGATTCCGCATCACAGCGGGATCAAGCACTATTGGATGCTGACCGTGATCGGCGGCGCATTGCTGGTCTGGCTGGTGATATGGGCGATCCGGCGCTGGCGTCATCAAGACGGCGTCATCGAGCCAGCGAAACCGGGCCAGCCCATCTGACAATGAGATTTACAGGCCACTGGACGCCGCACCGCGTCCGGGCGCCGGGCCGACATAGCGCGCCCGCGGACGGATCAGCTTGCCATGCTGCAACTGCTCGCTCGCATGCGCGATCCACCCGACCATGCGCGCCATGGCGAACAGCGCCAGCTCGCTTCCCACGGGCAGCCGCAGGCTATGGACCAGCACGGCCAGCGCGTAATCGATATTGACGAACTCGCCGGTCGCTTCCGCGATCCGCTCGGGCACTTCCCTGGTGAACTTGCGCGCCGCGCCCGCGCGCGTCAGCGCATCCAATAGCGACATCGCGCGCGGATCACCCAGCCTATAGACGCCATGACCGAAGCCCGCAAAGCGCTCGCCCAGCGCGACGCGCTCCCGGATCACGGGCGCGACGTCGTTGTCGATCAGCGTCTTGACCAGCCGCGAGGCCAAAACGCCCGCGCCGCCATGCTTGGGGCCTTTCAGGGCGGCAAGGCCGGCGATCACCGCATCATAAAGGTTCAGTCCGGTCGAGGCCGCGCAGCGCACGGTGAAGGTCGAGGCGTTCAGCTCATGGTCGGCAAGCAGCACCAGCGCGCGGCGGATCAGGTCCGGGGCATGTTTATGGTCTTGAGCCCACGCCTTGGCGATCTGCAGATGCAGCGGCTCCGCCGACGGCGCGGCATCGAGCATGGTCGCCACCACGAGCCGCAGGATACGCGCTCCCACCATCGCGCGGCCGTCGGGCGCACGGGTGAACGCGCCCGGATCGGCACTGGCGGCGAGCGCCAGCACGGCGATCGCCCGATCGATCGGCGCCGCACGGCGCGCGGCATCGGCAATGGCGCGCATCTCGTCCGAGACATGCGGACAATTATCGGCCGCGAACGGATCGATCGCGGTCACATCCCACAACAGGGTCGCTGTGTGCTCCAGCGTATCCTTTTCAGCGAGATCGACGCAGTTCACGCCGCGGTAGATCGGCCCGTCTTCGGTGATGGTCGCAATCGCCGAATCCATCACCGGCAGATCGGCATCGAAACTGCGCAGGCCGCGCGGCTCCGGCGACGGCACCCGGCGCTCCTTCAATCCCCGGACATCCTCGGCGCGATAGCGATGACTACGCGAATCCGGCGAAGGCTCGGAGCGGATCAGCCCGCGGCTGACATAGGCGTAGAGCGTCGCAGGCGAGATCGCGAGTTCGGCGGAAGCCTCGCGGGCCGAAAGGTAGAGACCTGAGGATTTTTTCATATTGATTTATGTAATCAAGATTGATCAATCTGTCGAGAGGATCGACCTTTCAACCCAGAAAGGAGATCGGCCATGAATATCCACCTCACCAAGAGCCAGATTGGTCTCGACGGCGTGCCCGCCGCCGAAACCGTGTTGAGCCATGTCGACGGGGAACGCGGCGAACTCATCATCGCCGGCGAGCACGTCGCCGACCTTGCGGGGAGATCGAGCTTCGAGGGCGTCGCCGCGCGGCTGTGGAACGGCGCCACCGGGCAAGCGCTGAGCGAAGCCGATGTCCGCAAAAGCCTTGGGGCGGCGCGCGAGCGCGCTTTCGCAAGGCTGCCCGAACTGCCGCCGGCCACGCGCGGCATGTCGATCGTCGACGGATTTCGCGCCGCCATCGCAGGCTTGCGTGCGGAAAACGGTCTCGAGCACGAAGCCACGATCGTTGGCGCGTTCCCGGTGATTGCAGGCGCCCTGGTGCAGCGCGCCAAAGGCGGCGAGCCGGTCGCGCCCAATCCAAACGTGAGCCATGCCGCCGACACCCTCACCATGCTGCTCAACCGCAAGGTGGAGCCGCGCGAGGTCGCAGCCCTCGATGCCTATTTGGTCACGGTGTGCGATCACGGCATGAACGCCTCGACGTTCACGACGCGCGTCGTGGCTTCGACCCAGGCGGATTTGTTCGCGGCCGTGACCGCCGGTTACTGCGCGCTGACCGGTCCGCTGCATGGCGGCGCGCCCGAGCCGGTGCTGGAAATGCTCGACGCGATCGGCACGCGCGAGCGTGTCGAGCCGTGGGTCGACGCCGCGCTCGGGCGCGGCGAACGCCTGATGGGGTTCGGCCACCGCATCTATCGGGTGCGCGATCCCCGCGCCAATGTGTTGAAGGCCGCGATCGGGCGGTTGGCCGCCGACGGCGCCGACCTTCCGTTCGCCGGCGAGGTGGAGGCTTATATCCGCGAGGCTTTGCGGCGGAAAAATCCGGACCGCCCGCTAGAGACCAATGTCGAGTTCTTTACCGCGATTTTGCTCGACGCACTTAAGATCCCAAGGCAGGCCTTTACGCCGATCTTCGCGGTCGCCCGCGCCGCCGGCTGGACCGCGCACGCCAGGGAGCAACAGCGCACCGGGCGGTTGATCCGGCCGAGTTCGTCCTATGTCGGGCCGATGCCGCGATCGTAGCGAAGCAAAGCACGTTGAATGGGAGGACGGCGGCATAATTTCCGCTGTCGTCCCGACGAAAGACGGGACCCATAACCACAGGGCGTGAATTGTAGTGAAGGCTGGCGGGGTCCCGGCTCAAGGCCGGGACGACGCAACATTTACGCCTCGCGCACCACGGTCTTCAGATAATTGTACGCCTTGATGATCTCGATCAGGCGATCCTCGGTGGAACGATCGCCGCCATTGGCGTCCGGATGGTGCTGCTTCACCAGCGCCTTGTATTTCGCCTTCACGTCTTCAAGGGTTGCGTCCGCGCCCAACCCCATCACCTGCAGCGCCTTGCGCTCGGCGTTGAATATCTTGCGGGTCTCAGGCTTGGTCTCGGCTCCCCCCGGACCCGGCCGCCAGCGGCCACGGCCGTTGAGCTCGCTGAACATGCTGAACGGATCGGCCGCGCCGTCGAGATCGGCCTCGGCCGCGCCCTTGCCGCGCTTGCCGCTGCCATTGGCGCCCATCTTCCAGGTCGGACGATGACCGGTCAGCGCGTCTTTCTGGTATCGCGCGACCGCGTCCGCGTTCATGCCGGAGAAGAAATTGTAGGACTGATTGTATTCGCGCACATGGTCGAGACAGAAATGCCAGTACTCGCGCGCATTTTCCCGACCCTTGGGCGCCCGGTGCGGGCCCTTGTTCGGGCACTCGGGCCATTCGCACGTGATGGCCGCTTCGCGCGCCTGCGCCTGCTGCTTCGCGCTCAGCTTGTTCGGCTTGATGCGAATGGAGTCGAAGAATTTGGATGAGTCGATCGGCATGACGAACTTTGACTACGCAACGCGAAAAGCTTCAAGTCTTGACATTGCAAATACCTTCAACTCGCGACGCGCCATTGACGAAAAATGCTGATAGACGTATTGCCGCTGTGATGAACATGCGACAGACTATCACGAACAAGTTGCGCGAAGCTTTCACGCCCGAAAGCCTTGAGGTTCAGGACGAATCGCATCTGCACGAAGGTCACGCCGGCCACCGGGACGGCGGCGAGACGCATTTCCGTCTCTATATCGTGTCCGACGCCTTCAAAGGGAAGAGCCGGATCGAGCGTCACCGCATGATTAATGCAACACTGGCGAACGAACTTGCAGGCTCCGTGCACGCGCTCGCCATCCACGCGCAGGCGCCGGGGGAAACGCACTGAGATTCGACGCGCCATTCTAGCCGTCATACCCCGCGAAGGCGAGGTATCCCATACTCCGAGGCTTGGAAGCCAGATTCGGACGGCACGGCCTGCTGGATCGTCCGCTGGAGCCTGTCATCGGGCGGCGCAACGCGCCGACCCGGTGGCGGACGATGACGGCTTTGGAGCCTTCTAAAACGCAGTTCCCGCGCGTTTCGGCTTTTTCTCCTCGACTTCCGCCTCGCGCGGAACTGCGACGATCCGCAGCGCGGTGATGCGGTTACGCTCGCGGCGAAGCACTCGGAAGCGGAATCCGTGGAAGGTGAAACTCTGGCCGCGCTCCGGGATCGAACGGGCTTCGTGGATGACGAGGCCCGCGACCGTGGTTGCTTCCTCGTCGGGCAGATGCCAGTCCATCGCGCGGTTGAGATCGCGGATCGGCACCGAGCCGTCGACCACGACCGAGCCGTCGGGCTGGGCGCGGACACCAGCCACCACGACATCCTGCTCGTCGGAAATATCCCCGACGATCTCTTCCAGAATGTCCTCGAGCGTCACCACGCCTTCGACTTCGCCGTATTCGTCGACGACCAGTGCGAAATGCGTCTTGCGGCGGCGGAACGCCTTGAGCTGCTCGGAGACCGAGCGCATTTCCGGCACGAACCATGGCGGCAGCGCGATGCTGGAGACGTCGATCCGCGACATTTCGCCGTCGGAGGCGCGGATGGCGCGCAGCAGGTCTTTGGCATGCAGCACGCCGATGATGTTCTCCGGCTTGTCCCGCCACAGCGGAATACGGGTATATTCCGACGCCAGCACTTCGCGCACCAGGTCCTCCGGCGGCAGGTCGGCATTCACCATCACCATTTCGGTGCGGTGAACCATCACGTCGGAGACCTGAAGCTCGCGCAGGTCCAACAGCCCGCCGAACATGTCCCGGTCCTGCTTCTCCACCTTGCCTTCGTGATGCAGGAGATCGACCGCGCCGCGCAGACGCTCGGTCGGCGACAGGATCGGCTGATTGGCGCCTATCTTGATGCCCAGCAGCCTCATCAGCAGGCGAACCACCGCCTCGATCACGGTGAGCAGCGGGCCCAGCGCATACATCGTCAGCCGCATCGGCCGCGCCACCAAGAGCGACACCCGGTCGGGCGCGTTGATGGCGATGGTCTTCGGCAGCACTTCGGCGAAGATCACGACCATCACCGTCATCACGCCGGTGGCGTAGAGCACGCCGACCTCGCCGAACCATGCCGTAAGAATACCGGTCGCAAGCGCCGAGGCGCCGATATTGGCGATGTTGTTACCTAGCAGGAGCGCACCGATCAGCCGCTCGCGCATGCCGAACAGGCTGGACACCACACCGGCCTCGCTGTTGCCCTGTTTCGACAGCCGCAGCATGCTGGCGCGCGAGGCGCTGGTCAGCGCGGTCTCGCTTGCCGCGAAAAACGCCGAGGTGCCAAGCAGCGCAACCATGATGGAAAATGTCAGCCAGTTCATGCCGTGAGCGTCACTTTATTTGAAGCGTGATCGTCATTTGGAACACGATCGTCCCGGAAACCGGTTCTTCGTTCGCGGATCACGCCGATTGAGCGAGTTTTGCCTTCAGGAAATCGCGGACCAGCGCGGGCTCGACATCCCGTGAGATCACGGCCCGCCCGATCGCCTGCAACAGGATGAAGGTCAATCGGCCGCGCCGCACCTTCTTGTCCTGCGCCATCAACGCCATCAACGCATCGGCGTCGGCGAGCCCTTCCTGGGCAAATCCCGCGATGTCCTGTAGATGGGTCGGCAACCCCGCCTCGGCAAGGTGACGTTCGACCCGGGCGGCGTCGGCCGCTGCGATCATACCGAGTGAAGCGGAAAGCTCCGCCGCCAGCACCATGCCGATGGCGACGCCTTCACCATGAAACAGGCGGTCGGAAAAGCCGGTCGCGGCCTCCAGCGCGTGGCCGAAGGTGTGGCCGAGATTGAGCAGTGCGCGGTCGCCGGTTTCACGCTCGTCGCGCGCCACGATCGCGGCCTTGGCGCGACAGGAGGTCGCAATCGCGTGTTCACGCCCGGCTCCCCCTTTGAAAATGTCGGCGTGATTGGCCTCGAGCCAGGCGAAGAAGGCCGCGTCGCCCAGCACGCCATATTTGGCGACTTCGGCATAGCCGGCGCGGAACTGGCGCGGCGACAGGGTGTCGAGCACGGACGTATCCGCGATGACCAGCACCGGCTGGTGAAACGCACCGAGCAGGTTCTTGCCCTGCGGCGAATTGATCCCGGTCTTGCCGCCGACGCTGGAATCGACCTGCGCCAATAGCGATGTCGGCACCTGCACGAAATCGACGCCGCGGCGCACGATCGCGGCCGCAAAGCCGGCGAGATCGCCAACCACGCCGCCGCCAAGCGCGATCACCAGATCGTTGCGCTCGATCTTGGCCGCGATCAGGGCCTCACTGACCCGTTCGAGGCCCGCATAGGTCTTCGAGCCCTCGCCTTCCTCGACCACGATGCGTGAGGTCGCGATGCCGGCCTGCGCAAAGGACGCTTCGGTTTTCTCCAGCCAATGCTTTGCGACGTTGCGGTCGGTGACGATTGCCGCTCGCGCGCCGGGCCGCAAGGCGGCAAGGCGCGCACCAAGCGAGCCCAGCAGGTCGCGGCCAATGACGATGTCATAGGCGCGCTCGCCGAGCGCGACATCGACGGTGATGGCGTCGGAATGTTTCAGCGGCGCGGTCATCGCAGCACCCCCATGATTCCGGCCGTGGTCTCCGGCGGAGATGCCTGGCCGCGGAGCCTGGCATGCAGGGCTTCGATGCACTCGTCGACGATCTTCTCATGCGGCACGTCGCGCGAGGCGACGGTGAGATCGGCATGCTGGTAGACCGGCTCGCGCTCGCTGATCAGCCGTCCGACGGTAGCGACAGGATCGACCGTCTGCAGCAGCGGACGGTCGGCCCGGCGCTTGACGCGGCGCATGATGATGTCGGCGTCCGCCTTGAGCCAGATCGAGATCGCCTTGTTGCTGACGCGGCGGCGGGTCTCCTCGCGCATGAACGAGCCGCCGCCGGTGGCGAGCACCGCTGGGCCGCTCTCCAACAGCCGCGCGATCACCCGCGCCTCGCCGTCCCTGAAATGCCGTTCGCCATGGATTTCGAAAATCTCCGGTATGGTCATGCCGGCCGCGGCCTCGATCTCGGCATCGGCGTCCACAAACGGCAAATGCAGCCGCGCCGCGAGCCGCCGCCCGATGGTGGACTTGCCGGCGCCCATCATCCCTACGAGCACGACCAGGCGCGTCCCCAAAGCGGCCAGAATTTCGGCCTCGGGGGACGTGCTGGCACTGGCTGAGGTGGTCGGCTCGGACATGTCCTGGCTCGGTCACTGCGGCGGCTGCCGCGTTCCCTGCCACCTATACTACCCCCGCCGATGGCCATGCTAGAGCGTGATCCGGGAAAGCATGCCTCGGACCCCGGACCGATGGGCGGATACGGGTTTTCCGGAAAGATTATGCGCCAACAACAAGCTAGCGGGAGCACGATGACGACCCATCGCGCTTTGGCGCCTCTTGCAACGGACAGGCGAACATGTTGGATGATTTCAAGGTTAATGCGTGCCTTAGGCTCAAGAGATGCCCAGCCTGTTCCGCTTCCTGACGGTTGTCGCCGTGATCGCAGGGATCATCTATGGCGTGATCTTCTCTCTGGCGAATTTTGTTCACCCGAAGTCACGGGAAATGACCGTGACCATCCCGCCGGATAAATTTCTCAAGAAATAGGCGTTAGGATTGGTGCGTCGGATTGGAATTTCTCCTCTCTGAACCGTCTTGTCTCTAAGCCGTCTTGCGTCGAGACCTTTTGGCCGAAAAGCCACACTCAGTTTGGAAGCTCTCCAGTGTTCTAATGAAGCCGGATCGGCGCCGCGATATTGGCCAACTTGGAATTCACGACCTGAGCGTCGCCGATTTGACGTTCCTGCAGTGCGGCGGTGGGGCACGAACTTCTGACAGCGGGCACGTGAAGGTGGGTACCTCGGGGATGCGATCCAAGGCCTCAGACGCGAAACTCATTAACTTGTTCCTTGACATGCTCGCGGCGGAACAGGGCGCCGGCAGCAATACGCTGGACGCCTATCGCCGCGATCTCACTGACCTTTCCGAATTTCTTTCCCACCCCGGCCAGAGTTTTGCCGTTGTCGGGACCGACAGGCTGCGCGACTACCTCGCCGATCTCGACACCCGCGGCTTCAAGTCCTCCAGCGTGGCGCGGCGGTTGTCGGCGATGCGGCATTTGTTCCGCTTCCTGTTGAACGAGCGGATCCGTACCGACGATCCGGCGGCGATCCTGTCCGGGCCGAAGCGCGGCCGAGGCCTGCCGAAAGTGCTGTCGATCGCCGATGTCGATCGCATGCTGACGCGGGCCAAGGAACTCACGCAAGGCGCCGATGCCTCGCCGCTGCAACGGCTGCGCACCATGCGGCTCTACTGCCTCCTGGAAGTGCTCTACGCCACCGGCTTGCGGGTCTCGGAACTGGTGTCGCTGCCGCGCTCGGCGGCCCGCCAGGACGCCCGCATGATCGTGGTCCGCGGCAAGGGCAACAAGGAACGGCTGGTGCCGTTGAACGAAGCGTCGCGGCAGGCGATGACGGATCACCTCGCCGCGATGGAGACGCTTCGACCGCAGCAGAAGAGAAACGCGGCCGCGTCGAAATGGCTGTTTCCTTCCTTCGGTGAAAGCGGGCACCTGACGCGGCAACATTTTGCCCGCGACCTGAAGGAATTGGCGGCCTCGGCAGGGCTTGCGCCGCGGCTGGTGTCGCCGCATGTCGTGCGCCACGCGTTTGCCAGCCACCTGCTGCACAATGGCGCCGACCTGCGCATCGTGCAGACGCTGCTCGGACACACCGATATTTCGACCACGCAGATCTACACCCATGTGGTGGAAGAGCGGCTGAAGAGCCTGGTGCGCGACCTGCATCCGCTGGCGGAGAAATAGGCTTTCTTAGCTTTCCCGCCTTGCGGCACAGGTAAGAAGACCTGCCGCCAAGAAAGACCTGCCGCCAAGAAAGACTTGCCGCCAAGAACACTTGCCGCCAAGAAGACTTGCCGCCTTGACTTCCGTGCCTTCTCACGGAAAACAGCCTCGTCCCGCCCGCACCCCCTTGCGCGTGTCGCCGCTCTCCGGTCGAAATGCACGTTAAGCCCTTGAATATACGTACTTCCTGCAAGAAAGTCGAAAGCGTTTCGCGTCAAAACAAGTTGTTGCCTATATTGCCCTGATGCCGGATCAAATGCGCTCTTATCTCGATTTTGAAAAGCCCGTTGCCGAACTCGACTCCAAAGTCGACGAATTGCGTGCATTGGCGGCTGGCGGCACCGACATCGGCGAGGAGGTGTCGCGAATCGAGGAGAAGGCGGCGCAAGCGCTTGCCGATCTCTATGCCAATCTGTCGCCGTGGCAGAAGACGCTGGTCGCGCGCCATCCGCAGCGGCCGCATTTCACCGACTTCATCAATGGCTTGATCACCGAGTTCACGCCACTCGCCGGCGACCGCAAGTTCGGCGAGGACGAAGCGCTGGTCGGCGGGTTCGGCCGCTTCCGCGGCGCGAGCATCTGCGTGATCGGCCAGGAAAAAGGCGCCTCAACCGAATCGCGCATCAAGCACAATTTCGGCATGGCGCGTCCCGAGGGCTACCGCAAGGCGGTCCGGCTGATGGAATTGGCGGAGCGTTTTTGCATTCCCGTGCTGTCGATCGTGGACTCAGCCGGCGCCTATCCCGGCATCGGCGCGGAAGAGCGGGGCCAGGCGGAGGCGATCGCGCGCTCGACCGACGCCTGCCTGTCGCTTGGCGTGCCCAATATCGCGATCGTGACCGGCGAAGCCATGTCGGGCGGCGCGATCGCGATCACCACGGCCAACCGCGTCCTGATGTACGAACACGCGATCTACAGCGTGATCTCGCCGGAAGCCGCCTCCTCGATCCTGTGGCGCGACGGGACCAAGGCCCAGGAAGCCGCCAACAGCATGAAAATCACGGCCCAGGACATGCTCCGGTTCGGCGTCATCGACACCATTCTGAAGGAACCGGCAGGCGGCGCGCACCGCGACCCGGCCGTCATCATCGCCGCCACGGGCGAGGCCATCGCACAAGCTTTTGATGAGTTCCGCGGCCTCGACGCGGATGCGATTCGCAAGCAGCGGCGGCAGAAATTTCTCGATATCGGCCGGAAACTGGGCTGAGGCCACGGGTTCTGCCAGGAAATGCCCTCCCAAAACCCGCCGCCCGGGGCGCTGTTTTTCCGGCAAAACCACAGGTTTCTGCCGTAATTAGGCCCCGACACGGATATTTAACCCCTGTTCATCATGCCTAGCCATGAGCCCTGTCACCGTGACCCGACGGGTTGCGAGCGGGGGAACCAAAGGGTACAATTTTAACTAACGGCTTCAGGGCATGAACGCTGGAACATGATGCGGAAGAGTGGGTGCTGGTTTTCCGCGAGAATCATGTTCGAGCAGCAAGACGGGTTTTAGAAAGTGCCCGGTGGGGTGTGGAGCTTCGCATTGATTGATCGCTCGCTGATCCGTGCGCTCGTAACCTTGGCTACGCTGGCCGCCGGTGCCCTATTGGCCGGCTGCGATGGCGAGGAAGCGACGCTTGCCGCCAACGCCAAGGCCAATCAACCGGTTCCGCCGAAGCTGATCGCAGCGATGACCGAAAAGGATATGGATCTGCAATCGCCGATCCTGATCAGGCTGTTCAAGCAGGAAGCCGAACTGGAAATCTGGAAGCAGGATCGTTCCGGCAAGTTCGCGCTGCTAAAGACCTATCCGATCTGCCGCTGGTCAGGAGACCTCGGACCCAAGGTGCGCGAAGGCGACCGCCAGGCGCCGGAAGGATTTTATGCGATCACGCCGGCGCAGATGAATCCGGCATCGGCGTATTACCTGTCCTTCAACACCGGCTATCCCAATGCCTACGACAAGGCACTTGGACATACCGGGTCGCAGTTGATGGTGCACGGCGATTGCTCCTCGCGCGGCTGTTACGCGATGACCGACGAACAGATCGCGGAAATCTATTCACTCGGGCGCGAATCATTCTTCGGCGGCCAGAAGTCGTTCCAGTTCCAGGCCTATCCGTTCCGGATGACGCCGGTAAACATGGCGAAGCACCGCAACAATCCGAACGTGGCGTTCTGGAAAATGATCAAGGAAGGCTACGATCATTTCGAGGTCACGCGTCAGGAGCCGAAGGTCGATTTCTGCGAGAAGAAATACGTGTTCGACGCGGCCAAGCCGCCGAGCGCGACGCGCGATCTGGTGTTCGATGCGGCTGCCAAATGCCCGGCCTATGTCATTTCCGACGAGATCGCGGAACCGGTGCGCCAAAGGCAGGAAGAAGAACAGGCCGAGACCGCCAAGCTGATCGCCAAGGGCACGCCGGTCGCGAAACTCAACTCCGGCGTCGACGGCGGCATGAATCAGGTGTTCGCCGCGCGCGTGCCCGGCGGCAATACCGGGCTGTCGGAGGGCGGGGATGGCCAGAGCCTGTCGCTTGCGGCCTTCTCCCGCGCGCCCGGCACTATCCCCTCGACCGTCAATCCGCCGCGTGTTCCGGGCTCGGATGACACAGCCGTGGCGGCGGCCGCCGCGCCCGCTGCCGCGCCGTCCCCTGCGCCGGCGGCCACGACACGCCTGGCGTCCGCGGCCCCCACTGCGCAATCGGACGGCTTCTTGTCCAGCCTTGCCCGCAAGATGGGCCTCGGCTCTGCCGATACGACGGCGACCGCGCAGACCTCCGCGCCCAAGCCAAAGGCCGCGGATGCCAAGCCCGCAGATGCCAAGCCCCCGGCCCCGAAGGCGACTGCATCGAAGCCGGCTGAGACCAAGCAGGCGGCTAACCGCCCGCCGTTCAAGCCCTCGGTTTCCGAGGCGCCTCCGGCTGTCGCTGCGCCCGCGCCAGCGCCAGCGCCGAAGGACGGCCTGGTGGCCGGTGCCCAGCCGATCGTGCAGACGAACTCCTTCGACAGCCGCTTCTCGGCCGCCAAGTAAGACCCCCAAGTAAGACCGCCAAGTAAGTCCTCCGAGCAAGACTGCACGCGACTCGCGCGCTACGGCGCGAGATATCGCAGCAGCTCCCGATCGGTTCGAACATCGCCCGACGCGCCCTGCAGCGCCACCCTGCCGCGGTCGAGCACATAGGCATAGTCGGCCACGCGCAGCGCGAGGTCGAGATGCTGCTCGACGATGACGACAGCGATCTCCTTGGCAAGCGCAATCAGCCGCTCGGTGATTTCCTCGATCACCCCGACCCATACGCCCTCGGTCGGCTCGTCGAGCAACAGGAGTTTCGGGTCGCCGAGCATCGCGCGTCCAATCGCCAGCATCTTTCGCTCGCCGCCTGACAGCGTGCCCGCCGGCTGATCGAGGCGCTGCCCGAGCTTTGGGAAGATGGCAAGCACCCGGTCGATCGCGGCGGGATCGCGATTGGTCAGGACGCCGACCGCGAGATTGTCCCGCACCGACAACCGCGCGAAGACCGAATGCTCTTGCGGCACGTAACCGATGCCCATCCGGACCCGCTCGTCGGTCTGACGCCTTGTGATATCGCGGCCATCGAAGACCATCTCGCCCTTCGACATCGTCAGTTCGCCGACGATCGTCTTCATCAGGGTGGTCTTGCCGGCGCCATTGCGGCCCAGCACCGCCACGCCGCCGCGCCAGGGAATGCCGATGTTGACATCGAACAGCACCTGGCTTCGACCGTAGCCGGCATCGAGATGCCGTATGTCGAGAAACTGTTGGTCAGGCACGGCGCAGATAAATCTCCTGTACACTCTTGCTGGCCTGGATTTCCGCCACGGTGCCGGATTCCAGGACTCGGCCCTGGTCGAGCACCGTCAGCCGGTCGCAGATATCGCGGATGAAATCCAGATCGTGTTCGACGATGACCAGCGAGCAATGCTGCTTGATCGGCTGCAGCAACTCGCCGGTCACGCGGCGCTCTTCGAGGCTCATGCCGCCGGTCGGCTCGTCCAGCAGCAACAGCCGCGGCTTGCCGGCCAGCGCCATTGCGATTTCCAGCCATTGCTGCTGGCCATGCGACAGGGTGGCCGCGGCGTCCTGCGCGCGGTCCGCCAGGCGAAACTGGGTCAGCATGGTCATGACCTGGTCGTGCAGCGTGCCACGCGTCCGCGACAGCACGAGGTCGAGCAGCGACGACTGCGCCTGCAGCGCGAGCAGGACGTTGTCGTAGAGGGTGAGCGTCGGAAGCACGCTGGTGATCTGGAATTTCAGGCTCATCCCGGCGCGTGCGCGCTCAGTCGGAGACAGCGCCGTGATGTCCTGGTTCACGAAGCGCACGCTGCCTCGCGTCGGCTGCTCCGCGCCCGCGATGCATTTCATCAGCGTGCTCTTGCCGGAGCCGTTCGGGCCGATCAGGCCGTGAAATTCGTTCTCGGCAACCTCCAGCGCCGCACCATCAAGCGCGGTGAGCTTGCCGAACACCTTGACGATGCCGCTGGCTTCAAGGAGCGGCATGGCGCTTTGCCTTTGGCGGTCCGCCAAAACTGCCGACGCGCTCGCGCTCGCCGAGCACAAAACTGATCAGGCCGAGCGGACGAAACAGGATCACCAGCAACAGCAGCACGCCGAGAATGATCGGCCAGACGTCGCGGTAATTGTCCGAGAGCCAGAAGCTGACCCCTTCGATGATGATGGCACCGATGACCGCGCCGATCAGCGTGCCCGATCCGCCAAATAAGACGTAAAGCACGACCTGGGTCGAAATCACCACACCCAGCATGTTGGGCCAGACGAACCCCTCGTGAAACGCATAGAGGCCGCCGGCCAGCCCCGCGATCATGCCGCCAACGGCGAACACGATCGCTTTAAGATGCTGCGCCTTGTAGCCGAAGAAGGCGATGCGCTGCTCGTTCTCGCGCAGGCCAGCCAGCGCAAGACCGAATTGCGAGCGCACCAGAAACCGGCACAAGAGGTAGACGACTACGAGGACGCCGAGCGCCAGGTAGTAATAGACCGGCCCTTCCGTGATCTCGGTACTGCCGAGCGTCATCGGTGGGATGGACGGAATGCCGTTCTGCCCGCCGAGATAATACCAGCCGCGCGCCAGGCGATCGGCCGCGTAGGAACCGGTCAACGTGCCGAGCGCGACGAAGATCACGCTCGACGGATGCCGGCCGAGCAGCAGAAAGCCGCCGAGCAGCAGCGAGACGATCAGGCCGATCAGCGCGGCCGCTGGAAGCACCAGCAAGATCGAGGTGATATCCAGGTCCCGCGCCAGCAGCGCCACGCCGTAACCGGCCGAGCCAAAGAACAAGGCCTGGCCGAAGCTCATGATGCCGGCATATCCCCACACCAGATCGAACGACAGCGCGAACAGCGCAAGGATGATGACGCGGGTGGCGAACACCGTCAGATAGTCTTGCAACACCAGCGGCAAGAGCATGGCGACGATCAGCGTCAGGCCTTCCACGATCGGCAGAACCTTGCGCCGCGCTTGTCCCGCCGGCAAGGTTGCACCCGATTCACTCTCAGATATCGAAACGTCCGGCCCTCCGCTCACGGATGCGCGAACGGCCTCTTCTGCTGCGCTCATCGATCACTCAGCATTCCTTGGGATCGACGAGACCATCGCTGCGTCCCACGATCTCATAATTTCCGCCCTTGGCGACCGCGGTGTACATCTTCATCTTGCAGTGGCGCTTGCCCGGAACCATCTCGGCCGGCCCACCCGGGCCTTCCGCGATCTTGGCATGATCAAGCGCCGCGGCAACGGCGTCGCGGTCGACCTTGCCCGCTTCCTTGACAGCGGCCTCCCACAGCTTGAGGCCGCGGTAGGTGCCGGTCGCCGCACTGCCGGCGGCGAACAGGAATTTGCCGGGATACTCCTTGTCATAGGCCGCCTGAATCTTCGCGCTCACCGGGTCGTCCTTGGTCAGCGTCTTGAAATAATCGAGGCAGCTTGCCAAACCCTCGATTTCGGCGGCCTGATTGAGGTTCAGCGTGTTCTCATCATAGTACACGCAGGCGAGCCGTCCGCCGTTCTTCAGGAAGCCCGCTTCATAGAGCTGCTTGAAGAACGGTCCGACGCCGGGCGGGATCACCGTATTGAAGACCACATCGACCTTATTGGAGATGACGCGGTTGACGGTCGCGCTGAAGTCGACCTGGTCGAGCGGATAATATTCCTCGAACACGACCTCGCCGCCATTGGCCTCGATCACCTTGCGCGCATACACGTTCAGCGTATGCGGCCAGACATAGTTGGCGCTCGGCAACGCGAACTTCTTGCCGCCGTTCTTGATCAGCCATGGGATGAACTCGTCGCATTGCTGGGCGGGCGTCGGACCGGTGCAGAACAAATAGGGCGTACACTCCTTGCCTTCGTAGAGCTGCGGATAGATGTAAAGCGTCTTGCCGCGCGCCACGATCGGATCCTTGATCGCATTGCGCATTGAGCTCGTGATGCCGCCGAGCACCATGTCCACCTTGTCGCGCTGGATCAGCTTGCGGACATTGCCGACGGCCACCGACTCGTTGGACGCGGTGTCCTCGATGTAGAGCTCGATCGGCCGGCTCAACAGGCCGCCGGCATCGTTGATTTCCTTGATCACCATCTTGGCGACATTGGCGTCGGCCGTGCCGGCATAGGCGATCGGGCCGGTCAGGTCGGTCGCGATGCCCACCTTGATCGGGCCTTCCGCGGCATTGGCCCATGCAGGGCGGATGACCCAACTGCCGACGCCGGTCGCAAGCGCGCCGGAAGCAGTAGCCAAACCGCTGAGAAAACGACGCCGGCTTAAATCGCTGTGACCACTGAGCATGAGACTAGACCCCTTTTCCCGCTAGCAGGCCTTGCGGCCGGAATTTGATGAAAACGATGGCGAGGACGAACACGAGGATGTCGGCGACGACGGGCGCCATGATCCAGGGAAGTGCTGCGCTCAAGGTCCCGATGACGCCTGCGCCCGCGACGGGGCCGATGAAGGATCCGACGCCGCCGACCATGACCGCGACGAATCCCTGGATCAGGAAGCGGATGCCGAGATCGGCGAACAGGCTGAACACGGGCACGATCAGCGCGCCGGCAAGGCCAGCCAGCGCCGCGCCGAACGCAAAGGTGGTGCCGTAGATCAAAGGCGTCGAAATCCCCGACGCGCGCGCCAGCGCCGGATTCTCCAGCGTGGCGCGAACGCGCAGGCCGAACGTGGTGCGTGACAGCAAGAGATAGCAGCCGACCATGACGAGCAGCGTGATCACGATGATGGTAAATCGCCATGCCGAGATGTGAACGGTGCCGAGATCGATCGATCCGCCGATCGGCTCCGGCACCGTCAGATAAAAGCCGCCGATCAGGCCGCGGACGCTCTCGCGGATGATCAGGCCGAGCGCATAGGTCCCGAGCATCGCCACGATCGGCGCGGCATAGAAGCGGCGAATGATGAGGCCTTCGAGCGCGAAGCCGAGCGCGCCCACCAGAAACGGCGCGGCTGCCATGCCGACCCAGATCGGAATGCCGCGGCTGTACGCGAGATAGGTGATATAGGCCCCGAGCAGAACGAACTCGCCTTGCGCGAAGTTGAAGATCCCCATCATGCTGGCGATGATCCCGAGCCCCAGCACGACCAGGACGATGATCGCGCCGAAACTTAAGATCTCGAACGCCGCGACGAACGCGCTAGCCATGCCTTGAGGTCCAACCAGCTTGCCACCCAGCCTGCACGAGCGCGCCCCTCACATCTCTTTCCAGTCGCCGGCCTGCTCATAGGCATCAGCGGCCCGATAAATCGTCTTTTCGTCGAAGTGACGACCGACCAGCATCAACCCGACCGGAAGGCCGTCGACCATTCCGCATGGTAGCGACATCGCCGGATGATGCGAGATGTCGAACGGCGCCGTGTTCGCGATCATCTCCATCGCCCGCATCACGTAATCTTCGCGGCTCGCATTAGCTGGCGGCAGCGGTGTCGCCTTCATCGGCGTCGTCGGCATCAGCAGGAGATCGTACTCCTGGAGGGCCTTGTCGTAGGCCGCGGTCAATCGGCGCGAGACGTTGACGGCCTTGCCGTAATAGCGCGGGCCGAAAGTGTTGTTGATGTAGGTTCCGAGCATGAGAAAGAGCTTGGTGGTCTCCGAGAGCGAATCGGCCTGCCGGCGCCAACCGCGGTGAAAATCCATCAGCGACGTCGAATACAGGTCGGAACGGCTGAGCCCGTAGCCATCACCGAACATCATGGTCTGCGCGATGCCTTCGGTGCCGATCGGCGTCCAGATCGCAGGCGCCACCATGTGCATCGGGATCGAGATATCTTCGATCGTGGCACCAAGGCCGCGAAGGCGCTTCGCGGCCTCCCGCACGCTTTCATTGACGGCGGGCTCCGCGCCGGCCTGCTCGAAACCCTCTTTCAGGATTCCGATCTTGAGGCCCTTGACGCCGCCGCCGAGCGCCTTGGTGTATTCGTCGACCTTCGGCGCCTTGATGCGGGGGTCGTAGCCATCGTCGCCGGCAAGCACTTCCAGGAGCAAGGCGTTGTCGGCAACAGTCGCGGTCATCGGCCCGGTATGGTCGACGAAGACCTCGATCGGCATCACGCCGGTGTAGGGCACGAGCCCCCAGGTCGGCTTCATGCCGTAGGTGCCGCAGAACGACGACGGCATGCGGATCGAGCCGCCCTGGTCGCCGCCGATCGCCATGTCGACCTCGCCCGCCGCCACCAGTGCGGCGCTGCCCGAGGAAGATCCGCCCGCCGAGAAACCCATCTTGCGCGGATTGTGTACCGCTCCGGTGGCGTTGGTATGGCTTCCGCCGGAGAGGCAGAAACACTCGCAATGCGCCTTGCCGACGATCTCGCCGCCCGCGTCCAGGATGCGCGTGACGATGGTGGCGTCGAAGTCGGGCACGTAGCCCTCCAGGGTCGACGCACCGTTCATCATCGGCACGCCCGCGAGC
>WNGJ01008792.1_pt1 | contig 19831 bp, 15 predicted proteins | sample 5400611 | NCBI WGS metagenome assembly WNGJ01 (sample SAMN13153375, study PRJNA577476) | soil metagenome | isolation source: 40 cm soil or saprolite under Garry oak tree replicate 1 | place: USA:California | collected 2016-06-15
GGAATTTGGCAAACTTCGTTTCGCAATCGCAAATTCGTCCAGCGCTTTCTCATAATTGCGCTCGCAATAGTAATAATAAAAACCCAGCGCGAGGTGCGCCTCGGGCAGGTCTGGTTGCAGGCGAATGGCCGTGTCGGCCGCCGCACGCGCCTTTTCCTTTCGCGCGGGAGTGGGATCGGAGGTGTGATACATCCAATCGTGGACCCATGCCAGTCCGGCAAACGCTCCTGCAAAGTCCGGATCGAGTCTCGTTGCCTGCTCAAAAAGTTGCTCAGCCTTTTCAAAAGCGGGGCGAAGTTTATCCGGACGCGTGCACAAATCGTGAGCTTGGAGAAACGCGAAGTAGGCTTCGCTGTTTTCCGTGGGCTTCCGCTCGATCTGTGCCTTTTCCGTGGGTGACAGCTTCGCTTGCAATTCGCGCGCGATCTTTTGTGCCAGATCGGTTTGAATGGCGAAGACATCGGTTAAATCACGATCGTAATCTTCAGCCCACAGGTGCTCATCCGTGTCAGCGTTAATCAATTGCACATTTACGCGCACCCGATTGCCGATGCGCCGAACACTGCCTTCGAGAATGGTAGCCACGCCTAGAGCCTTTCCGATTTCACGAACGTTCGACGTTTTGCCCCGATATGGCATAACCGACGTGCGGGAGATCACCTTTAGATCGCCTATCTTCGACAAATTGGTAAGGACGTCATCCTGAATGCCGTCTGCAAAATAAGCGTTCTCTTTCTCGTCGCTCAGACTTTCAAAGGGCAGCACCGCAATCGACTTGTCGATCTTGTGCGCGGAGACCCGCGGCAGTAGAAAGAACCCGGCGGCAGCGGAAATGATCACCCCACTTGCGACAAGCATGATTATGTTACGGCGACGATGCGATCGCGGTCCCGCAACCGTCGGAGTTGCCCGAACGCCCTGCGCCGTAATGTCATACGCCCAGGCAAGAATGAGCGCGATTGGAAAGCCGAGCAACAACAGCACGATTACCAGGCGCAAGGCCCAGTTTGGCAATTCCCACGCCGGAAACGCGGCCGAAGCAAGCTGGATGATGCCGCCTGCCGCGATGACATAAGCCGCCGCTACCCGATAAACCTTGCGCCGTTTCACCTCCTCCAAGAAACCGCTCATAAAAAGAGACTGGGTTTGCATGGTACGATACTGCAAAGGCATAAATTAGACACAAAAAGTGCCGGCCGCGTTCACTTCACACCTGTAGCGAAAACCGTTTGGAAATGCGGGCTTTGTTTCTCTCGCGCGACGACGCTCACTTCGATATGTCGGAAGCCGCTTTTTTCCAGGAATTGGTGCAATTGCACTTCGCTAAACCCAAGCCAGTGGTCTGCATATAATTCGCGCGCTCGTTCGAATCGATGGCTCAAGAGATCGAGAATCGCCAGCCGGCCACCGCGTTTTAGAATCCCGTGGGCTGAAGCGATTGCGCGCTGAGGATGAATGGCATGATGTAACGCCTGGCTCAATATCGCCAGATCAATACTGTTTTTGGCAATCGGCGGATCTTCAATGTCGCCAAGCCGATATTCGAGATTCTTGATTCCGTGTTTCTTCGCCAGCTGCGCGCCGAACTCGACCATCTTCGGCGAATTATCGATGGCGATAACCTTGCGCGCGTTTTTGGCCAGCAATTGCGAAAGCGTCCCCTCGCCCGCGCCCAGGTCGGCCACGGTCAGCGGCGGAAGCAAGGTGATGAGCGTGTGTGCCAGCGCTTTCCATGACCGGCCAGGCACATAACTTCGGCCAAACTTGCCAGCGAGTTCGTCGAAGTATTTCCGCGCTTTGTCCTGACGTTTATGGAGAACGAGCTTGAGCCCGGTCCGGTCGCGCAGCGTCTCCGGCAGTTCCCGCGCGAGCGTCCGAGTCAATTCCGTGACGCGCGTCTGGCGTGTGTTTTGTTCGTGGTGGTTTGCGCCGTAGTAAACATTTTTTCCGACCCGCCGATCTTCCACCACGCCGGCGCGTTTCAGTTGCGCGAGATGACTTGAGATCCGCGATTGGCCCATGCCCAGAATTTGCTGAAGCTCCGCGACCGAAAGCTCTTCCTCTTCGAGAAGCAGGAGCAGACGCAAACGGGTCGGGTCGGCCAACAACCGCAGCAAATTAATGGTTGACGCCATGGTACTGGCCTACGATATATCGACGTATCATGATTGGTCAATATGATCGAGACGTTGAAGCGATGAAGCGATGAAGCGGTTGACCATTGACAGTTTGATACGCTTCAACCCTTTAACTCTTCAACCCTTTTAACGAAACCCATGTCGCGTCGTTACATTTTTTCCTCTGAATCCGTCACCGAAGGGCATCCTGACAAAGTTTGCGATACAATCAGCGATTACGTTCTCGACGCCTGTCTCGAGCAAGATCCACTGAGTCGCGTCGCTTGCGAAACCCTCGCAAAAGGCAACCTCGTTGTGCTCGCTGGCGAAATTACGAGCAACGCAAAGTTTGATTTTGAGGAGCAGGTCCGCACCGCCATACGCGACATCGGGTACGTGAACGGCGATTGCATTTTTCATGCGGACACCTGCCGGGTGATCTGCGAAATGAGCGAGCAGTCGCGCGACATTAAGCAAGGTGTCGATGAAGCTGCGGCTGACGGAAAAGGCACTGCGGAGCAAGGCGCTGGCGATCAAGGTCTGATGTTCGGCTTTGCATGCAATGAAACCCCCGAGCTGATGCCTGCGCCCATTTCTTTCGCACACAAACTCGGACGCGAGCTCACGCGATTGCGCAAATCCGGCGAAATTCCCTGGCTGCGCCCGGACGCAAAGACGCAAGTCTCGATTGAATATGACGGCTATAAGCCGCTACGGGCTACGACCGTGGTTGTTTCTTCACAGCATGCCGCCGATGTGAAGCAAAAGGAAGTCCGCGAGACCCTGGTCGAACTTCTCATCAAGAAAGTGATGCCGGCGGAATGGCTGGATGCGAAGACAACCTACTTAATCAATCCCACAGGCCGGTTCGTGATCGGCGGTCCCGAAGGTGATGCAGGTATAACGGGTCGTAAGATCATTTGCGATACCTATGGCGGAATGGGACGGCACGGTGGCGGAGCGTTCTCCGGAAAAGACCCGACGAAGGTAGATCGCAGCGCAGCTTACATGGGCCGGTGGATCGCGAAGAATGTTGTCGCATCCGGCCTGGCGGATCGATGCGAGGTTCAATTCGCTTATGCTATCGGCCACCCCGAACCCGTGAGCGTCAGCGTCGACACCTTTTGCACCGGCAAAGTGGACGAAGAGAAATTGGAGCGCGCCGTCTGGGAAGTTTTCAATTTCAAACCGGCAGAGATCATCAAACAGCTCGATTTACTCCGGCCGATTTATCGCAAGACGACCAATTACGGTCATTTCGGTCGCGTTGATGATCTGGATGCACTCACCTGGGAACGAACCGACAAGGCCGACGCGTTAAAGCAAGCGGTCAAATAGTGATATGAAATCAGCGACAATTGAAGGCACTAAAACGGATTACAAAATAAAGGACATCAATCTTGCGGATTGGGGTCTAAAAGAAATTTCCATTGCTGAAAAGGAAATGCCCGGCTTGATGGCAATCCGGGAAAAGTACGCACCGCAGAAACCGCTCGCGGGGATCCGCATCACCGGGTCGTTACACATGACGATCCAAACCGCCGTCTTGATTGAGACCCTTGTCGATCTTGGCGCGAGCGTTCGCTGGGCGAGTTGCAATATCTTTTCCACGCAAGATCACGCGGCGGCGGCTGTCGCCAAGTCAGGCGTGTCCGTGTTCGCGTGGAAAGGGGAATCGCTTGAAGACTACTGGTGGTGCACTTATCGCGCGATCTCGCATCCCGAGGACAAAGGCCCGCAACTCGTGGTTGATGACGGAGGCGACGCTACGTTGCTTATTCACAAAGGTTACGAGCTCGAAGAAGGCAGCGATTGGGTGAAAACGAAATCAGCAAACAAAGAGGAGCAGGTCATCAAAGATTTGTTACTCGAAATCCAGCGCGAGAATCCATATCGCTGGCACGAAATCGTGAAGGATTGGCGCGGTGTTTCGGAGGAGACGACCACCGGCGTGCATCGTCTTTACAAGATGCATCAGGAAGGGCGCCTGCTTGTTCCCGCGATCAACGTCAACGACTCCGTCACAAAATCGAAGTTCGACAATCTCTATGGTTGCCGACATTCACTGGTTGATGGTTTAAATCGCGCACTGGATGTCATGCTTGGCGGCAAGATCGCAGTCGTTTGCGGTTACGGCGACGTCGGCAAAGGTTGCGCGCAATCATTGCGCGGCCAAGGTGCACGCGTCGTCATTACCGAGATCGATCCGATCAATGCGTTACAAGCTGCGATGGAAGGCTACGAAGTCGCTACGATCGAAAATACGCTCGGCCGCGGCGATATTTACATCGCCGCCACCGGTAATCTCGACATCATTACGCTTGAGCACATGCAGCGAATGAAAGACCAAGCCATCGTCGCTAACATCGGCCACTTCGATAACGAAATCCAAGTCGATGCGCTCAACACAGCAAAAGGCGTGAAGAAGACCAACATCAAACCGCAGGTAGATAAATACACATTCCCAGATGGCCACGAAATCTTCCTCCTCGCCGAAGGCCGTCTTGTGAATCTCGGTTGCGCCACCGGTCACCCGAGTTTCGTCATGTCGAATTCATTTTCCAATCAAGTCCTCGCGCAATTGGATCTCTGGCAAAATCGAGAAAATTACAAAGTTGGCGTTTACGTTTTGCCGAAGAAGCTCGACGAAGAAGTCGCCCGTCTGCACCTGGAAAAAATCGGCGTGAAACTGACCAAGCTCACGAAAGAACAAGCCGATTATCTCGGTGTGCCGATTGAAGGGCCGTTCAAGTCAGAGCACTATCGGTACTGAGAGTCTGTCATTCCGAGCGAAGTCGAGGAATTCCTCACTTCAACGTCGCATCACGCAGATTAGGCAGATTGCTTTTGGCGGACTATGCTGTCGGCCGGCCGCGGTCAACGCCCGCGGCTACAGTTTCAATCATCGCCGCGCGGTTGCAGCGGCGTAATGAAAAAGAGCGGCGCGAGTGCATAAAGCACGAAAGCGACTTGCACGTTGAACAAGGTCACGGCGACACCGAGCAGATAGAAACCAGGCCGACGAACGATTTGCGCGTGAGATGCGGCACGACGGCGCCGACCATCTCCGGCTTGATCAAGTTTCGCATAATGTACGATTGCAGCGCGATGAAGAGCAAAGTGTTCATCGCCATGACGACGCCAAATAAACTCACGGCCAGGGCGTTCAGCGGATATTCGCCCATCAATGCGATCGGAAACGGAATGAACGCCTGCCCCATCAGAAAGATGGAGTTCAGCCAAATCATTCCGTAAGTCGCGTGTCGAGCGAATGTCAGCAGGTGATGATGATTCAACCAGAACTTACAGACGATGACGAAACTGATCAGCCAGCTCAGAAACTTGGGCAGAAGATCGACAAGTTGACGGCCAAGCTCACTCGCGTTTCCGCGATCGTGCAGAATTGGGACTTTTAGTTCGAGCACAAGCAGCGTCACCACAATCGCGAACACGCCGTCGCTAAACCCTTCGATCCGATTCAACTGCAGCTCGCCTTGCGCAAAGCGCTTTAAGAGAGGCATGACTTTAATTTCAAGTCTGCGCCAGCAACCGCTTAATCTTGTCCGCGATATAAGCTGAGAAATGTCCGGCGTAACGCGTTTGCAATTCCGGACGCTGCCAATCTTTGCCGGTGAGAATTTTGCGGCAGTTGGGCGCTCCGCATTTGCATTCAATAGAATACTCGTCGTCGTCAGTCATCGCCCAATCGTGCGTTAGCTCTTCGCCGGCGCGGATATTGCGCATCGCTACAAACGTAATCTCGCCGCGCATGCCGAGATTCGCATCACACGAGTGATTCGAGTACAACATCGACAGCTCGCGCTCTTCGTCGGTCACCGGCGCGATGAATAAATCGTCATCAATTTGAATTTCTACCGGTCCGAGCCGGGGCGCGATTTCGCAACGTAGTGTTTCACGATCAACAATGTGTCCACCCTTCACTGCAACGACTTCGTCTTTGGCGATATCAGCCGTCGCAAACAATCCGCGTCCATGGATTTTGCTCTCGCGCACTTCGGTTTTGGGCGAACGATACGAAAGTCGCGTCATAACTTCGCGACATTAGTTGTAGAGGCGCTTGTACCAAGCGCCGTCATTTGCTTCGGCGGTTGACACAACCGCCGCTACAACCGCCTGCGTCATTTCTATTTTGCGGCCGACACGGCCGCCTCTACAGTTGGCGATCTTCCCCATGAAATCACGCCCTGCGGCCATCACATTTATTTTCATCACGGTCATGCTAGACATGCTGGCCTTGGGATTGATCGCACCGGTTTTGCCGAAGCTCATCCTGAACTTTCTCGGGGGCAACGCGACTAGCGCAGCCACCTGGCTTGGCGTTTTCGGCACTGTCTTCGCGCTGATGCAATTTTTCTTTTCGCCGGTCCTGGGCGTCTTGTCGGACCGATTTGGACGACGACCGGTGATCCTGTTGTCGAATTTGGGGCTGGGTTTGGATTATATTGTCATGGCGATCTCGCCCACGATTGGTTGGCTGTTTGTTGGCCGCGTCATTTCCGGAATTACTGCCTCCAGCATTCCAACTGCCATGGCGTATATCGCCGACGTTGTTCCGAAAGAAAAACGCGCCGGAGCTTTCGGCATGATCGGCGTAGCGTTTGGTGTCGGTTTCATTCTGGGTCCGGCAATTGGCGGACCGCTGGCAGACATCAGTCCGCGTCTACCGTTCTGGGTTGCGGCCGGGTTTAGCCTGGCGAACTGGCTCTACGGCTACATTTTCGTCCCGGAATCGCTGCGACGCGAACACCGCAAAGAATTCACGCTGCGCCGCGCCAACCCGATCGGCTCGCTCGCCTTACTCCGATCGCATTCCGAATTGTGGAAGCTTGCCACGCTCCAATTTCTCGCCTACGTCTCGCACGAAGTTTTCGTCATCTGGGCGCTTTATGCGATTTATCGTTACGCTTGGAACCAAACCACCATTGGTATTTCTCTTGCAGTTGTAGGCGTGTTTACGGCGGCGATTTCCGGCGGACTCACCGGACGAATCGTTGCGTGGCTCGGTGAACGGCGCACACTTTACATCGGTCAATTTTTCGGAGCAGTCGGAATGGTCATTGCCGGTCTGGCCAGAACCGGCGGGCTTTACATTGCTTCGATCCCGGTGATTTCGATGTGGAACATTTCCTTTCCAGCAGCGCAGGGAATGATGACTCACCGCGTGAGCGAACGAGAGCAGGGCGAGTTGCAGGGAGCGATACAAAGCCTGCGCTCAATCGCGTTCGTCATTGGGCCGTTCCTGTTCTCGGGAATATTCGGTTGGTTCATTAATCCAAAGCATTCGTTCTATGTGCCCGGCGCGCCGTATTATCTCGCAGCCGCGTTGTTGTTCACGGCGATGCTCCTGGCAACGCGCGTCGAGCAACCGGAGTATGGCCAGCCGAGCGAGCAACCAACCGAACCAAGCGAAACCATGTCGCCTGACAGCATGCCTTCGGGTGCGGTCGGTCCGCTGATCGATCCGCCAAAAGAAAATATTTGAGGAGTCACGGCGCGTGACCTATTTGGAGTGCCGCGACGTGTTACCGCCGTTAAAGCGTGGACGTGTTCGCGCACTGGAAAGCTGACATCGAATGTGAATGCAACCGCGCGCTGCATCATAGCCGGCCTGACGATCTGTTCCTGGATCGCGGTGGCGAATCACTGCGCGTTTGCCGCGGTGGCGACAAAAACACATTCGGCGCAAACCGAGTGCCCGTTTCATTCCAAACCTGCAAAGCAAAAAGAGCAACCTTCACAGGTGCAGTGCTGCAAAGTCTTGCGCGCGCTTGCTCTCGCGAAAGCGAACAGCTGGGCGCGCGACGATGCGAAATTCTCCGATGCTGATCCTTACTGCGCTGAGCATGCGCTCATCGCGTCTCCGCAAGCGACGCTGGCGCCATTGTTCCTCGACACGGGACCGCCGGGTGCGCACTCATTCGCTGAGTTGATTCTGCAGCGGAGCTGTCCCGCCCACGGTCCACCGGCGCGCGTTTAGACGCGAATTTTTCGCGTCTCAATTGTAGGGCAACCGCTCCGGTTGTCCATTGTCCCAATTTCGGCAGGCGAAGCGCCTGCCCTACAAACCCATTCCCAAGATCGAGATGAAAAAACAAATTCTAATTTTGAGCTGCGCGATTTCACTCGCCACGCGCGCAATCGCGCAGGTAGGGGCGATTGACCCCAACCGCCCGCATCACGAGCACCCGCCTTCGCGCGGCTCCGGTGCGGCAGGCGAGCATGAGAGAAAGCAGAATTACACGTGTCCGATGCATCCCGAAGTTGTCACAGATCGTCCCGGCAATTGCCCGAAATGTGGGATGAAACTCGTGCCGCTGAAAAAAGAAAAACGGAAATCACCAATGAAAATCGAGAATGATTCGATGCACGCCATTAAACACGACCAGCACGAGCAACAGGGGCATGGCAATCACGAGATGCGGATGTCGATGCAATCGTCGGTGGACATTGCCGATCCGATGAGCCGCGAAGGTTCCGGCACTTCTTGGTTGCCCGATTCATCTCCGATGTATGGCAAAATGTTCATGTTTGGCGGTGACATGCTGATGCTGCATGGCGCAATCTTCCCGCGTTACACGAATGTCAGCACGCGGCGCGGCGACGATCGGATCGATGCGCCGAACTGGATCATGGGAATGTATTCGCATCTGCTCGGCGATAGTGCGCAAATTGGCGGGCGCTTAATGATGAGTTTGGATCCGCTGACAGAAGGTGGTCGCGGTTATCCGCTTTTATTCCAAACTGGCGAATCGTGGCACGATCAACCGTTGCACGACCGGCAACATCCGCACGATTTGTTCGATGAATTGTCCATCAGTTATTCCCAGAAGTTCTGTGCCGGTCTAAGCACATATTTGTATTTTGGTTATCCCGGCGAACCAGCGCTCGGACCGCCTACGTTCATGCACAGGGCATCGGCGATGGATGATCCGGATGCGCCGCTTGGTCATCACTGGCAGGATTCGACGCACGTCACGTTCGGCGTGGCCACCGCCGGTGTCGTTTGGCGCAACGTCAAGATTGAAGGCAGCGTTTTCACTGGCCGCGAACCAGACGAAAATCGTTACGATTTCGACCGGCCCCGTTTCGATTCCTACAGTGGCCGTATTTCCTGGAACCCGACGCAAAACCTGGCGCTGCAAGTTTCGTACGGTTACATCGAAAGCCCCGAGGAGCTCGAGCCGGATCTGAAACGTCATCGCACCACAGCGTCCGTCATTTATGACCTGCCGCTTGGGTACGATAGCAACTGGTCGAACACTTTTGTGTGGGGCCAAAACCATGATACTGGCGAGGGAAAAACGCAGTCGTTCCTAGTCGAGTCAAATTATCAGCGCGGATGCGATACCGTCTATGTGCGCTGGGAGCGTGTGGAAAAATCTGGTCAGGAGCTCGTTCTAAATTCCGCGGCCAACTCGCGCATCTTTCCGGTGAGCGGTTACACGGTTGGTTACGTACGCGACTTGTCGCACGGCGACGGCCTCGATATCGGGCTAGGCACTCAATTCACAATCAACGGTCGCCCGGACACTCTCGATCGCTATTACGGGGATGGTCTCGGTTACGCGTTTGAATTTTTTCTGCGCATCCGTCCGTCCCTGCATGGTCACAGCGCCCACGAACACTCCGAGCACGTTGGTGGATTGGAGAAGTGACTACTCAGCGGCACTCAGAGCTTATTCTCGCTTCGCCAAACGCCACGAGGGCGTGTTAAAAAATGCGTTAGTGAAAAAACTATTGTTCGTAATCGCGTCGCTGGTCGCCGGAACATGCACACTCTTTGCCAACGGCGGCGCATGGCAGACCGGCGTTCCCGGAACAGGCAGCGCGAGCGCCTCAAACAAAAGCCGCCAAACCAACATCACGATCGAAGATGAAACGCTGAAGATCGATCTGCATCCGGAGTATGCAGGGGTGGAGGTGCATTATCGCATGCACAACACGGGACCCAAGGTAGAGCAGGAGTTCTTTTTCCCAGTCGAGCGCTGGGGAAAAAACCCGGATGCAAATACGGACGCAAAGGGTGGCGATATCGATCATTATCAAATCAGCTCTGATGGAAGAGATTTGAAATCAACCAATCTTCCCGGCGCGAAGGAAGAAGGCAGTGAGATGGCTTCCGGCCAGTTCTGGCAACAAGGCCTTCATACGATCAAATCCTGGAAGAAATCCGTGATTCCATTCGAGCGAAATCAAACGCGCGAGGTGGCGATTAGTTATCGTGCGCGGTACGCTGAAAGCGACGAATCAGTTTCAGATGACTCTCACATAAGTGACGCGACTTTTGCCTATTCGCTCTCGCCGGCTGCGACCTGGAAAGGCCCGATTGGCAAAGGCAAGATTGACATCAACATTCTGCACGCCGAGCCGGAAGACGTTTTAATCGAAAAACCCAAGGACCGTTTTCGCAAGGTGAGCGACACGCATTACGAATGGACCTTTGAAAACTTGAAACCAAAGCTGTCGGACGACATCCGCATCATCGCGCATTCAAAATACGATTCCTATCCGACCGGATATTCCGAAGAGGACTTTAGCCGGCACGCCTCGTATATCCTTCGCGGTAACCAATACTTTCTCGATCACACCGATTACGAGGCGACGGCAAGCTCGACGCTGAAAGGCCAATCCGCAGCGGGAATTGCAAACGCCCTGGGCCGAGGGAGTCGAAGGCGACGGAATCGGCGAGAGCATTACGCTCGACGTCAAACGGCCGCTGCCGCTCTATGCCCTATTGATTCGGCCTGGATATTACGATTACGATCGCAAAGATTCGTGGTGGAAAAACAATCGGGTCGCGGCGCTCGAAGTCACGCTCAACGATGAGCACAGCTTCACCGAAACAATTCCAGACGAGCGATTCGACGAGCCTTATGTGATTCGCGTACGCGATTACACGAAGCCGGTCAGCAAGGTAAGACTGGTGATCACGGGTGTGCATCGCGGTACGCAGTTTCGCGACACCTGCATCTCGCTCGTACAATTGCGCGCGGCGCTCTCTCAAAAGCCTGAGATTCAGCCTGCGCGATGAACGTTCGCCGGACTGTGCCCTTAGTTGCGGCGGTTCTCTGCGCTTCGTGGACTGCCCTTGGAGCACCGAACACGTTGCCGATTTACATTGAGGACAATCACGCCGGAACTTTTTACTGGCTGGCACAACATGTTGAACTTGATGAGCCGTGCACGCTCGTCCACTTCGATGCGCATAGCGACGCATCCGGCATCTTCGATTCGGACAAGATCCGCGATGCGATGCGTAATGTGGCGTCATTGCAAGACCGACAATCGTTATGCGAGCGGTGGCGCAACAAAGGCGTAGTCCAATGTTTCAACTGGATCGAGCCACTCATGCCGGCGCCGATTGTGAAAGTAATCTGGGTGCCAGGTGAAAAAATCGCAGGTCAGATGATTGAGCAATGGTCGCGAGAAGCAGGAGCACTGCTCGATGGGCATCTCGAAGCCGCGCCGCGCCGTTCAGGTTCGTTCCGCGACCGCTACGTTGTCTCCGATCTTGAAAAACTGGATACTCTTCTCGACGACAGAACACCGATAATCATCACGATTGATCTCGATTATTTCGGAAAAATTCCCGCCGCAGAGCAGGAAACAGCTTTCAGACATGTTTGGAATTTCGCGGTGAAGCAACGGAATCTTCGCGCGCTGACGTTTGCGATCTCGAGTCCCTATCAGGACAATAACGCTGCTGCGGATCGATTGCTGGAACTTGCCCTTCGTGCTGCGCTCTCGCTTCCAACAGCGCGCATCGAATTCGAACCGTTCCTTTCCGTGGCAAACGATCGCTCCGCACGTGCGAAAGAGTTGCAAGCAGCCGGCCGGCCGTTGCCAGCTTATGACATTTCCATCGCACCGGAGGAGCTTCATGCGAGAATTCTCGCTGAGCGTGGAAGAATTATTGTGCAACACGACCGCACGCGATGGGAAAATTTATTGGTTAGTTGGGAGAACGAAGCGGCTCGATTGCATCTGGAAGTAAAAGGTGCGCAACCATCGACCGATGGAGTCTGGCGGGTCCCGGCCGGTGAGCAGACGGAAATCGAATTGATCGCTCAACCCTGGATGGCGAAACCGGAGAAGATCGAATGGTTTGCGCTGACTCCGAAATATTCAAACTGCAATGTGACTGAGTTGCGCGCCGAGCAGGTTGGTTTCGTAAAGAACGCGGCAGCCCGCCCGGAATGGAACGAAATCCCGATCGCCTATCATGACGCCAATCTTCCAATCGCTAAAATCGACAACTACTTTGATCGACGGCAGCACTGCGGGTCGTTGCGTCTGCGAGCTCGCGCGGTGATTGATGGCAAAATCCGCGAAACACCACCCCTGGAACTTCGCCGATGTGCGGGAACAGGGTTCCGGGCAGGAATCAGCGAGCAATTTGGCCTGCCTTATTTGTTTGGCAGCGGGGAACTGCAGGATGGATCCAACACCGGCCCGGAAACGGGTCTCGGTTCGGATTGCGCAAACCTGGTCGTCTATGCGCTGCGCCGGCAGGGTCTGCGCGTTCCGTGGACCGACCCAAAAGGATTGCGCGATTATCTCGACCTTGCCGCGTCATCGGTTTCTCCGGGAACCGCACGCTTTACCCCGGAGGAATTGGAACGCGGCTTGATCGTGCACCTGGGCACACACGTGGCGGCTGTAATGGAAGATCGTCCTCCTCTTGGCGTGCTCGATGGCAACGATGTGGTCGCACATCAGCTGGGAAAAACTCCAGAAACCCTTACCCTGGCCGAACTTTTCCGGACTCGGCGAAAAGACGCATTCCATTTATTTCGCGTTCCAACAGGGGAAGCGTCCCAGGCACTTATTTTCGGTGGAGACGTGATGCTAGGCCGCACGTGCGCAGTGAAAATTAAGCAAGGCTTCGATCCGTTCGCCGGCGTCGCAGATTTCCTCGCCCATTCTTGCTTCGCCGCTGCGAATCTTGAATGCACGATCTCTGGTCTAGGGAAACCTGGTGATCGCGCTGCCTATTCGTTTCGCGCACCACCCGAGTCGGCCCGCCTGCTCCGAAAAGCGGGATTCCGTGCCGTCGGGCTTGCCAACAATCACGCGCTCGATTTCGGAGCGGATGCGCTTAACGAGTCTGCCACGGAACTTTCACGAGCGAATGTCGAAACCGCCGGTGCAGGCGATGAACCTTATTCGCCGAAGCTTTTCTCACTATCGGGCGGAAACAAACTCGCTTTGCTCGCAATCAGCGACGTTACGCGCGGTCCGAGCTGGGGCAAGGCGGTTGCGCGTGCCGACAATCGCGTGCTCCTGGAAGCCGCGATCGCGAAGGCGCGTTCGCAGGCCGACATTGTGGCGTGCCTTGTTCATTGGGGGATCGAAAACACGAGCATCGTGACCGACGAACAACGCGAACTCGCCCGCTGGCTCGTTGACAATGGAGTCGACCTCGTGGTCGGCTCGCACCCACATTGCGTTCAGTCGCTCGACTTCTATCACGGCTGCCCAGTCGCGTATTCGTTAGGCAACCTCGTTTTTGACGGCGCGCCAACGGTTGCTTCGTGGAATCACGGAGCCTTGCTCGAAGTCAGGCTCTCAGCGGGTGCCAAAATTACAGCGACCCGCTTGGTTCCAATTGTTCTCGAAGATGGACTGCCAAAGATAGTAATGTCACCCGAGAAAGATTCCTTCGCGAGTCAGTGACGATCGTCAAGCGCTCAGCGTCAACCCGGTGCGTTGGCAGCGCTCGCTACCATTCACAATTCACAATCACGATTTACCACTTCCATGGTGCTGCCCTTGTCATCGCGCGCGACCTGCGTGAACATTAACGCTCCGTGGCTCTGCGACTGCCGAAACAGGATTATCAGGACATTGAACGCGTCATTGAGTTGGATTTCGTGCGCGCGACGGAAGCAGCAGCACTCAATTCGTTGCGCTGGCTGGGGCGGGGCGACAAGAAAGCAGCCGATGCCGCAGCCTGCGACGCCATGCGCGGCATGTTCGATCTGATGAACATCTGCGGCGAAGTCGTCATTGGCGAAGGAATGAAGGACGAAGCGCCCGGTATTTTCAAGGGCGAACAACTCGGCACCTGGATTCCCGGCTCGCCGCAGTTCGATATCGCCATCGATCCAATCGATGGGACAACCAACATTTCCAAAGGCGCACCGAACTCGATCAGTTGCATTGCGGCGGCGAGTCCAGAGGAAGGAGTGAAGGTTGCACTGCGGGATGTGCCGTCGTTTTACATGTCAAAGCTCGCTTACGGGCCGCGCGTGATCGAATACATGAAAAAACGCGGCGATTCCCTGGAGATCGACATGCCGATTGCGGAGATGTTGGCGATCGTCGCGCGCGCGGTGGACAAACGCGTCCAGGACGTGGCGGTGATGATGCTCGACAGACCGCGGCACAAGGAAATCGTGGAACAAATTCGCGCGGCGGGCGCGTCGTTGCGCATGATCGGCGACGGCGACATCGCGGCGGCCATCGCGCCATCGCTGCCCGAATCCGATGTCGATCTTTACATGGGCATCGGCGGTTCGCCCGAAGCGGTCTTGGCGGCGGCCGGGATCAAGTGTCTCGGCGGCGATATGCAATGCAAAATGTGGCCGCGTGATGAAAAGGAACGAAAAAAATTGATCGACGCCGGTTATGAGAAAGATCTGTGCCGCGTTTTTTCGGCTGATGACCTGGCTAACGGCCAGAACATCCTCTTCTGCGCGACCGGGATCAGCGACAGCGCGTTGTTGCGCGGTGTGCGGGCCCACGGCGGCGTCACGGCCGTCACGCATTCGATCCTCATGCGCGCCAAGAGCAAGACCGTGCGTTTCATCCGGGCGAGACACAATTTGCAGACAAAAACGATCCGGCTCCGGTCGGATAATCGCGAACACTTGATTTGAAATTTGACCAGAGATTTTGGCGGTTTCTGGATCTGTCGGACTGATGAAAAAGTATTTCTCCTTACTTACAGGAATAGTTGCACTCGGAACTGAAGTTCTGGTTTTCCTGTCGCTTATGGAAATGCGACCGTTTGGTAAAGGTGATAGCGATATCATTTGGGCGTTGCCATTCTTTGGATTCGTCATTTTCGGGCTCGCGATTTTTGGGTTAGTTTCAGCAGTCAGCGTTAGAGGCAGTGCAGCACGAGGCGGAAAAGTGGTTACCGCCGGCTTATTGATAAACGGTCTAAGCCTCGCCATTCCAATTTTGGCGCGGATGTTCGGAGTTGGCCGTCTTCTCCTGTCGGCCGACGGCCTAACTAATAGGTGAACCAGATGTTAGGCCTTGTTTGGCCGTATGCCGAATTTGGCCAGCGCGGCGACAGGTTCTCCATTGGCAGGCCGACGACGTTTGTGAATGAGCATTCGATTTTTGCGATGATTTACGCGCCGCCTCCCTGCGCGACATGAAAGGGCAGGGCAGCAAGGCGACGACGTATTCTGTTTTGATGCGCGCGAAAAGTAAGACTGTGCGCTTCATCCGTGCGACCCATGATTTGCAGACAAAGACGATCCGGCTCCGCTCCGATAATCGGGAGCGCATCATTTGAATTTTAGCCGCGGATTACGCGGATAACACAGATAATGAAATCAAACAGAAGGTTTTATCAGTTGAATTCGCGAAATCCGTAGTTCAATCTGCTCGACAGCCCCGGTTTGATTGGTGCAATATAGATAACAAACATCTGCTGCTTATGAGACAAATACCCAAAACTGAATTGTCGCCGACCAACGGCTGCATTGTCGACACGAAATGGACACTAGGCTCACTGAGTTATCACGCCAGCGCCGCTGGGAAGGTAAAGGTGGAGCCATCCAAAGAGGTTACCCGCCTGCCGGAGATCGTGCTTTACGATCACGCCGGGTTTGGCGGGGCCTACGCGCGTACCAACCTTAGTTTTCATTACGTCGGCGATTTTTGGAATGACCGGATCAGTTGTCTCATCGTAGTGAGCGGCATCTGGCGCTTTTATCGCGACGAGTATTACAAAGGCCCTTCCTGGGACCTTGGCCCGGGATATTACGAAAGCTTCTTCGCTGAAAAAGGCCCCGACGACGTCGTCAGCTCATTTCAGGCCATCGCGCTGACGTAAAATAAGCGATTTCAGCGTAGTGGGTGCACGCAGCCTCTCAGTTGGGTTGCGCACGCGTGCTGAAGATGGCGGCCCGCCATCGCGAACCTTGTCTAAACGTGATCGCCTTAGCTCATGAAGCGGGCCATGAAAAGACTTTTACGGCGAGACGGCGCAACCAGCACGCGTGACGCGTGCGCTACCCAAGCAAACCGCAAAGGGCGAAAACTTCTTCCGCGCAACCCCAAGACAGAGTGAAGCCGGAACCGCCGTGGCCATAGTTGTGAATGACGGTTCTCCCATCGCGCAGGCGATCGCGTTCTAGGCGTACGCCTGGTTTGCGAAATGGGCGGAGGCCAACGCGTTCAGCCAGCACGGGCGGATTCTCGATTTTCAGCACGCGACTGCATTCGTCGAGAATGTGCGCCGTCGTCGTTGGATCGGCATCGAGATTGTCGCTGACTTCGTTTGTGCCGCCGCAAACGCAATCATTCGTGCGCGGAATTGCGTACATAAGCGGCGGATCGTCGCAGACAATTGCGCAGCAGAGATTATCGATCTTTGGGACGATCGCGACTTGGCCGCGATGTGGTTCGAGATCGATATCTTGAACAAGTTCGCGTGCGCCGATACCCGCGCAATTGATCACGAGATCGAATTCGCGACTGATGTCTTCGAGTTTTTCGAGGTGCACATTGGCGTTAACTCCGCCGCCGGCCTTGATGAATCGGTTGGCGAGATATTCAAGATAGATTGTCGTATCCATAAGAGGAACGTTGAGTGTGAAACCACTTTTGAATGTAGTGACGGTCGGAGTGACAGAAGCGCCAAGTGGGATCGCCCAATCGGGAATTTGAATCTCGCCGGTCCTGGAAAATTGGCGTAACTCGATCATCGAAACGCCGCTGTGCAAATCTTTGGTAAGATCAACAAGCACTTTGTAGGTCTGGAGCGCCCAGGAGAGCACTTTTTCGGCCGGTTCGGCATCGTACGGGAACCAAAGTGCTGCAGCGGCTCCAGAGGTTGTTTGCTGGCCGGTTTCTTCCGCAAAAATCGCTGTCCGATATCCGCGTTCGGCAAAAAGGACACCGCAAGTAAGTCCCGAGACGCCGGCACCCACGATTGCTACTTGCCGCTCCATCAGAATGATCTACGTGCAATGAGCCACGGCGTCATTTAAAATGGCCGGCGATGGTTTCCTTAAATCGAGATGCGTTGACGGAAAAAGTTCTCGCGGGCGAACGGATTTCTTCAGACGACGCGCTGCAACTCTATCGGTTGCCATTGGAAGAATTGGGCGCGCTGGCGCATGCCCGGAGAGACTTGGCAAAGTCGAAAAGCTACGGCGGGCGCGGCCGCGAGATCGTCACTTACATTGTCGATCGAAACATCAATTACGCGAATGTCTGCAATGTTTACTGCAAATTCTGCGCGTTTTATCGAACCGAAAAAGATGAAGATCATTATGTCCTTTCGTTCGAGCAGATCGATCAGAAGCTCGATGAACTTTCGGCTGCGGGCGGGGTTCAAATCCTGATGGAATTCCAACACTTTGCGGAGACGTTCCAGATGCCCTTGCGTGAAGTGATCTCGGAATTTAAAAACGCGGGGCTTGGCTCCATTCCGGGCGGCGGCGGTGAGATTCTGGTTGATCGCGTGCGCAAAAAAATTTCGCCGCTGAAAATCAACAGCGATCAATGGCTGGAAGTTATGCAAGTCGCGCACGAGCTCGGGTTGAGATCAAGCGCCACAATGATGTTCGGTCACGTGGAAACCGTTGAAGACAGGATTGAGCACTTGCGGCGTATTCGTGACCAGCAGGATCGCAGCGGGGGATTCACCGCCTTCATCTGCTGGACGTTTCAACCGCAGCATACCGTTCTGAAGGTAAAACACCCAACTGGCGTAGTGGAATATTTGCGGACGCAAGCGCTCGCTCGGGTTTTCCTGGATAACATCGACAACGTGCAAAGCTCTTGGGTGACGCAAGGCCCAGGGATCGGCCAGGTCGCGCTCAAATATGGCGCGAACGATTTCGGATCGGTGATGATGGAGGAAAATGTCGTGAGCAGCGCCGGAACAACATTTCGGCTAAATGCGAAAGAGATTGAATCGCTCATTCGCGATGCCGGCTATGAACCGCGCCGGCGAAATAATTGGTACGAGCTTTTGAACTGAGAATTGCGAAGAAGCCGTCTATGGAACAAACCGCGCGCTTTAACAGAAAATCTAGTCTTGACGATTGCTCTCTTCTTTCCGATATAGCCGCCTGTCCTGCGGGGGTTCCGTTTGCGTGGGACTGCGCCTCTTAACCTATGAGACATTTTTCCCGATGGATGCACCCCCGGCCGTTTGCAATTCGGGTCGCGTTCATTTGCGCACTGCTTGGCGCGGTATCGGCCCGAGCACAGAACCCCCAAGCGCCTCAGGGCCCTCCAATCATCAAGTCCATCGACGTGCAGTACACGGGGCCTGGGACCGTGAGCAAGGAACGAATCCTAGCGCAAATGCGAACCAAGGTGGGCCAGCCGTATTCCGATCAAGTAGTCGAGCAGGATATTGAGACCCTTTACAAGACTGGCTCCATTCTGAACGTTCGCATCTTTGCCCAGCCGGAAGGCGACGGCGTGAAGGTGATCGTTGCCGTCCAGACGCGGTCCATCGTGCGCGAAATCGAAATCGATGGAGCCGAACAGGTCAAAGCGAAGAGACTGCGCAAAGAAATCAAATTGAAACTCAACCAGCCGGTAAACGAACAGCAATTGGAGGAAGCACGCCAAAAAATTATCGAAGTTTATCAGGGACGAGGCTACAACGACGTCAGCGTTCAATTTCGCGTCGATGCAATTGATGAGAAACGCGGCACGGCGCGTGTCGTTTTCACCGTCAACGAAGGAGTGAAAGGGGCGGTGCGCCAGGTCCATTTCGAGGGAAACCAGCATTTTAGCGAGAAGGTGTTGCGCAAACAGATGAAGACGCGGGGCAAAACGCTTCTGTACTTCCTCGATAAGTCCGGGCGGCTGGACGAAGTGCAGTTGCAGCAGGATTTGGACAAAATCCGCGAGTGGTACCAAAACCACGGCTATATCGATGTGCAAATCAAGGACGTTCGGAAGGAACGCACCAAGAATGGTCCGATGATTCTCACGATCGTGATTGCGGAAGGTTCGCAATATCACGTGGGCAAGTTGACGATTTCGGGTTACCACGTGACCTCGGAAGAAAAGATTCGCGCGCTGTTAAAAATGAAGGAGGGCAGCGTCTATTCGCCAAAACAGCTGCGCGATGATGCGAAAGCAGTTGCCGACGCCTACGGGAGCGGCGGTTATGTCGATCTTGTAATTTTGCCGGAAGGCACCCCAGCCGGTCCTGTCCGGATCGACGTGCATTATAAGATCGAGGAGGGCGACCGCTCGTTTGTGCAACGGATCAACATTGTCGGTAACACGCGCACCAAGGACAAGGTGATTCGTCGCGAGGTTCTCGTTGCGCCGGGAGATGTCTTCAACACCGTCCGCGTGGACACGACCAAGAAGCGCCTGGAGAATCTTGGTTATTTTGCAAAGGTCGAAACTTACCCCGAAGATACGGACATACCCGGCCGCAAAGATCTTACCATTCTGGTGCAAGAGAAACGGAC